>JAAUXT010142236.1_pt1 | contig 23045 bp, 34 predicted proteins | sample 7278171 | NCBI WGS metagenome assembly JAAUXT01 (sample SAMN14350112, study PRJNA611818) | marine sediment metagenome | isolation source: surface marine sediment (1.8m) | place: French Polynesia: Moorea | collected 2018-08 | reverse complement strand
GATTGTCCGGGTTGTCCGATTGTCCGGGTTACCCCCCCCTGCAAAACAAAAATTTCAAATTGTTCAGGTTAGGGATATCTCGGACACATTGCTGACTGGGGCATTGGTGGATTGGGACAAGTGCTGTCCTGCCTATGTACGCTGCCCACGGCTGATTGTCTACTTGAAAGTCCAGTTACAAAATTACGAATTCCAGCCAAACGGTGTCAGATTTGTGCACACAACTTGGCATTGCTGATGATCACTCAAATTGGATTGAATGTCTGTTGCCCTGATGTTCACAGTCTTGTACGTCTCGTTGTTGCTTCAGGCTGCGCAGGGTTACGACGTGACCGTGTACAACGCGCAGATGGTGAATGCGCAGGCGCAACCCGGCGCAGCGGGACACATGGCAGTGCAGGGCCTTGTGGGGCAGCAGCAGCCTCAGCAGCAGGGGCCCGGCCCCGGAGGAGGTGAGCGCTTCGGTGGTTTCGCTGAATGCTTGGAGCCAGTACTTGACACTTCGACATGCGTTCGTGTCCCATTTCGCAGACTCTTCTTTGAACCAGTGTGTGTTTGTGTGTGCAGGTATGATGGGCGGACAGCACGCTGCGATGATGGTGCAACAGCAGCAGGGGATGTGTCAGCAGGGGATGAGTCAGCAGGTCATGATGCAACAAGGTCAGTTTTGTGTCGACCTGTTCCCGAGAGTTGCTTTCAGCCGGTATTCGCTCAATGGGAGCTGCGTCGTGGACTTCGAGAGCATTAGGTCTCAGTGACTTTGGGTGAGGTAGCGAAACAGAAACCAGTGAAACTTCTTGTCCTGTACGTTGAGAGACGTTCAAATTTGCTTGTCCTTTGCAGTGAGCATGGTGCCTCAACAGCAGTGTGCGGGTGGCATGGTGGAGCTGGGCGGCGGGGGCGGGGGCTTCCCCGCCCAGCAGCAGCTTATGTCGCCAACGCAACAGCAGCAACAGCAGGGCGGAGTCGTCGGCTTCGTGCCGCAAGGGGGCAGCACTGTCATGATGACCACGGCGCAACACAACATGGTGAGTTCTGAAAGACAAGCGAATCTGGTGGATCGAGAGAGCAGGCACGTTTTGCGCAGTGGAGGAACACTTACCGCTTTGTGTGTTGGCGATGAGTTCCAGCATCGAACCCAAATATGTGCAAGTGTTCCCCAAGCCTGTCATGGTTTTTTCCGTCCTCGGCACAAATGTGCGTCGCACGGCTTGACGCAATGGTATGTTGTTTCACAGGGCGGACAGCACCAGGGCATGGCGGTGCAGCAGCAGCAGTACATGGCGCAAGGCGTTGCGAACGTTGCCGTCAACGTCATGCACATCCAGCCACAGCAACAACAACACGTGCATCACATGCAGCAGGGCGCCGTGGTGCAAGGTCCGCAGATGACGGCTGTTGCCTTTTCGGTCCCTCAACAACAACAGATGCATTTCCAGCAGAACCAGATGAACCCTCAACAGCAGCAGCAGCAGCAGCAGTACAACATGCAGTTCGCCCCGCATCAGCCACAACGAATGCAACGACACCGGGTTCGCGGGCCGCGTCCGAACAATTCTGGCCATGCTGTTGTGAACAGTGTGGTTTCTGCAGGAAACAACAGTATCCAGGCTGCTGTAGGCGATCTTGGTGCGTCCCAGGCAACTGCAAGCAAAACTAGTGGTGCTACAGTCAGTGCTTGTGCGTTGCAAGTGACCAAGAGTGTGCCTGCGAACAGCAATCAGTCAGGGCAAACTGTCTCAGTATCAACGAACGCGAGTACCAGTGGAAATGTGCCAAACAGCAGTGCACAGACACTTCACACCGAGTCAACTAAGACAACAAGCAGCGTTGCCATGTCAATGAGCTCTGTTGCCACGACAACGGTCGCGTGTGCGGAAAGCAAGGCTGTTACTGCTGGCAACAACCAGACGAGTGTTGTGGCGTCGGAAGTCTGTGAGAATCCGCCGAGTTCTGCGAGTGTGGAAGGTGCCTGCAACAAGTCAATGCCTGGAAATACTTCTCAAGCGTGTTCAAGTCAGCACAACTCCACTGCAACCACGTCCTCACAGGGACAACAATCTCAAGTCTGCTCTGCTGCTGCACCCAAAACTGTTCAGTCAAAGACAAATCAGCAGCAACAGGCCGTGCAAAATTCCACAGGGCACTCTGGAAACGCAAAAGCGCAACGAACAACGAGCGTGGCAGAGAATTATCCCTCTCTGGCGGCCACGCTGAACAAGACGACGAGCAACGGTGTGATGAGTCAACTCGGTTCATGTTTTACGAGCAGTGTTGTAACGACGCAGGCGAGTACCACAACGCAATGCGCTGCTTCTATGAGTCACAATGTGCTGAGTCAGCCAGGTGAGCAACCCACGCAGCGACTGCACCACCTCCCAGTGCATCCCTACAACGGGTCTCACCCTGGTCAACAGCAGCAGCAGCGGCCGCCGACTCCCCACAGATACATGCAGTCGCCCTCCCCGCACCACCCGGGAATGCGACCCAACACTCCGCACAACCACATGCAGTCTCCCCCTCCCCCTCCAGGACACCCGCACATGCACATGCAGTCCCCTCCAACTGTCTCGCCACACCAGATGCACCACATGATGGGGTCTCCTCCAGGTGCACCACCGCATCACCCGGGGATGGGGCCAGGTCCGCCCCACCATCACCCCGGCATGTACCACCAGGGCATGATGCCGTTCCACCAGCACGGAGGCGCAGGGGGCGGAATGCAGCATCCAGGGCATCAGGGCATGGGAGGCCCGCATCCACAACACGGAAACGTGCAGCATCCCAACGCCCCGCCCCCGCACCACGTGCAACATCAGGGCATGTCGCAGCCGCACCCCTCTGCAGGGATGCACAGTCCTCAGTATCACCCACACACTCCCAGCCCGCACCTCGCGCCCAGTCCCCATCGTACCCCCAGCCCTGGCGTTCGACATCAACTGCCTACCGTCGCACAGACGCTTGGTCTTCATCCTGCAGCGCAACAGCAGCAGCAGCAACAGCACCCTCATCAAAACATGCACCAGTTCCATCCCCACCAGATGCCTGCAGGTCAGCAGCCACCAGGTGGGATGCACGGGCTGAGAAGCCCACCTCCACGCATGCCCAGCCCTCATTTCAACAACCCATCCATGCCTCATGCTATGAACCAATTGGACACTCCGGGCGGTGCCGAGCAGCCGCTGCGTCATCCAATGAGCAGCCCGCATATGCACCAGCAGCAATACATGACGCCTTCACCGCATCATGCGCCGGCGCGCGCGCGTGCGCAAAGACCACACGCCAGCGAGTTCATGGACCCGAATGCGCGTCTCAAAGAGGAAGAGAATTCCAAACAGTCGGCAGACGCGTCGCGGCCACCGAGTGCGGGCGGAAGGGAAGAGCCTTCTCTCCCGCCTAACCGGAAGTGGGGCGATGCGCATGCGCCCCGCACCCACGTGATCAGCATCGCCGTTCCGCTCGGGTGGAAACGAGTTGTTGAGGCTGGAACGGTCGTCTACTACAGGTACGAGTCTTTTTGATCAAACAGGGACGTTTCTCGAGTGACAGACTTCAAGCGATTCAAAACTTGGACCCTTTACGGAGGGTGTTCACTGTGAAGTACGTTTCTTACGGTTGTCATCCACATTTTCTTGCGCAGCCCGAGTGGAGTTCGGCTGAGCAGCCTCGATCACCTGCGGGAGTACTTGACGACAGAGGGCACATGCAAGTGCGGGCTCGAATGCCCCCTGCTGGTTGAGAAGATTTTCAGCTTCGATCCACAGGTCAGTCGTCAGTTTTGGGACAACAGAAACTCCTTGAAAATTTCTTTTTCTGAAAAGGTGTGTTGCACTTGTGCGCTGGCTTCAGTGATCACGTGATGACACCGTGTTCGACAGGTGGCGTCGAAGCAGTGGGCTCCCGGTGAATCAACAACGAACGACGACCTCACCAAGCTGTGCATGCACAAGCGCAAGATCCTCGCGATGGCGTCATTCCACACGTCGCAGCAGCTGTCGCAGAGCGGTGGCGGGGCGCCGGGCGGGCTCGGGGCGCCGGGTCCCGCGGGAGGCGCGCTGCCCCAGCCCGGCGGACCCGGGCCCCCCGCCAACCCCTTCCATCCGCACCACCCCGAAAACATTCCACAACCCAAACCTGCTATACCAAACAAAGGTACGTCTTGCTTTGTCTTTTGTGGTGGCCCGTACGACGGGGCTGTTTTTCTGGCGTGTCACCTGTACCTCCACGCCCGTGGTCGTTGATTCATCGGGAACACCAAAAAAAGGCCTAACGGGCAACCATTTTGCACACAAGGGAAGTTTGAATCGAACGGAATTTCGCAGGAGTGAAGCGGAAACGTAAGCGGAAGAAGACTGCGGCTGCAGCGGCGGTGACGGCGGCGCTGGCGGCGACGCAGGACCTCGGCGGATTCAACCACGTGTTTCCCTTCCCAGGGGCGACGCAACAAGGTACGCCACGAGTTCATCGGACTCTGCACGCGCGTGCCAATTTCTATTGCGCACAACAGACAATGGTGCAAGTGGTGACTGCAGTTCATTTGAAGTTCTGAGTTCCATCTGAGTAAACTGATCGAAGCACCAAACAGCCACGGATTGTATTATTTGTTGGGGCTTCGTGTAAAACTGTGTACAAACTTCAGTGGTGTGCACTCGCTTGCACACACATTGTCTTGTGGGTCCAAGTCTTCTTTGACCCAAGTTGGTTTGCTCACACGCAGGTGAGGAGAACGCCGTCCCTGGCGACGCCGCCACGTCCACTTCCGGTCCCGCGCGCACGTGTTCGGTGACGGGCCCGCTGACGGTGGTGACGACGCAGTCGGCACCTTCAGGGGACGCGCCTCCCGCCGCCCCGGCACCGCCGCCCGACAACAAACCGCAGGTGTCGCCCGGAACCAGCGTCTTCATGGCGGAGCAGGTGCGTGGAGCTGATTTCTGCACTGGATGCATCACGCGTTGTGTCCCGCTCTTGAAGGGCTGATGGGTTCACTGTCACATTGGGTGTGTCTTTTGCGTTCCTGCGGAAGTTTGCGAGCGCTATATGTACATGAAGACCCAAGACGTGTACATTCTTCTTCGTAGGCGAAGCTGCAGCAACAAGCTGGCAACTGGCAGATGTCGGAGATTCACCGAATGATGGCGCTGCAGAAAAACAAACAGCCCCCAGGTGACGACCTCGATGTTTTCAATGCCTGGGAGGGTCCACTGAATCTGAGCTGAGCTTTCTCACGTCAAACTTGTGTTTTGTGTATTCTTTCAACAAACTGAGCGGGCTTCAACATCTCGCGTTCCCATTGCAGATCTGAACAAGATGACGGCCATGTTAAATTACGGCCCCAAGAACACTCCGATGGCGCCCACGGCAGGTCACGTGCCGAACGCCGCCATGTTTGCTCGAGACGGGAAGGAGGCTTGTCACGTGCGGGCACCGGCTCCTCCACCCGGAGAGCAGCAGCAGCAGCAGCCACCCCCACCGTCACAGGGACCGCAGCAACAGCAACATCCACAGCAGCAACAGCATCCTCCTCATCCGTTGCCGCCCGGCTTTCCTCCCAATTTACCTGGTAACTGTTGCCAAAAATTGGCTCACAGTGTGTTGGCTGTGCAAGTTTGAACCTAAGTTCCTCGAACTTTCGCCATTGTAGCTTTTGGTCAAGAAGGACTTGTTGAGCGTCTTCGCACTTGATACGAAGTTTTTTGACTCGTAGATCTATTTTTGTTGCAGCAGGTTTGAGTATGGAGAGCATGGCAGGGATGATGGAGGGCATGTTTCCGCCGGGAGCAAACCCGTTCACCCAGGGGGGCGCGCCCTTCCCGCCCTGGGTCGACCCCAACGTCAAACTCAAGAAACGCGGTGAGTGAGTGAGCGACTGTGAAAACCTCGATCTACGTTTGTGCTGCGGACCAAACTGGTACAACCCAAAATCTCGACTGCAAATGAGCAGCACAATCTGACGCCAATCTGATTGCTTCGAGGGGTCTCATTGTCGGACCGACTCATGCGTTGGTAAAACTCGACCACGGATTTGAGGCGTCGGTTTGAACTTCCAACTGTTCTTTGTCGCAGGTCGACGGAAGAAGAAGGTGAACAGCGTGTTGGACCGGAGCGCGGCGTGTCCCAACGTGGACGTGCGCCAGCTGCACCCGGCCTTGTCCCCCGGACAACACCCTCCTCTGCCACACCCTGGTGAGCAAAAACTCATGGTGTCGCTTGCATTCAGGCCTGATTCACACTGGACGCATCATACCTTGTGTCGCTGTTTTTGTGAAGGGCTGAAGTTGATTTGTACTGATGTGATACATCTGGTGGGAAAAAGCTCTCGGAGCTCGTACTGGCCCATAGACGGACAACCAAACCACCGCATTGGGTTCTTTTGACCCCAAGGCTGGTCCTCTCAGGCAGAGAAACACTTCGCTTGGAAATATGAGACAAGCCCACAGAAATTTGGCAAACATTTTCTCCGAGATGATCTTCGTGACTTGGAAGCGGTGATGAACTGTACAGTGCGGTACTTCAGGTGCGGGTGAGCCGGGCGCGACTCCGTCTTTCCTCGAGAACCCGACGTCGTTCCTCGCGCAGCAGGCCGCCTTCGTCTCCAGCTCGCTCAATCCCGTCACCAGGTACGTATCTGCAAGCAGCATTGAACTTATTCGATCACAGTCACCTCGAGCCAGTCAACCAATGCTGGTTGTGGAGGATGAAACCGCCTTTTGTTTGCTTCCAGGACCCCACCGGATTTGGGCTCTTCCTGTGCTCCCGGTGACCCGTCCTCCGCGCACTCGAGTCCCGCGGCGGCACAACGACTCGCGACCGTCGGGCGCTCCGGCGTCGCTGGGAAGTCCCCGCCCGCTGCCGCCCGACGCTCCCCTCCCGCCGCGCAGCGGTCGCCGGGCCCCATCAGCAGCCCTGCGCCCCTCAGTCTCTCATCGCCCGCATCGCAGTCGACGCCCGTGGCGTCGCACGCTACGTCATCTCCGCGATCCAGACGCTCGTCCGTTGGTAGCCATAGCAACACAGTGTCTCCTTCCGTGACGCCACGCGTGAACGCTCCTTCTCCCTCCATTGGCGGTCCAGTTACGGAGTCTCCCAATGAGAGCTCTAGTTCCACAGCCACGGCGCCCTCAAGTGGAGGAAGTTTTAGTCAGTCTCCAGACACCTCATCTGCAATGCAGTCTCCGCCTGGCGGACACAAGCGTATCAACTCTCCTGCAAAGCTTCAAGCGTCTCAGTTGTCGCCCACAGCCCAACTCCACTTGCCTTTGCCAGACAAACTAGAGCTGCCGTCGGTGGAAAAGAAACTCAGGTCACCGAAGGGCAGCAAGGCGAAAGGTCATGCTCAGTGCAAAGCAAAACTGAACAGTGGTGGGCCCAGCAGTGGGAACAGTCAGAACCAAATGAACCTCAGTTTCTCAAACGCACTTGAATTCCAGCAGCTGCTGGCCAGCAAGTATGGAGCGGGGAGTTTCCCTGCGAGTGACTTATTGACTGCGGCTGCCAAGGCGCAGGGTACGGGCCACAACCCTTTGACTCAGGCGTTGACTCAGCTGCAGCACGGTTTGACTCAGAGTCCACCCAAGGGCAAGAAAGGCAGGGCGAAAAAATCCAGTGGTGCTACAATTGGAAACAAAATTCCGGATCCAAATGCGATGAAGAAGGACGAATTTCACGCCAGTTCGTTTATAGTCAACGAGAGTGGGCAGCTGGAAAGCACAGAGGCGCTGGTGTCAGCATTGCTGAGTAACCCGACGTCCAGCCAAGCACAGGTGTTGCTACAGCACTTGGCTGCCACCAATGGGCTCAACAGCGGCGGGGGTCTAGATCCCGATCAGCTGGCGGCCAGTCATGCGGCCTTGATGAATATGGCTGCTGGAATCCTGGCCTCTTCGACGCCAGGTAGCCTTGGAAACAACACCCCGACTCCCACCTCTGCTGCTGCTACTGCTGCTCCGACTGCTGCTGCGAGCAACGCACCGCCCGCCTCCAAGGACAGCGGCAGCGAACCCCCTGTGATGACGGCGTTGGACGTGGCTCACAACGCCATTGTCAACGCGTTCAACGCCAGCAATATCAGCGACATGCTGCAGGCCAAGAAGCCTGTGGCTCGGACCAAGCGGCGGCGCTCGGCCCCACAGGGCGACACCCCCTCAGGCCTCAGTGGCGTCACTCCAACGAAGTGCGCCCGACCGCGCAGTGCTCCGGGAGGGAACGTGCTCCCACCACCCCCGACAAACGCCCATCATACCGTGGGAAATGGCGGCAAAGCAGCGCCACCTGTACCTAGTCAAACAGGAGTTGCTTCTGCCGCTTCGCCCAGGAGCAGCAACAGCAACAGATCGAGTCCGGTGGGCGGTGGGAGGAGCCACGCCGCGCCGACTGCTGTCTCACCCGCGGCCTCCACCGCCGCCAACAACCCGACCGCATCAGGCTCAACCGGTTCAACCACAAACGTCACGCAGGTGAGTGCGAAGCTATTTGCATCTTTGATGCATCACAAGGTGCTGAGTCTCGTTTGTACTTTGTCATTCGATGTGTCGTTTGTTGCGTCTTCTCAGAAATCGTCTCCGGTGCTCGGTTGGTGAAGTTATGCAGTTCCTGTTGCGTTGAGTCGTTTTGTTTGGAATTGTCGTTTCACGTAAAATCGCTTTGAACAAAACATGATTTGCCAACAAATACTTTCGGCCGGATGGACGGTACGTTGTTGGGACAATCCTCACGTAGATCTGTGACTTTGTCACCGCAGGTGATGTGCTCAGCGCAGCCGTCCACCTCCGTCAACACCGTCACCATGGTTCCCGGGCTGCCCCAGCAACAGATGCTCAGCGCCGAGCAGCTCAACCAGTTGCAGCTCGGCATGTTCAGCCCCGGTCAACTCAGCAACCAGCAGCTACTCGGTGTGTGCAATGTTGCTAAAGATATGGACCACACCCCTCAGTTGAAAATATTTTCTGCAGCAGATATCCTGTGAATTCGCAAACTTATTTGCCGGTATTCTGTTTGTGCCCAGATGCCCCAAAAAAGGTGACCCGGACACATTTCATGCGTAGATCTATCTCACTTCTTCCCATTTGGTTCGTGCAAGAGCAGGTGATCTGTTTCGCAGGTGTCTTTCACAAAGACCTCTGCTTTATGACAAGAGCCTGAATGGGTTTTGCTTATGTTCTTTACGAGGGCACAGTCGGGAGTCCGCACTATCCATCTGATTCACACATGCCAAGTATTTGGATGTGGAAGACCTGCAGCACACGGTGTGCTCTCTTTGTTTCAGAATTGCAACAACAATTGCTGAATCAGCAGCAACAGCTACTGCAGAGTCCGCAACTGGCCCAGTGCGCAACGGCGGACGACATGCAACAACAGATGGCGCTGCTGCAGGCGTTGGGCAGCAATCCAATGTTGCTGCAGCAGCAGCTTGCGCAGTTTCAGCAACAGGGCGGCGCCGTTACCATGGAAATGATGGCGCAGCTGCAACAACTCCAGTTGCAACAAATGGCGATGGCGGGACAACTGCCGGAGCAGGCGCTGGCGCAGCTGGTTCAGCCCGAAGCAGGTATGTGTGTGCGTGTGTGTGCGTGCGTGTGCGTGTGTGTACCGGTACGTGTTTGACAGGATCTTGCTCATTTCATAAAATTAATATCAACTGCGGATGTGAAAGACCACCAAACAACTCCCGTGCAAAAGCGGTACATTTCTTTTGCTCCTTCGGTCTGACAAGCGTCATTTGTTGCAGTTCAAGTGAATGACGGAGAACAGGCGGCTGCAAACGGGTGTGGAGACCAGAACACGAGTCAGGACGCAGGCGGCGACGACGCCAAACAACCGGCTGAAAAACCAGCTGAGAAACCAGATGAAGAAGTCGTAGGAATCCCAGTGAAAACTCCCGGCCGCTCCAGAAGTACTGGTGAGACCTGCTCCCCCCCCCCCCTGGTGTGTCATGCGCCTCGTCTTGTACGAGGTTCAGTCACAATTGAGAAAGGACATGTTGACCGCCGAGCTGTGAGACACGTGTGGTTGATTTGAGACAGACTGGCAGAGGCTGATGTCCTCAGAGTTGCAACACGCGCCGATGTTCTCATAATGTGTTGACGGAACCTGGTTCAAAACAACGGGTGCTGCGTCGGATCAGGATGCACAGCGCCACTTGTGTGTGCAGAGACGGGTGGCGTTTTGCAACCGAACTTTTCCGGTGTCAGAAAAAATGGTTCTGTTCAGCACTTGGTGTAAACGCTTGAGTCAGCAAGTTTGATGTCCGATTCTCCAGGCAAATCTCCGCGACGAGGGGCAGCAAGTAACCGCAGCAACAGCGACGTGCCCAACAACAAAGAGACGCCAGCGACCGACTGTGCAACAGAAACTGAAACCGAGCCTCCTGCAGTTGCGCACGGCAGCGAAACGCCTACAGGTACCCGAAACCAAACTTCCGAGAGCGAGGGTCAGAACCTCAAAGTAGATGGGGACAACATGTTTTTTGCCAATCGAGGCGTTCTGGAAACAAACCACACAGATAACAGGTCCAGGTTTGGTGATCCGCCGTGTGTTCACATCCAACATGCCCCACCCTCAGTGAACAACGCTGTCCCGTGACCAGTTCATGCAGGCAAACGACTGGTTGCTCCACCTTTCCTGCCAAAGGAGCAGGGCGCCGCAAGATGTCCAGCGGCCCTGGGCATCACCCATTTTCAGGGTGTAAAACGGAACTGCATCTTGGAATGTGATGTTGCAGGAGGGAAGACTCGGAAGCGGCGAGAGAAGAAGTCGACAGCGCACAAGACGATCGCGAGCATGCTCGAGGCGCAACAGTCCAACGCGCAGGTGCGAATTGTGTCCTTGACCTTGAACCCTCGAACGATGCACGGGCTCCTTGGAGCCAAGCTTCGCAATCTGCAGTCCAGTTGCTTGTTCCTCCTGTGCGCATCACCTGACGCGACGCGTGTGGTGTTTTCCCGATCTCAACTGCTTGTGTTGTCCTTTGCAGGTGAATCTGGCGGGACTTCCCGGGTTCGACTCGTCCCTCCTGCTGCTGCAAAACCCACTGCTGGCGTCCAACCCGGCGGCGCTGTCGATGCTGGCGGCGCAGCACGCGGGCGGCGGCGGGGCCGGCGGCGCTGGATTCCTCACCGCACCAGATGCTCTCTCCATGCAGTCCGTAAGTTGGATTTCGCGCTCTCGTCCCCACCTCGTTTGTGTCCCGCGCAGCTGCGACCCTTGTCTGAGATTCGTTGGCACCATTGTTCGACCAATGAACAATGAACAGTTGCCACGTGACTGACTGAACCACGTTATTCAGATGCAGAACCAGCTGTTGCTGCAGCAGGCGAACCTGTTGACGGGAGGGATTCTGGGCACCGGGATCCAGGCCTCGCTGCAGGACGTGCTGCTGCAAGGACAGCTCATCGCCGCCGGGATGCAACAGCCTCCCGCGGACCCCAACCAAGGTGAGTGCAACCGACGTCTTCTTCAAAGTTCCGCGACAGCCTTTGCAGTCTCGGTAACACTTTGCTTTCAAGATGGCAACTGGATCCTTTCTGAAGAGGCCAGACGACTCAACTCACCCTGAATTGAGGAAAGTAAAATTTCACCTCGTGTTCAGCAGGTGACGGCAGTGGCGGCGCGCCCGACCCTGGAGCGCTGAAGCCCGGCGGGGCCGGGGAGGGCGAGGCGGGCGGCACGACTGGCGGCGCAGTGGGCTCCGAGGCACAGGACCAGCAGTCAACCTCGTCTACCGTGCAGCAACAGCAGCAGCAGCAGCAGCAACAACAAATGACTCAAGGAATCGACATGAACGTCGTTTCTCAGGCGATGCTTCAGTCCGGTCTCCTGGGCAACGTCGGCAACCTTGACCCGCAGACCCTCGCGGCGCTGTGCGCAGGTGGCGGTGTGCAGCCGAACGCGCTGGCGATGTTGGGCATGCAGCCAGAGCTGCTGGGTCTGCAGTCCATCCCCGGCCTCCCTGCAGCCATCAGCCCGCTCGCCATGGCGCAGGCCATTCAGATGCTGAAGGCGATGAACCCTGGGCTGGACCTGGACAACGATCAGCTGATGCAGCTCATGAACCAATCAGGCTTTGGAATGGTCGCCATGCCGACGGAGGAGCAACAGCAACAGTTGCAGCAGCTACAACAAGAAGCTCAAAGTCAGGTAAAAATTTCGGACTTGAGGGTCTGCTTCGCTCGAAAGGGTTCAGGTGTTTCAGTGGGTTTTGAAGGGGTGGACTTACACAGCAACTGACACCAGCACACGCGCGCACGCAGGAGGAATTACGTCTCGTTCACACGAGAATTGTCTGTTTCAGGAAAACACTGAAGAGACCAAAAACGCCCAACCCGGTGAAAATACTGCTGCCTTCCAGAAGAAAGACGGGGCGCAACCGCGAGTCGTGCAGGGAAGGAGAGGAAACAAGGGCGCGGGAGTCGCCAGAAGGGTGAGTTGACTGCGTTTTAGTGTCGAGTGGTCGAGGCTGGTTGCTACTCCGTGGAGAGATTGTGTGTCGGGACGAGAAAACAGCCCCAGCCTCGATCCTCTTGTTCGATTCACGAGAACGATCTTGAAGATCGATTCCGACATTCCGACTGAATCTGCAATGTAGACGAGCCAAATACAATCACCTGTTTCTTGACCAAAAGCAGGACCACCAGCGCGAAACACATCAGTGGTGTCAGGGTGTCAGGCGAAAGACCAAATGCGGAAAGCTCCCTGTGCATTGTGTCTGCCATTGATTCTTCCTAGCCAGATTATTTACAGAATTCGTGAATGGATTTTGTGGTGTTTGACAGATTCGCGGTGCCGGTACTGGTGGTGTGCGGGGTCGAGGTCGACCTCGCAAGGGCCGCAAGGACCACAGCATCGATCGGATCTACACGGCCGTCGTGGACGCTGCGGAGGCGGGGGCCAACCTCGTCATCTCCGAGGAGCCGCCCCCCGCCGTCACTGCCCCGCCCGGCGGGGACGACACAGCGCCCGCGGAGGCAGACGCGACGCTTCCGGCCGGCTTCAACAAGGAAACGGAGCAAATGGCAGCAGAAGATTGCCAGCCGAACGAAGGTGTCGGTGAGCAGGACGAAGTCCCGCCGCTCAGACTCGTGGTTGGTGCGAAGCGACCCCTGGCGACGCGAACCGCGGGGCGGAAGCAGAAGAAACGCCGGAAGATGACGCCGCGAAAGATCGTCAAAAGCGAAGAGGCCGCCAGGGGGAGCGCCAACAGCACGGAGCTCGAGACGCTCGACGCCTCCATGATGGACGTGAGTAAAGAGAATGGGCCCTGCATCGTGTCTCAACAACCTTGAGAAACAAACAGGCCAGAGGGACACGAACTTATTCGCTTGTCACGCAGGTGTCACGTGACGAGGGCCTCGATGTGTTCGGAGGCTACACGGAAACAGACACAGCAGCCGAGAGATTCGACCCTGACGCGCAGGAGCCCCGTGAGCCAGGTGCGTATCTTCCAGGATTTCCGCTCGGCGCTTTGAGTACGTGTGGCGTCAAGCCTCAACTTCATCAAAGTGGTGTCAATGTGTCCGTTTGCTGAGAAGTTTTCGCGTTTTCAGTCGAGTTTTGCTGTTCAAGTTACGTGTGCAATCTGAAACGCTGTTTCCTCACAACGCTCGTGAACCTTTGTGCCTTATCGATGGTGGCAGATCGAATCCATTTCCCATCCAACACATCCGGACCCACCACGGACAGAGCATTGCTTGACGCCCTGTGTTGACGTCGTTTGTAGACCTGTGTGCGTCGGGCGGTGCGGCGGACGAGCTGAACGACTCTGCGCTGGACACGGGGTCCCCGCCGAGTGGCGGCGGAGGCACCCCCGACACGGAGGGACCCAGCCACGACTCGGACTCCGGCATCGGCCGGGACGCTGGTCAGTGAACACACACACACACACACACACACACACACACACACACACACACACACACACCTACAAGCGGATTGGGAATGAATGGTGGGTGAAAAAGAGCGACACTGTTGTGTTGGTACCACGCAATAAGGGCCGCGTTCTGTTTGACACGCATTTGTGTCCGGGCCTCTGAGGCCAACAGATATCTGTTTTGTTTTGAAGGCGTTGAGGCAAATGCATCCAAAGTTGTTTCGTTTGGCTGCAGGTTTGTCGGAGCAGGAGTCGATGGACAAGTCTGCCAGCTCGGACACGACGCCCAACGCGCTGGAGGCCGGGGAGAGCGACGCCGTCGCGCCGCCCGGATTGGGACCCGAGGAGCCGCCCGACGGAGCCGCGCCCACGCCGCCCCCGAAGTGCCGACTCGACTCGCTCGAACACAGGTGAGCGAGCAGTTTGAGAGCGCGCCTCCAGACGCTGAAGCTTGTGCATGTCTTTCACCGCAACCTGACCTTGTGGACTTCGGAGGATATTTGGAACTCGAGGTTGAAATCTTTTCTTTGCAGCGACCCTCTGGGTGAACCGGAAGATGGCGAAACCACGGAGCAGGAAGAGGACGAGACGGGCGATACGCAGCCGCCGCGCGCATGCGTCATGGAGGACATGTCCTGCCAGACCGGTCAGTGTTGACACCTCTCGATGTGATCCACAGACCACACCGCACTCGCACAGGCGTCTGTTGTGAAAAATTGTTTCAAGACACGGACAAGCAGCCGATGGGGTGGGGATGGAATCTGAACAAAGCAGCCCATTTGTCGACTGATGTTTACAGCCCTTGATAACGAGTGTGACCATTCGTTTGCAGGTGACGATTTGTTGGAGAACGACGAGGGTGATGAGGAGCAGCCGGTCGACGAGGACTTCGCGCAGGAACAGGAGACCGAAGGCCTTTGCATGGCGACGGAGCAACACAACCACGTGGAGCTGGATGACGACCCAATGAACGCGCGGCTCGACGGAAGCGAGGCTGACGGCCCCGAAACCGGAAGTGAGGATCGGGCGCCGGAAGACGCGGCTCTGGAGGAGGTGGACGCCGCCAACAACAACCAGGTGGCGCCGCACGACGAGTCGGACGCCACGGAGGAAGGTGAGTCTCGAGTTGACGTGGAATGAGCCGTTATGTCCATTTGTGTCGAGTCGCAGGATACAGCACAACGTGGCTGCTATGAGTCACAAAGGAGACTCGGATTCATTTGGTTTCGTCTGTGTCCACAGAGGACTGTTCGGACCCCGAGGACGACGCTCCGACGCCGACGTTCCCGCGCAGCTTCAACGTGGGCGACCTCGTGTGGGGAAAGATCCGCGGCTTCGAGTCGTGGCCGGGAAAACTGGTGCACGAGAGCGAGGTCAAGCACCACCACAACAGCAAGAGCGACGTCAAGCCCAAGCACAATCTGGTACGTGCGTGTGTATGCGCGCGCAAGGTTATGTGCAAACATGAAATAAATGCGATCTGTGTGTCTTCCGTCTGAATGCCGGCATCACAGACCAATCGAGCGTCATGTTCAGGAGGTGGTTGTCAGTATGGAAACCGTGCTTTACGTTGCAGCTGTGGGTGCGGTGGTTTGGCGGCGGACACTCGGTGACGCAGGTGGAGCCGGACACGCTCAAGACGCTGTCCGAGGGACTCGAGGCGCACCACAGGAACATCAAGAAACACAGGAGGTCAGTCGTGCGCTCAAGAAAATCACACACACCCAGTGGGTCCAATGGTTTTGTTTGGGCGAACACAACTGTCGCGAACACAGCTGTCGTCACTTTTCCTTCGAGGTCGCTTTGTGCACTGCTGGTTGTGTCTGCAGTCGTAAACCATTTCGCTCATTTCCTTCAGGGGTCGGAAGTTGAACCTGAACCTGGACTCGGCAATCCAGGAAGCGATGAACGAGCTGGACCGGCAGATGGAGCAGGGCAGCGTCGGGGCGCCCGGAGGCCCCGACGACGGGGATGGAGTCCCCAGCCGCATCACCGTCACCACCAAGCGGCGCAAAACCAAGGCGTAGACAGCGGAGACGACAGGCTGGAACCGGACGACTCGAGCAGAGTCTGGATTCCTGCACAAATCAGTGGGTCGGAGCGTCGTCGTCGCTTGCGACAGTCGTGAGACCTGAAGACTTGGAAAGTGTGGCGATGGAGCTGAGGGACCCTTGGAACATGGAAGCCCGAATCAGCAGAGAATGGGAGGAGGGCAGTGCGCCTGCCACTGGAGGACCTGAACGAGAGTACTTTCGCAAAATAACCGAACAGGTAGCACAGAAGAACAGATAACACAGAAGTGTCAGTCTGTAACTCCGCTGTGCATCGGCTCAGATTTTCAACTTGACACGAGCCACCCGGATTTGACCTGAACCTGAATTGGACCAAACAGTTTGGTGACGGAAGGCCTGTTCATACGAGGGTGTTTTCGCGTGCCTTCCCGGCACTTGACTTCCCGCACGGAAAACGACATCCAGTTTGTTCAGGCTTTCCCTGCAAATATATTCAAGATGAGATCGAAACTGACATCAACTTGCCATAACCTTGTGATCGTAGTTGCGAGTAGATTTACCGTTTCAACCAATCACGTGGTTGTGTGGTGTGTGAAATTCCGAATGCTGTTGTGATCAATGAATCAACGAATGACGCTGTGTTGGGGTGCGGGGGGTTTGTGGGTGTGTTCCACGATTGGGTGAATGTGAACACTGACTGAGATTTCCGTTTCCGGGTGATCTTCACTCAGACACAAGTCATGTTCGTCTGCTATGACTACGATGCTCAGAGTTAGAAACTCTGTGTGTTTGTGTGTGTGTGTGTGTGTGTGTGTGTGTGTATTGCTGAGAAGTTGGCATGTGAACTGCTGTGTTGTTTTTGGTGTTGAGGCGAATGCGTGAAACGATGCCGTTCTTCACTTGTTAGTGTGACTCACGTGTGCCATACATGGTGACTCATCGTGCTGTTTGGTCTGGGTGGCGCAGTCTGCTCAACACTGGGTTACAGAATCCTCAAGTTTGTCCCGTGGTGTGCGGAGATGTAGAAATCACAGTGTTGTGCAGACTGCACGCTCAGGCTGTTTTGTGTCTTTTGGCTGGCGTGGCAACGCTGGTGCAACGACGACGCTTTTCTCGTTGTGTCCGTGTCACGGCTGTAATCTCAAATGTACACATTTAGTGCGTCTTCTCGCGACGAGAGGACCTTGTACATATTAGATTCCTTATTTATTGACTGTAAGTTTTGTACAATGCTGTAAATACGACGATTTGTACATGGGTTGTACATTTGATGTTTTTTACTGGGTCATTGCTGTCGTGTACAGGGATGGTGGGTGCGTTTACGAGGTTGTATTGGAAACTCCGTAGCGCTGTCGGAGACTTCGATCATCATGACAGCGCTACGGAGTTTCCAATACAACCTCGTATGTGATCTGATTCTGTTGTGCGAATTTTCGCACAGTTCACTCAGCATGCGTCACGCGTGGTACGAAATGAGTGGCAGTGACCAATATGTCTTTTAGATTCTGGACAAGAGTTGACGTTGAAGTTGAAAAACATTTGTTGAGAAGTGAATGAAATGATCGAGTCCTGCTGCTCATAGCAATCCTTTCTATTCTGGTTTTCTAGTTGTCTTCTATTTTTCGTGAAATTCAAATGTTGAAGAGTGCTATATCTTCGTGTTGATGATTGAAACTATTGTCCGGGACGGGACGTCTGCACCATTTGTATGTGCAGGAAAGCACCGGAAATTCCGACCACAAGCTTTGCTCGAAAAATGTATCAAATTGACGTCGTCATTGTGTAAGTAGCGTGGTTCTCTTGGCGACCGGGACTGTTGCCAGGGCAACCCGCTTCACGCCGAGAAAAGGCTGAATTTAGCTGTGAAAAAACCTTGAGTTGTCCAAATACATGTTGCGTGCAAACGACGTACGATTGAAGAAACTGTTGAAGAAGCCCAGAACAATTGAATAAAAGGAAGACAAAGTTCTCCAGAAATGCTCAACGGCTTTTTGAGTTTCGCAGCTCTGGTGTGTGGGGTGGGTTGTTGTCGTTTGGGCACGGAGAAGAGAACTACACGAGTGTGCGGCTACTGACAGCTTGGTCAAGAGTTGACTTCGTAATCCAGCGCCAATTACCATTGACTACGAACATGCGCTTCTTCATAGTTGTTTCAGAGGACTGGAGGAAGTAGAGGTACTCTGGAGCCCCGGGCGCGACTCCCGACCCGGTCCCCCAGACAGACGACAAAACGCCTGCTGATTCAAAGACGCACGCAATCGTCTGCAAAACTTCCAAGTCACGTTGTGCAATTTCCTTTATTTGTCAACCAAATTCATTTGGATTCAGATCAATGATCATCTCACATATCCCATCAGAAACAGAATACAACACGGACTCGTAAGAATCGTCTCGTTGCTTTTTCCGTGCCAACCTGAAGCCTACGGACAGAAAGTCTGGGTCAGGCGAGACGACTCTGCAGCCGAAAGATTTCGCAGTGTGATTTCATCAGTGCAAATTCAAGAAAAATTCAAGAATTCAAAGAATGTACATTGAGACAATTTGCAACGTCATGTGGAGTTCAGGGCAAAATCAGGTATGGCGAAGTCTGGACAAGATGAATCCCAAATGAACAAGGGCTATTCTTCGATCTTTCTGCCCAAAAAGAAAACATCAATTCTGTATCAGGTGTGCATTGTCCATGCTCAAAGGCATGAGACAGACGATAAACTTCCTTCCCTCTGGCAAAAATCCGAGAGAGAACGTTGGAGACGCGCGCCGCTGTCCCCGACAGCAAGTTCGCTCACTCAGGAACGACGTCAAACAGTATTGCATTCGTCTGGACAAGGCTCGAACCGTGGAACAAACTGATTCTTCTTGCCTCGAGTATTCAACTTTCGTGATTTATTCGTTACGTTTCTTACCTCTAGGATTCAGTCACGAATGAACTTTCATGTCCGACTGCGCAGAGTTTTGACCATTTTCTCATGACAGCTGTGAGCCAAATGAACCGGCAGAAAGAATGGATTGAAGATCCGAAGGCGAGTTTCGCCATTTCCGTCATGTTTGTGCACATCACGCGACAGGCTGTTTTCATTGTGATTTGAACCAACGAGTTGTTCATCACGAGTCATGGCAATTTTCACTCACACGACTTGTTGCATGGCGAGAGTCCCTTTCTGTTTAGATTTGAGACCGGAATGTCCCACCACAACCAAAAACAACCTGTCTCGCTCACCACGTCTCTGACTGGACAACAGAAAGAATTCCATCCACCAATCAAAATACCGGACGCACAAAAATAGAACCATGGTGGTGGAAAAGCCATGGCGGAAACATTCTATTTTCAGCCAATCACAGAGCGTCTGATTCCTGCTCATTCTGTCCCTCCCTGCAGCGCTGTGTACTTGTTGCCTAGATTCAACTGAGGTCCCTTGTTAGCAGAATCGTCCAATTGTTTTCCTCCGCTTTTCACTCTCTCGAAGTTCGTTCCACCAGCACCCCTGGAAGACAAATGGACAATTGTGAACACAGACAACTTGAGGACACCGCAAATGTCACGTAGATGAGGGCTCTGATCCTGAACTAGACCTTCCGGTACCCAGACACTCACCAGGCACTGTCCACGACGGGGACGTGGTCCCCTCCGAGCGTCGGGAAGTCCTCTTCGCTCTGCAGGTTGGGCGCCGTCTTGCGGCCGCGTCGCGACGTCGGACCCATTCCAGGACCTGACACCAAAACAAACAGGTCACACTCAGAGACTAAACCCGCCCCCGGGTGAATGAGTGAGGGACTACAAGACGGAGGATTAGCTTGACGCACCAAACGACCATTCGTGAAACAGACGAGCGGACAAGACGGCACAGGACTTCGCTTCGGGATTCGAACGTGGAAAAGAAGTTCAGTGAATGCGTTGATGTGTTCCTTCAGTGATTGGTAGGATTATCATCGGTGGGCCTAGCAATGGTCCACGCACGTGCTGAATCTACCACGGGAATCGTGTACACTGACCTATACTGTGCGCCTGTGCAGCAGCAGCTTGTCGAGCACCGGGAGGAACGTACTTCTGGGGCTTTGCTGGAGTCTCCTCCTTCCGCTCTGTAATTATAGGTGCGACACTTGTTTAGAGATGATTCTGAACGTGTGATCTGAACCACTGCCGTCACGTTTTCTTTCAAAGGACGGTGTGGCAGGGATGAGAGCAACAAAGCAAAATGGATGAGAGTTGTTGAGTTTAATTCCTCCAGCTTGTGGCATGAGGCATGAGTGGCGTGTTTCATCAAAATGTAAAAAGTTCTCAATACCCCCCCCCCCACACACACACACTGCCCATCTTTGTGTCGCTGCAATTGTGGCTTCAGGAACCCACCTGGTTCGGGTGTTGGCGGCTTCTGAACAACAGGTGGGGCTGGAGTGTCTATCTTGGCCCAGGGACCAGAGGATCCGGCGTCCTTCTTTTCACCCGATTCACTTCCTTCGTCGTCCGAAGTCTTCGATTCAGTTTCTTTCTCTTCTTCTTCCTTCTCTTGTCTGAAACAAGAAATGTTCTTTCATGACGCGCAAATAATTCATTTTTTGAACATTTTTTTTCTCTCCCGTGATCAAAATCACACAGACAAACGAGAATTGCAATAAGAAAATCAGCCGGGAGGTAAAAATGCGTCTTTCATAGGAAACACAGTCCATGCATTGCTGAGCAAAAAAGAAATTCGGGTCACAGTGGCCCCATGTGGTGAGGGTAAGGTACAAAAGTGTTTTTCGTCGAAGGGAATGCTTCAAGCTGGAATAAAGGGCAGTGAAAAAGACAAGTTCGGTTCTTGGGACGCGCCTGTGTACAAATACCCTGGATGTCGCCCTGGACAGGTCAAGAAGTCTGGAGAATTCCTGTCTGCAATTCACAACAACCTTGGTTTCGTAACGCGCTGTTGTGACAAGGGCAAAATACTCGGCAATAGCCAACTGCACTCACTGTATTTGTAAGGTCTGTATCCTGAGACCGCTGTAATCTTTCTCTTCTTCCTTCACGTCCAACCATTCTTCATCCTCCTGCAAAGTTCAAGGACAACAATGAAACCTTGCGAGGAATCTCATCCCAAACATTGTCAACTTCACAATGAACATCGTTGTTGATGTCCAAAACGTTGCTTGAACGCCTCCAAGTGAAGCCTGTACTCGTATTCTGTTGTCTGTGTGACGAATTGGACAGACCAGACCAAACAAAAGAAAGAGGTGGCAGTCAGGCTCAACCCGAAATGGCCAGGCACAAAACAACAAGGCATTTCAGAAGGGGGGAGGCTGCCATATTGAGGTGGATTTGAAACCTGGTGATGTCTGGTAACTGGTGGTTTCCTCCTTTATCAAGGTTCTCAGTGTCCTGTATCTGTGAAAACACGTGTCTCTTATTTTTCATTTCACTGGCTTTGGCGGGGGACAACGCGTGGTGGACTGTGTTAGGTTCGTGCGATGAACTGTGTCAGGTTCGTACGAGCAGACCGGGGACACAAGGGGTGGCAAAAGCGTACGAGTATGTGCGTCGGCTGCCACAACACAATGCATTCCCACAGCAGAAAATACTCGTAAAGGCATGGTCAGTGGGTGAACTTTCTGAACCTGGTTGTGGAGCATCGTCCACCGTGCACTTCTTGCTCCGACAAGGGTTAAATCTGCAGATGTTGTGACTCGAGAACATCTCGACAAATTTTGCGTTCGCACGTTTCTGTCGTCACCTCGAAATGGAACACAATGATCACGCAGAACAAGTCACCGTGATCATGTTGTTCTACGTAGATCCAATTGACTTTGAATAAATTCCCTCCAGCACGGTTCACAACAACGCAATATTGTTCCGTCGTGTACATGTTGACCAAGATCATCAACGACTGTCTTCGTACAACACAACGACTGTCTTCGTACAACACAAAGACCTTCCACAACTGCCTGAAAAAAACAGCCAACATCCTGAACCAGAGCTGCAACAGCTGTTTGAAAAGCCCCTGGATCTGAACACCATCAACTTGGAGATTTCTGTGTTTCAATCGTCTCAGTTCACAAATCAGCTCAAAACAAACGATCATGTTGATTCTACTCACGACTCCTTTCATTTTGGAAGAGTCCACCTCGATGTGTTCTGCCCCACTGCCTTCCTCTTTCTTCTTGTCCGATGGGGCCTTTTTCTTCTTGATTTTTCTTTTCTCCATCAACTCGTCTGGCGTCACTTTGGACTTTCCTTTCTTCTTCGTCTTGTCCTTCTTGGCGAAGAAATCGTCTAAACTCGTGTCTGTTTCAGCCATGTTCACCTCTTCCACCCAGAAATTGATTGAATTTCGAAATCAACCAGAACACAACATGCGACCGGAAGTAGCGGGCACCTGTTGTCGGGTACCGGGATTTCGACAGCTAAGCTTCAAGAAATCCGTAGATGGTGCAAACAAACTTTGAGGGAATGTGAGAAAAGTAAAGAGTTCACCAACCAACAGTCCCACAGACGATTCATCTTAACATCTGCTGATATAGATTTAATCGTTCCTCATAGTGAGTTTGAGTTTTAACAGCACGTTATGGAAGAAACTCATATCGAACATATTTTCCTACGGATTCCCACAATTTAATTTTGGAATGCGAAGGTCAAGTCCTTGAATATTGAAAGCACGTTGATTTAAGGTAAAAAGAAATTTAGTTTTAGTGGGCTACTTTGAACAATAGACGTGCAGATGATGATACAAAAAGAAAGGTTGAAAATTTGTAATTCAGAAAACAATCCGTTTTGTTTTATTTAACTGGCACATATCGCGACTTTCAAGAGAACATGGCATGTGCGCTTTGATACGAGGTCGATTCAAATAAGTTGGGCCAAACATGCTGATAATCACGCAAAGTCTGCGAGGTCAGTGATTCTGTACAATGTGTGGAAATGAACTGACCGCACTCAGAATGCGACGTGATTGTCAACATGTTTGGCCAAACTTATTTGAATCAACCTCGTAATTGAGATGCGAACAGATCTGGTTCGTGAAAACGTGGCTTGGGGGTCATTTGTGGAGTGACATGGGTATTATTCACCTACAATGACTGCGAGATCTGCCACACTAAATTGTCGAAGATTTGATGTGGCGCGGGGCCGCAGTTAAAGTACTGCGACACAGCTTGAGTGACCTGAGGGTTTGTCACAGGCAAGCCCCACTGGCTCGACAGCT
>JAAUXT010093049.1_pt1 | contig 23046 bp, 31 predicted proteins | sample 7278171 | NCBI WGS metagenome assembly JAAUXT01 (sample SAMN14350112, study PRJNA611818) | marine sediment metagenome | isolation source: surface marine sediment (1.8m) | place: French Polynesia: Moorea | collected 2018-08 | reverse complement strand
GTTGTCATCAGAACGCAGATATGAGCCAAAACGTGCCCGTTCGGGGTGAGAAGTGCAGTGTTGTCATCGAAACGCAGAAACGAGTGAAAATGTGCCCGTTCGGGGTGAAAAGTGATGGGTAGCAGTGTTGGGACGAAAACAGTAGAAATAAGTATACTGTCAGTGCCAGAAGTGCACCATTAGTACCCCCAATGGTATACTTCTGAGCACAGCAGGGTGCTTTCTGCTCAAACAGTCCAATTCAGTGTCAGAAGCACCCATAGGTAGTTTCTACACGGACGATCGTCGAGTCAGAAGTGTACTGTTACGTTTTCGGACCCTACCCTTCTGACTCGCCAACACCGCGTCACCAGCAACGTTGTGCTGACTGCACGTGCGTCTTTTTTCAGGAAAAGAAGCATCTTATTTAGCCACATTTTCGTGTTGGTGGGAGCAGCACTGTCCACAGCCTGCCAGGCGGCCAAGGCGCCCGAGCTACTCATGTTTGGGCGATTTTTATTTGGAATCAACAATGGTACAATTTCCCCTCAAATTTGCTGATGTTGTCAAATTGGGGTAATTGTGTCTGTGAACAACTAATCGAGTAATGAGTCACAGGGAGGGCAGCGACAGAATAGAGACACAAGATAAACTGTGCAATGCAATCTGAAATGCAACTACCAATGGAGTTTTCATTTGCACTCAGACTGTTGTTGTTCGTTGGAAAACTGGATACATCAATTCATTGTCACTCCCAGGTTCCACGTTGCAGTTACGATTCCATTGAGATGAGAGAGGACCAATCTCAATTAATTTAGTGCGTCTCTTTTTCCAGGTATAGGAAATTGTATAGCTCCAATTTACCTGAGTGAGATTGCGCCGTACAACTTGAGGGGAGCCTTTGGCACCCTTCACCAGTTGAGCATCACTTTCGGCATCTTCCTGTCGTCTGTCTTCGGAATGGATCAGCTTCTGGGTACGACAATGTTTGTTTGCGACGTGGCGTTCTGCCTCAACCTTGTCAAGAAGAAACCAACTGTCCTCCAGCCTGCGAAGAAAGCAGTTTTGAGTTTTGTTCCTGTCGTCAGCATTGCACCTTACAAGTTGGTCGGTGTGAAAACCAGAGCCACAAAATCAAGACAATGACGACAGAACCAGAAACAACCCCCAAAACCAGAACCACAACTACTGAGCCACAACCACAGAAACAGCCTCTGAACCACAACCAAAACCTTTGAACTAAAAGAAGAACCAAAACCAGAACCACTCACAACCAGAACCGAACCAAAACCAAAGTACCAAAATCAGAACCTCACAACCTCACAAGTTTTGCTGGAAATTAACAAGATGTCACGAGGTGTCGCCGAGCTGGGACGCTGGAGTTGTCAGACTTGGACTCGAACAGGAATCAGTTGTTTCCAAAAACAGAATAAAGCATTGCAACTTGTCTGTCGGCGTGTCGCGCAGGTACGCAGGAGCTGTGGGTGTACCTGATGCTGATCGAGGCGGGGCCGGCGCTCGTGTCGCTGCTCGTGTTGCCCTTCGTCCCCGAGACGCCGCGCTTCCTGCTGCTGAGCCGCGGCGACCGCGACCAGGCCGAGAAGGGTGAGTCCGCCGCGCCGCTGCCTTCGCCTGGCTTCTTCGATTTCAAAACAGTGCAGTGTCGTGTTCTCCAGTCGACCCTGTTGTCTTGTTGAACAGCAGCGTTGTATTGCAGCACTGCAGTTCTACCGTGGCCGCGAGGACGTCGCTGCCGACATGGAGGAGATGGACACAGAGGCGCACGTCATCAAAGGTACGAGGCGCGAGAAATCATTTGCCTCCCATGCTCCTGTGTGCAACTTGAAGACTTCTGCAATGTGGCTTGGCACTCAAGTGATCAGTTTGATTGTCACCCAACAGACGACGAGCTGAAGAAATCGATGACTCTGGGCGAGTTCTTTAAGTCGCGGGACCTGTGGAAGCCGATCTTCATCATGTGCATGCTGCAGGTCGTGCAGCAGTTCTCCGGAATCAATGCAGTGAGTGACATTTGACAGCCATGAAGGTGCGACGTGCCAACACAATTTCCTGTGTCCTTGTGACATGTGCTGAATTTTCACGGGGTCCAACGAGTTGACGCGCGGTGTTGCTGTTGCAGATCTTCTTCTACTCCGCTGGAATCTTTGAGAACGCCAAAGTGAGCAAAGAGCAGATTCCGATGGCGGTGATCGGAACGAACGCCGTGAACGTTGCCATGACAATTGTTGCTGTACGTACCGCGCGGCGTCCACTGCTTCCAGTGCAATTTGTCGTGGCACCAGATTCGGTGTCCTTTCCACGCGTGGCCTGAAAAAGCGGTGTTTTTGTCGCAGGTGCCACTGATCGAGAAGGCTGGTCGGAAGCCGCTGCTGCTTTTCCCGATGATCGGCATGATCTTTGACTTGGTTCTCATCACCATCACACTCAACCTGCAGGTGAGTGACGCGGTCCATGCGCCGAGGCCGCCAGTCTCTTGCCACCCAACTTGTAGTGGTACGACTGCTCACGTCAGTTGCTCACGTTGTGATTTCTTTTGAGCAAGTCTCTGCGGACACACATTTGACTCTCTTGGTTGGTGCCATTCAGTGAGATGTATGGGTGTCTGATTTGCAGACCAAGTACTACTGGATGGCGTACATCAGCGTCGCTGCCGTCATCATCTACGTCATATGTTTCGCTGTCGGCTTGGGTGAGAACAACCTCCCCTTGATCTCGCAGATTTACCACGTTATTTCGTGTCCGGTGTCGGCGCCCCAATTCACCCCCCAGGCTCAAAACACCCCCCGGTGTTTTGGGGCGGCTCGTACGATCGGCCCAAAACACTGGGGGGGGGGGGGTCTTTTTGGGCTAGGAAATAAATGCTCAGGCCACCTCAAAACACCCCCACCCATACGAGAGCCCAAAATGTCCTGCCTAAATGGTTTTATTTCTCCATGAGCATGTGCATGCATGTTGGAAGCTGAGACAGTGAACAAACAGCAGAACCAATCAGTAATGTTGAGACACCAACAAAGTCTGTGAAGTTGAGACTTGCTCAAGAACTTGAGCAAATCTCCATCAAAGGGTTGTAACAAATGTGTGAATGCATTTGTGAAGTTGGGACAAAGTCGTACGAAAGTCATACGAAGAGGAAATTTTGGGCCTGGTGGGGGTGTTTTGGGCCTGCCCATCGGAGGCCAGGCCATTATCACCGGGGGTGATTACCTCCTATTTTCAGCCAGGCCAAAAACACCTCCCGGTGTATTGAGGCGGAGCGTTTATTTCCGTCGACACCGGCTTGTTCAGCTTCACAACGCGTCACAAGTCGTTCAATATTTTGCGCCTTTGTCGCGCAGGTCCGATTCCCATGATGGTCGGGTCGGAGTTGTTCCGACAGGAGCCCCGCGCTATCGCCATGGCCGTCGGCGGCGTCGTCAACTGGATCGCGACGTTTGTCATCGCGCTCGGCTTCGAGTCCGTCCAGGTGCGTTTCGCTGGCGTTGAACCACGCCGGGAACTGGCTTCTGAAAACATTGGGTTCACCTGCCTCACAAACGACGAAGATGGCCTCTGGCCTCACTTGGCCTCGACTCCAGCTCTGTTGTACACTCTGATGGAAACAGGATGTAGCCGCAGAGCAGGGGCTGACCCACTTGAGCAGAAGACAGAAAGCAAACAAAATTTTAGAAATTTGGTTTTGAAGCCTTCTTGTGAGTAGAATTGTTTTGCCTTCTGTGAAGAGTGCAGAGCAGGCTCTGTGTCTCCTTTCCCGTGTATGTCCGTGGCACCAGCCAGCCAGTCTTGTTGCAACCTCTATGTTGGAACCCTGGTTCTCTCTCTTTTGTTGCAGTTGGCTTGCGGAACGTACACGTTCGTCATCTTCCTCATTCTGATGATATTCTTCACCATCTTCGTTTACATCTGCGTCCCTGAAACCAAAGGCAAGACGATTGAGGAGATCGCCGGCAGGTTCGCTCCGGCGGGAGACAGGATCGAGGTGAGCGCCGTAGCTTGTCTCGGCTGAAGTTGGATCACAGTGGACTTCCAGATGTGTGTTCAGGGAACGAATGCGAGAGGCATATAGTGTTAATCAGGTCGTTGAAGACAGCGCATCTATTGCTCATCAACCTGCGTTTGCAATTCCTGAACAGTTGGTGGAAAAGGAGAACGGGGGGGGGGTGTCTTTCACTTGACTCAGGGAACCAGTGTGCCCTGTTTGTCAGCATGGCCACTGCTCTATTGATTGAGGCAGGAACCAGCTGTCAGCTCACGCAGGTCTTCTGGTACTCGTACACGCGTGAGAGAAACCGGAAAGGTCATTGCGATTCATTTCCGGGGTCCGTTGTACGTTTGTGCAATTTTGATGCCGTATCCCACTATGACCATGCAAAGAAATGCAGACCCTCCTGAGTGCAGAGATAAAAAGCCACCAAAATCTGCTGAAGGAGCTTGCTTCGGGTGGAGGCCATCAAAAGAACTCAACTGCAACAAACTTCCTGTTTTCCTCGCACCGAATTGATCAGATCTTCTTTCACAATGTCGAAACGCAATGAAGTTTTGATCAGCACCCCAGTTAGACAAAAAACTGCTGTTGGGGAAAATGCGAAAGGCATTCCATCTCACTTCTGAACAAGAGCACAAAGATTTTTTTCCACGAGGCCCATGGCAAGAGAATGTCAGGTGCAGAATCACTTCGTAGTCTCTCGCTCACGTTGACGTGTCTCGGCTCCTCGCAGGTGGAGGAGGCGGTCGACGACGTGTTCGACGAAGCGATCCCAGAGGCGGACGAGGCCGAGGACACCACGCACGTCACGCTCAACTTCGGCGGCGCCGACAAGGCGGCGGCGGTGCACGAGGCGGGCGACGCCGCCGAGAAGATCCCGCTCACGACAGTCGAGAACGACGCCAAGTCTTAGTGGCGCCTCGAGGCGCCCAGGGAACTGCGCAGACTTGGTGTGTCGGGGTGAAACACAATGCTCGAATCGAAGTGCAGCTGTTAGCTTCATTTGCCATGAACAGTTAGAACGATACACGAGGTCTGAACACTGAGTGTCCGATTGTTCTCCCAAAGAATCAGCGTTGTTCGCATGATACGCTCTGTCGGATCCTCTGGGGGCAAGGGGACGGGGTGACCTCGGTCTTGCATGGTGAGCGTGTGATCCTTCACAAAGTTAGGGAGGATTTTTGTGCCCGGGGGAGTGGGCAACTTCTCAGAGGAAAATATTTTGCTACCTTCGGGGTGCATGCGGCGGTCCCACGAAACCACGGGAGGTATCTGAGTGCATTCATGTTCTTGTCAGTCAATTGATTGGCTCAGGCTTTGGCTAAATAATGGCTGGGTTTCTTGTGCGCGTGTGTTCTTTGACGGCTGAAAAATTTATGAGTATGGTTGTATTTTGGGGATCAACAGATAGGTTCACCATGTGTGATTGGTCTTCTTGAGGCATCAGGCAACTGATGTGTTGCCTCTATGCCTCATTTGCTTTGAAAAGGAACAAAAAACCTTCTGAGGTTGTAACAGAATGACAGTTTTAGGCTGTCGATATCGTTGTCCTTTTTTGTGCGTGTGTGCGAGCTCCCTTCATTCACCAAAACTAACACAAAATCGTCTGTTTGCTTTTTCCATCCTGCACCAACTCGGACACACACTGTCCAGACCTCGTGTGTCGCAATGCAAGCCAATAGCGTTACACAAATGGCTATAGTTTTGTAGAAGCTCGAAGAATGAACCGACGAATGTTTATGCCCACCCCAAGCTCTGATATGACAAAGTAATCGATGTACTGTGAAAAGTCAAAAGAGACAAAACCCCAAACAAGTTTATTTAACGCAAGAGCTCTGTGATTGAAATAGAAATTTCTCTGCGCTGTAGTGATCGGACCCACAAAGTACAACCCACAAGCTACGTGACTTGAACTGCAGGAAAACGGGTTTGTCGTATTGGAGAACTTGCTCGCAAGTGTTGCGTCTTTTATTTGCACGTCACGATCCACACATTACGATGTTCATAGTTTCCGCATTGACATTCGGAAGAAAAAAGCCGCGAATGTAGTCGTTTGACGTAGCTGTAGCCGTAGGGATAGATGAACCAATAAGCTTTCCTCTGTCTGAATCGTTGCGAGACTTTCAGCAAGTGTGAATCTCACAGTTCTGTTGTCGGAGTGACAAAGAAGTTGTAAAAGTATTCTGTTTGGTCCTAGTCAGTCACAAATATTCTATTGCGGTGCTGAAGTTGTACTCAATGTTGCCACATGACTTGTTCTCTTTCGTTTGTTTAGTTTGCTTTTGACAAAATGAATACTTGCAGAAATCGGAATTCCGTTACACTCACTGCACGTTGCGTTGTTTGCCCTTGTGGAATTCAACATTCGTGAGGAATAGTGCGATTCGGATTTTTTTGTTGAATGTTCACGGACCTGTCACTAATTTGAGTGCATACATGTTGTCTTTTCACGGGGAAACATGTTTGCAGCTTGGAGTGCGTGAGGTGTGAAGACGAACGTCTCTTTGCACTGAATGCATGCCAGCCAAAGGTGTCCTTACAGCAGCATTATCCTAGGTAATTGATATCTGCATGTGAAGCACTGTTGCCAGATTGCACAGCATCGCTGCTGTCCTCTCGTCTATAGTGTTGATGTTGATTCAAGAATATATATATATGTTCTGTTGTGCTGAGTTACATAAATGACAGTGTCCTGCTTGAAAGAGCTTGTTCAGAGTTCTTACATCTGTACCTCAAACGGTGGGGCAACCGGCGCCGAAGCCATTTGATATGGGACCACCCCCATGCGGGGAATTGACATGCGAAAAGAAATTTTGTGCCTGTGGTGCAAAGTTTGGGGTCCCTTTTCGGAGGTTGGGGACGGATTCCTGCTCCGCCCCGGATTTGGTCATTCACAAAGTCTTTGAGATTCAACACAAGTTCGTTGAGGCACCATGGATTCTTCGGAATGTGCCACCGAATCTGGCGCCAACGAAAACAATTCAAAATTGTCGCCTTGTTGTCAGCAGTGGGGGTGTCGAACCAACTGTTTGCACTTGCAGTAGGCGTCGACCTCCACGGTCAGAACCTTTCGAGTCGTGCTGTCCTGCTTCGTGACGCTCAGGTAGTGAAGGTGCTTCACTTGCTCGCACTCACAGCCGCAGTGACCGTTGGCGCGTCTGCAACATGCAGTGTACAAAATAAATGTGAGTCCGTGCGGTGTTCCTGTCTGCGCGTCCAGAAACAAAACAAACAACGTACGCCCTGAAATTGCAAAGATGAGATTGTAATTCTGTGTGTTGTGAAATCGGTGTGCGGAGTCTCGATTTTGCCTGAACCCCTTCGCTCCCCACCCCCTCTTCCTTGGATTTCAGAACCACCACAGTTTCAAGACAAAACTGGGGGACTGACTTCCGCCTTGTTTTGGTGGTGTTTGCTTCACTTGAGAAAAAGAGACGTTACCGGCATCTTCCAGTGGGAATCCAAGGCACGTCAAGGTTCCACACGTCCCCCTGGAGATCCACTATCGGTCCTGGGTGTATGTGGGCATTCATGCTGCAAGAAAGATCCTTTTTTATTGGTATGAGTCTCCACAACGGATTGGAAAACCAATCTCGTTGCGGCCAATCTGCATGGGACTCATTTCTGTCACATTATTGGACTATTCTGATCGAACGTTGAGTCCAACTTGTCCTGTTCACTCGCAATTGAATTTGAACAAGAAAAGAAGATGCCTGCTGAGGTTTCTTCAGCGCTCGTATCCACACACAAACACATTCACATCAGAGACAACGCAACGGGACATAATACTGATCATAGTTTCCCGCATGGTTACAGGTCGCTCTGTTGCCCCGCTAATGGTCACAAAATTCTGGAACTGGATTCAGTACGATGAAGAAAAAGCCAGAAGTTTTGGTGGACCTCTACTCACGTCGGACAACACCGGTCGTGGTCAGATGATCCACCTGCCGTTTGACGCTTTTTCCGGTTGTGCACTTTGCTGCTTTCTTTGGAACTTAGTGTTTCCAAAACGTTCATCGTTTGTGTTCCACCATCCTGTTTTGTCCATAATTGAGACGATCTGTTCGAATTTTGTGTGTCCGTGGCCCGGTGAAGTACATTCATACAACTGTCTGCTCCGACTGCGAGAACAGCAAACAGTAAAACGCGAAGCTGCATTTTCAATGTCCTCTTGCCCTTGCTCTTTTCATCCAAATTAAAGTCTGTAGACTTTGGCAGTAATTAGAATCTACCTTTTGGGGAGTTTTACACACTGTTCTGATGTTTGTCCAGAACATTCCTTGCAGTGTGTAAATCTTTGTTTTGCATCGGCTTTTTGTGGAAGGAAGGGTCAATTGCACAAGCTTGCAACACTGACAACCTTCCCTTTGTCTTTCCCGGACAGAAGGTTTTGAATGCGTTGCATGGGTTTCTGTGACGCCGTCGTCACACCGAGTCTTGCTCCCTTTTTTGGGGCGGCTTCTTCCCGGGAACTTGGCTCGCTCGCGGGTTGAGGTCACATGTCATCATCGTGAGCTGGAAGAAACCTGTCCGAGATTGAAGAACGTGTCAACACCTTGACTTTGATTTGGGGAAAAGGCTGTGTCAATCTGGGAAGTACACATTTGAGTGACAAATTGAATTTAGAAAACCACACAGGAATGATTATCACACGTGGATGGTTTTCCCACACGTGGAGTTGAGCTGGGCACAGCCTGTTGCGCTCAAAATTGTTTTTAGTCATTGACTCAAAACTTGAACTTCAGTTGGTCCCACAGCAGGAAGCTGTTCACTCGTGAGCATCGCTGGACACGTTTCATGTTTGTCAAAGCCATGGGGAGGTTTAGCACAGCCTTCAAATTCGTACGTACGGTGCCGCAATTGCAAGACCGGTCGCAGAGATCGTCAAAGTTTTCTTTGAGATCCAATCACAAGTGAGGAAGTTTCTGTATCACCAATTTGTGTCACCAATTTGGCAGTTGGTGTACGTCGGAAAAGGAGCGTTGCAAGTTTTTTTTTATTTTGATTGAAGTGAAACAAAGGAAGGGGAAGAATTGACGCGCGTGGTGTACGCAGAAAGTCAAGCGAACCCACTCGACCTTCTGTGTGGTGTCTCCCAGTATTCTCGTAGTGCCGATATTTTCAAACGCGTCGACCCAAATGGTGCGGTCACCAGAAACAAGTTTGTCTGCAAGCCTTTCAACAGAGGATCCCGAGGAAATTGGGAGAAGGGGAGACACCACTGATTTTCTGGGAAGGTTGTTCTCCGAGAAAGACCTGGAAGAATCCAAGCCCCCATCACCGGAACTGACATTCTCCCAGAGATAAACTTTGTTGTGAAATTTTCTCAAAAAATGGCTCCTGCACCTCAGTTCTAAATCCTTTTCCAACATTACAAGAAGAGGACATCCAAGTTTTTGGGATTCTCAAAAATGCTTTGGACAGAATGTTTCAGTCAACCAATTGTAGTAACAAAAGTTGATCTTCGAAATAAAATCCACAAAGGCCTCCTCCTCCTTTGGGATAAAACAACGAGCTCCACATACATGTTTTGCAGTGAATGCACATGCTGGCGCAAAGGGTTCTTGTTTTTGCTGTATCAGTTGCGTTTACTGCAGGTTTCAGTTTGCCCTCTCAACAAAAACTGACAAAGAAACTTGAGGCAGTCCCTTGCATTTGTCCCATGCATTTGTTGCGCATTATTTTGCACAGGAATATCCATGAACGATTGCGAAGCAGCTGAAATTCCCCGGAAAAAACTTGTCTCGTGATATTTTTGTTGTTCTTGTTTCATCAAGCGCAAACAAAAATTCCAGCAAACAACCTTTCTGTAAGAAGAACTGCCGCATGTGTCTCTTTGGTACCTCAAGATCTGGCACAAATCCCAGCAAAATTAATCGTGCAAATGTTCGCGGATTTTGAACTCCCGAGAATCTATTCAAAAATCAGACGTGTTCTGTATGTCTCCGTTAATATCGTGAATGCCGATGTTTTAATGTGTTTTTCCTGCGTTTCACGGTGAGCCTTGGGCGCGGTGGTTTTCATTGCAGAGCCTCAATCAACCTGCAAAGTTCAGAAAGGAGAAGAGTAACCATATTTGGCCACTAAAACACACAGGTACGTAATTGTCAAACAGGATGGTTACAATCAGAAAAAATATATGTCAAGAACCTGGGTGTGACGTGTGTGTGTGTGTGTGCGCGTGTGTGTGTGTGCCTGTGTGTGTGTGCAAAAAAATCAATATGTAGATGTACGTTCGTGCGTGCGTGCGTTCCTTGTGATGTGTTTTTGCGCGAGGCTTGTCACTTTGAAATGTACGTCCGAAACACCACCTCTCGAAAGTTCCACGAACGAGAGCGTCCATGTCACTTTTGTACCCAAAGTCAGGATAAGCGTCAGATAATTTCCTCAAGAACTTCAGGGAGAGATCCAATCCTGCAAAAGAAAACACGTTTTGTTTCAGCAGCACAACTTTTGTCACATTTAGTTGCCACCCCCAATTGATTGAAAGTAAGGGTGGGACGTTTGTTTTTGCGCTTTTGCAAAATTAGCACCTACATGTTGGCACGAAACATAAACTGTGTTTTTTCTCGTTTTTGTTGCATGTTGTTCATTTCTCTAATTAATTGATCAGTAGTAGCGTGGCAGTTCTGTTGTTGTGCGGTTTTGCAAAACAGACACGCACTTTTCCTGATGCTGGCTAGAGAGTGTAGCCGCAGCCTGCTGCTTCGGGGAACAGTGAGCTCGGGGAAGACGTAGCTCCACCAGTAGAAGCGCTCCTGCATGTCTTCATCCTGCTCCGTCACTGCCGTGTCGGGTCCGAAGACGAGGTACTGGCGCTGAGCCTCGTCAAATTCCGGCCACTCCACGTCCACTTGGTGGGGACCCGAGTTCGGGTCTCTGTGTGAGGAACGCATCATGTTCACCACATTCGCCAGTCAAATACAGTTGGTACTGATTCCAGACAACAGCACAGGTTCTGTCTGACCAAAATTCACCAAACAATCTCTTGCCATGGGCCCTTCACAGCAGTAGCTTTGTGACTGAAAATGTCTGAAGCACCGAAACTGCATGAGGATCCGAACTGTGATGAACGAAAAAGGTTTACCCGCTGTAGGCAAAGTTGGAATAGTAGTGGATGACTCTCAAACTCATCTCTCTGTCAGCATCGGAAAAATTCTTCCTGTGTACAACCTGCATTGGAACAGAAACATCCCAAAGCAAGCGTGCTGTTGTTTCTTAACATCCCTGCGTCCGTTGAACGGGTGAGAAGAACAAAAAAGCAGCCTGCAGCCATGGGAATTGTTGGTGAATGGCAAGGCATAGAAGCGAGACTTGACCTTTCTCAAGAATGAAAAGCCACACAAAAAGGGAAAAGCTATCTCCAACCTCTCGGATGCGTTCCAGGAAAGGCTCCCCGAACAGTGAGAAGAGATCATCGACGTGGCTGCCGTTCACCCAGTCAGCGTACCCGAGGAAGCTTTGCCGATAGGAGAAATCGTACGCGTAGGTCGATGTGTCCACAGACAACCTGGCAACAGACAAAAATTATCTTTGTCACCACTTCTGCCTCTTTCTTACATTTGCAATGTTCCTTGCTCACATCTGGGATTGTTCCATGAAGTATTCGTAGAACGCACCGAGAATGATGTTCAGCGGCAAATGTGGAAGTTGAGCCAAAGAGATAGTCAGTTTCCATCCGAGTCAAAGCCTTGGTTCGCAGCTCCACATCCTCGTTGTCCAAATCTGGGTACCGCAGTTTTATTTCGGCAATCAGCTCATCTGGGTTTCCAAAGTAGCTGAACATCAACTGCAATGTTGAATCCAGGAGCTCCTGAAAAGCAGATATGGTAAAGTTTGTACACAATCCAATCGTGGGAAAGGATTCCAACACTTTACACAACGATGCAATGCAATAGACAACAGCTTAGTTTTGGTGGAATTGTATAACGAACCAAACAACCTGAGTCGCAGCGACATTGAGGATGTTCTCGAGGCCCGGAATGCCGAGGAAGTTGACGTAGACGAAGCCGGCTGCGTCGTGGTGCGTGTACCCGGTGAGCAGGTCGTAGGCAGCGGGCGCGCCCTCCTGCACGAGCACTCGCGGATCCTCCGGGATCACGGCTCCATCTGAACAACAACGCGGAGCTCATGCAGTTTTGGCCATGGAAAGTCTCCACTAATTTAGCATTCCTTGCACTGACATCTTGCGATTTCATTGTCTGAACTTCAGGCTCGTTCTTTGCAAGGGAAACTTCAATTGTCTTGTTCCAGGTGAGGAAGAACGTTGCGCCATCACGAAGACACACGTGTTTTCGCTTCCACAACAGCACGCTCGCACCTATGATCGGAGCCCAGGCGGTGATCGGTGTCAGCTGGTCAAACACAAATGGAGTGATAAGGCCGACGATGTCCAGATAGTCCGCGCCAACCTCCCGCAAGCAGTTCACCATCCTGCAGTTTTGAGGAAATAACAGCTCAGCGTACTTGTAAGAAAAAAAATATTCTTGAAGTTGTGCGCTCCTGACTGTCCTGCGTGCAATGGACGGATTCTTACTCACTGGACGGTGGCCTCACCTCCTGTTGTTGAGGATGGGGCACAGGTTCGCGATCGCGAGGTCGCGCGCGCTGCTGTAGCCGAGGCGCGTCCACGACCAGAGCGCCGTCGAGCTGCCGCTGAGCGCCGCCACCCGCGCGAACAGACCCTGCGCCTCCGGGGAGTTGGCCAGATGACTCACTGCGCGCGCGACAAAGTTTTCGTATCAGCAAACATCACTGAATGAATGTGGTTTCTGTGTGCTCGTCTGCAAAATCTCCTGCAATGTCATTTTTCAGCAGACCACACAGAATCTTTTTGCCGTCCAGGCACACAGTTTGGTTGGGCCTCTTCTCTCACCCGAGGCTCCGCCGGCCGACTGCCCCACGAGCGTCACGCGGTCGGCGTCGCCCCCGAAATGGTGGATGTTGTCGCGCACCCACTGCAGCGCCATGATGTCGTCCCAGAGAGCGGAGTTTCCCGGCGCGTTCTCATCCTCCGTCGTCAAGAAGCCCAGAACGCCGACCCTGTCCCAGGAGACAGTGCTCGATGGTCAGGTTCATGAACAGTGGTCAGGAGAATTCACGTTTTGTAGGTTATGGCGAGACGGTACAGCCAACGACAAAACATCAAGACTGCGTATTTTGACGCGGCTGTGCACAAATGTTGTTCGGAGAAGGATTTCCAGAATGTTTTTGTGGTTTTTTTTCAGCTTGCTATTAATTTGGAAATCCAAGTTCGCATCCCTGCAATTTGGAAAAAGAGAAAACATTGACGCTCATGTTCAATTGGCGACGCGACCAAGGAAGCAACTCAACCTGTAGTTGATAGTGACGACGATAACTTCTCCGTCCAGAGCGAGCTTCATGCCCGGGTAGAACTCGGCCGTTCCTATGAGCCAGGCGCCTCCCGTGACGAACACGATGACGGGCAGCGGCGTTCTGGATGGGACAGTCTCGGGGTGAATACGCTGGTTTGTCAGTGATTTCACAGCCCAATTGGTTGGGTCATGTGCCATGGTCGTCCGAATCAAGCTGCGGCGCAGTGACGCCTCACAACCTACTCGATAGAATCGACGCTGCCAGGAACCACCACGTTGAGATAGAGACAGTCCTCGCTGACGTTGACGTCCCAGCCGACCAGACCGTAGAACTGCGCGAGGATGCTGGTGCAGTGCGCGTCGTAGGCTGTGGCGTCGCGGGTGCCGTTCCACGCGCGGGGCGGGTCGGCGCGTCTCCAGCGCTGCTCGCCGAGCGGCGGAGACGCGAATGGGATCCCCAGGTACTCCTCGTACGCCCGACCTGTATGAGCATCACTCGGGAGATGCTTGACGGAAAAGTGGTGAGTGCAATCCACACTGCAGGATTGCACGCACGTCGCTTGTTTGTCGCCTTTTTCACGGGGTTCGGTTGGACATGTCTTCACGTGAATCTTTCCAGGATCTTGGCACATAATTCTTCAGGGTTTGTTTGGCGTTCAAATAATTTTGTATTCCGTAGTGCTCTTCCATTTGAAATGTGTGTGGTTGTGGTTGAGGAAAGGGTGAAGTTTCCTCTCCAATAAAATTCTGCATGTGCAAGATGTTCTGTTGCCACAGAATGCAGTTCTGATTCGCTCGCTCAGGGAAGTTTGGGAGGGGTCAGGGCGAGGTTGTCTGCGTGTGAGCACGTCGAGTTACTTTCAAAGAAGACAGACGAAAAGTTCTGAGAATGTGTGGCAATTGAAAATGCGTAGGTTTACACATGCAGGGGTTGCATTTGCAGTTCAGTGATGGAGATCACATCCAGAACGTTTTATACATGCCTGAAGACCGGAGCTCATTTGTCGGATTCAACAACAGTCAGATGGAGGAAAATCCAGGTGAAAGGTGTGATCAGACAGATCTTACCATCTCTGTAGACCCGCGAAGCACCTTGTAAAGTGCCGTAGTTTGTTTCAACAATCGCGCCGTCCTGGGCAACACAAAACCCCACCAAGAACAGAAACGGAGCCACAGACAGCATCCTGCTTTTTGAGATTGAGTATTCAAGCAACGGCAAAATCGCGCTGTTATCTTTGAACCTGTCTTGTCGCAACTGTTATCACATGTATCAGCATAGAGGTTGGACAATGCAATCTGTACATGCATGGTCAATTTCCCACAGTTAGTCGGAAACGTTTTCTTTCCTCACATAATGTTCACCTGAAGCTATTTCTACACTGTGAATCGTCCCATGTTTCGTCAACATTTTGCCGCAGCCTCAGGCCCTTCTTTTGAACCCCTTTGGACTTCTGGTTCAACATACACAACATGTTTCGGTTCATTTTCTGAACATTTACGAACTCGTACACAGATCCAGGTCTGCAAAATTTCCAAACATCCTGCTCAACAAGTGGGAACATTGTTCAAGAAACCAAACCGGGACTCATGCACAGAACCAAACCTCGATCCACAAAATCAGACCCGCGGAACAAGACGTGGACCCAAGGATCTGGTCCAGTTCTGCAGTCCAACAGAACTGGACTGGTGGAACAGGACCAGTGGAGCTTGACAAGCTGGTTTCGACGTGCTGGTCTGGTTTCACTGGTCTGGTTGTACAAGTTTGGTTGCACTGCGTGGTCTTGTGCTGGTCTAGTGGCACAGGTTCAGTTGTACAGGTCCAGGTGCACCTCTCTGGTTGTGCCACTCTGGGTGGAACAGTCTTGAAACACTGGTCTGATTGCATTGGTCCAGTTTATGGACCACTGCAACCAGTTAGACGTACAATAGCAGCCAGACCCACAGAACCAGACTCACAGAACCGTATCCAGACATGAGAAACAGGACACATATCCGTAGAACCAGAACTGGACCCGCAGAAGAAGACCCAAATCTTTGGAACCAGATCCACGGAACCAGACCAGCACAACATGACCAGCGTAACTGGAACCTCAAAACAAAAACGAGCCAAACGTTGAGCATGGATTTGTATTCAAATTCTTTCCAAACTTCGTCCTTTTGTACAGCTGCGAGGGTCAGGCAGAACATTCATTTACAATCGGTCTTTGCTGTCGATCCCCAATCTGGTTTGGGGCGGGGACTGACTGACTTTAACTTTCCAAAAGAAAACAGGCGGAAATGACAAACATTCTGGGGCCCCACTGAGGGGTAGATCTTCAAATTGTTGGCGCCCATGCATGGTTCCACACGTGACGACACACAGCGAAATCAGAAATCATTTTCTACAAGAGATGACTGGCGAATATCTGAGCCAGATGGCGCTTCTGATGTTCAGAAAATTGAGTGTGGGCGCTGAGGAGGCGCCTCCTGGCGCTTAGCTCGCGGAGGTCCGGGTGCAGCTGCACCGAGGTGAGAGCGGCGCTGAATAGGTCGGTGTCGCCCAGTGTGCGCGAGCTCCGGTCACCAATGTACACCAACACGAGGTCCGCTGCAACGAGCAAACAGAAGTCCAAAATCTCCGATCACAGGTATCAGGACAACGAGTGAATCGTTCTCGTGCCTGCAGGTCAGTGCTCCAGATTGAGGTAAGAATGGGGGTGAGGTGCAAACATTGGGCTGGGGTAAACCCCCAAACCCAAGTACGGGCCCTGATGAACAGTAGCATCAATGAGCGGTGCGTTTCCTGCGTTTACTCCTCTTCGACAAAACCACTGTCCTGAAATAGTCGTAGACTGCATATGTCAGCGATGAGGATGAGGAATTTCTGAGACACTCACCGTTGAGTTTTTTGATGGCTCTGGCCGCTGTGAGCCTGAGGTCTCCGAGCACCCACTTTGGGTCCTCAAGGATGACGTTTCTCTGGTTGTAGTCGACGTACATGACGAATGTGTTGCAAGGAGGCAGCCCCACCAGGTCGGCGTGCTGGCTCACAATCATGGGCTGAACGTTCACCGTCGCCAAGGCGTCGTTGCTGTTCACGGCGGATTTGGTGAGATCGAGATGCTTTCTGGCGGTCTCTTCGTAGAAACTAACCACGCCAATCTTGCGCTCCAACTGTCTCGGCTTTGTTTGAGACAAGACCCACTGCATGCCCTGTGAAGGGGGAAATGAAGGGGTTCTGCCTGGATTTTTTGATCAAAACAACCTCTTGCAAGTTTGGTGAAATCCCAAAAGCAAACTGATTAATGTCACACCGAGATACCTAACCAACCTTCACTTGGTCCTTCTTCTCAGTGCGTTGCTCGGGTTCCACAGTAGGATTTTCGTCGGTGACTGCTCGCGGAGGCTTGACTGGCTTGGGTCTGACTGCGGGCGCCGCTTGATTTTGCGGTTCGCTTCGTCTCCAGCTGATTCTGGAGCATTGATACGCTCCAAACACCACCAGGAGCACATCGATCACAGCCATTGTTCCCAGAGCAGGAATCCACTCTGAAAGCAGCAGAGAAACTTTGGAAAATTTTGACACAGGAGACAGGGTCACGTTCGAGTTGTCCCCACCCGGAGGTTGCAGATCTCGACCCCTGTTTTTGTCCATCTGCAGTCCCGCGACTTTTTCGTCTGAATTTGGTGGGGAATGGGCGTTCGTTTGATTTTGGGTTTCTCACTGCATCGCGTTTTATCAAGATGCAGTAAACCGAGAAAAGGTGCGAAGCTCAGAAGTTTAAAATGTTCCGAGTGTTCCAGGTCTCACCGAATAAGGCGTAGTCACGCCTGCAAGCTCACCAATGGAGAGGAACTTCTGCCTGGTCCTGCTGATCTCCGTTTTCAGTTGCTCTGTTTGGTTGAAGCACTGGCCGAGCCTCATCTCCGTCTTCTTCAGTCGTGACTCTGTTTCATTCTGTTTGCTTTCCATGATTTTGAAATCATTGAAAAGTGTGACATTGTTCAGATGCAAATTGTCAACCTTTCCAGTGTGATTCCCAAATTCAGCCTTTACTCTTGGTTGCGACGCGAGCAAAATGTCATCAAGTTTGGACTGAAGACTCGCGACTTCTCGAGTCAGGTCCGAGTTTTGGTTCTCCAAGCGGAAGACGAACAGGCCAGCCACGACCGCGACCACAGACGCACTGAAACAACGTAAAACAGTGACTCTCATTATGAATTCAATGGTCACATGCAGAAACTGGTCTTCCACAAGGGCAGACCCAGAGGCTCCCCAGGAACCGGGACCCAATGAGCGCCGAAAGTGTTTGTTTACCCGTATGTGCAAGCTGTAGGCACACATCAAGCACACATACGTATACTTACAAAATGGACGAAGACATTATGATTGTGAACCACAACGAATTCGCGTTGGATGTCGAGTTGATTGGCGGAGGAACCGCACAGAGACCAACGCGTCTGGTTCGGGATGTCGCTCTTCTTCGCTTGGGTCCGGTGTGGGCCAAACGGCGTCGCGCGGGGGTCCTGCTCGATCCGACCCGTGGTCTCTTGGTTTGTCTGCTCCGACTGCCCTGCTTCGCGTTGGTGGTGCTGGGTTCAGCTGAATCCTGTTCAGTGTCAGACCCCGTCGGCGACACGCGTTCTTCGTTCACTGTGATCTCTTCAAGTGTCAAACTTGTGGGAACACTGGAGCCGCACGATGGCGCATCGTCTTTGGGCGAGTTCGAAGCGTCTCCGTTCTGTATAAAAGTAGGCGTGTCAGGAGCTTGACACTCGTTCTGATCTGGATCTATCAATGGTATGTCAAGTTGTGGAACAGAGTCGTCGGGTTGTCTATCTTGAAGAGGGTCGAGTTGGTCTTCTGCAGATTCTCCTGTAGATTGGATTCCAGGCTTTTTCTTTGTGTCAGCCTCTGAATCTGACTCCAGACCACTGGATTCAGACTTTTCTGGAGATGGGGATGGATCTTCAGTTGTCTCTTTTGCTGTGTCAGATTCAGCAGAAGCGGCGGGGTTTGGGTCCAATGGAAAACTTTCCTCGTCGCTTGTGAGGGCCCTGTCCAACGAAGAAACCTTTCCGCCGGTCACAGCTTCATCACCCAGGTTGGTCGACGTCTGAGAGGCAGATGGGTTCGAGACATCGCTTCGGTCGACTTTCCGTTCCAACGTTTGTTCAGATTCTGATCCTGTCTGTCGTGGCGGCGCGGTCGTTGAGGCCTGACTGTCACACATGTTTTGAAGACTTGTCCAGCCTTCAATCAACAAGCTTCAACCTGCAAAACGAGACAATAGCAAGTCGGTTGTCAATGAGGTGCACGCGCGGATGTGACAAAATGCAACTTTTCAATTGCGTTTTTGTGCAACACACACATGCACACACACACACACACAAACACACACTCCGCTTGTGTGCTTGAAACCACAGCGTTCGTGAACGCGGGAGATTATGACATGCGCGGATTTGTGGAACCGGCTTGTTTTCTGATCGAGTACGAACACGCAAATGTTTGCTGTACACCCGTTGGAACGACACACACAAATGAAGAAAACTCTTCCTCACAGTCTTGTACCTGCTGCAGTGGTCCACTTTGTGTCATGATCTCGAGGTGGATCTTCAACAACACGCACTCACCGGAGATTGATCCTCTCCACGCAAACACTTTTTGCGGCCGTGTGTTCCGAAATCCCAAGCACAAAATTTTGTGACTCATACCAATCATGTGCACGGACGTTGGCTTGGCCCATAAAGGAAGAACTCTTGGCAACGTGTACTTATCGGTTCCGCTTTGACCGTGTATGTAGTGGGATCCAGACAACTTGCGCATAGCTCAATTGCAACAGAAAACCTGCCCAAAGAGTCAAATTGTTTGCTTTGAAACCCAACACAGGTTGTGCAGCCGATTTGGTGCAAACATTGCAAACATTGATATATTTGCTATTTGCTATGTGCACAAATTTGCTTCAGTGTCCGCGTTGGCGCGCACGTCTTTGAGCGTGCACGTTTCGTCTGACCTGATGTTCGACACGAAGGTTGTTCGTGGACGTCACAACGATCATGCAGAGCACCATGGAAGTCCACTGTTTACTCACATAAGTGGGCGTCGGGCGCTCGAGCAGCATCTCCTTCATCCACGCACGGAAATATTCTGACTCCGCAACGGAAGTCAACAGCTCAATCAGCGCAAAACAATGCAAAACCGACTTCAAAAGCTTCCTCAATTTGGAAGTCCGGAGTTTGTGCATATGTTTCAGTGCAGAAATAAGGACACTTCCTCGTAAAGGTCCTGTGTATGTGAACAGTTTTGGGAGTGTCTTGTGCACAGTGTCAAGGGGCACTCGATCGCGTAACCTGAATCTTCTCACCAGAAATATTAGGTACATGTGTGTGCACGTCAGAGAGGATTGACTCGGCGGAGGTTAGAGATAAAGAGCTGAACACGTAGTTCCAAGATATGAGTTTCAGAAGATCGTACGAATACTGCGATCATTCGGATTCCCCTGCGGACAACTCGTCGCCTGAATCGGCTTCATTCACTGTGCTGAGGCCCGACATGAACCCGGGCGGAGGCTTCGTCTACGGCAGTTCGGCCGGGGCGGCAGGCGCAGACGACGGCGTCGTCTATACCAACGCTTCGGCCGCCGGCGTCGACTCCGCGACGCCGCCTCAGAGCGCGGCGCCTCCCGGGGTCCAGCACGACCTGTCCGGGGAGTGCGAGCGCAGTCGCCAGCTTATTTTGGAAGATGTGGGTCTGCAGGACGATCAAAGAGACAGGAGGCCGATGACAATCGCTCTCATAGGTGACGCAATAATTCAAAGCTCTGCACAGCACTTTGTACAAATATACAAATACAACAACAAAAACAAACAAACCCACAGAGATTAAAACAATACCTTCCGAAGTTGACAATTTTCGGGGCCAAAAAAGCAAAGATCCTCACATGCAAGCATGTTTCTTGGCAAGAGATTTGTCAACGACTGGTGTCAGCATCCAAGAAAATTTTGTGAAGCGTGTTTCTTCTGGGTGATATTTTGGTTGAAAAGCAACAACAAAGAAACTCACTTCATTGACGCGGTCGCACATTTTTCTGTATCAGGGCCGGCTGGAGTGGGCAAGTCTTCGTTGGTGTGTTCGCTGGCTGCAGCCGTGTCCGGTGAGCGATGGAGGCAGCACGCCTACGTCGGGTCGTACGGCGAGGACGGGGAACCGATGACCGTCTTCACTGAAACGTAAGTTGCGTGCATTATTATTATTATTTTTTTTTTTGTAATTGATATTATGATTTGTAAAATTGCTCTTTGTAAACGCGAGGCATGTCATGTGTAATTTGTCAGTGATCAACTTTTGCAAAATTTCTCTTTGTAAATGTGAGACATGTTGTGTGATAAACAGCCACCCTCCACTCAAGCTGATGACACCAGCCGTACACGTATGAGGTCCCAATACCCCATTGGCTATCAATGATAGAATCTGGCAGCCAAGTCATTTGCTGACAGTGACATCATGAATCTTAACTTCATCCCATTGGCTCATTAAATTATCATTGTTCATATTTTGTTTCACAACAGTGTGCTGAGATATTTTTTCCTCAGCGCCAATTTTCTTTTGTGGACCTCTGGACTCACCCCTGTTCGAACTGAGAAATTGTTTTCTGAATCGGGTGACAAGAAACTTTTTTTCAAGATGACAGTTGTTGGTCAATTTTGCAAAGGGGACACTTTGCGAGAAAATTGCTCTTTTTTTCTGAGGGTAGGTGGGTTCAGATATGACTGAATTCAGCGTATGCATTCCCACCTGCCGGTATCCTACCAGTATCTATTCCGTAAAAAGAGAAGTCAAAGAAAAGAAAATCCTCCTCCGGGGCACGACACGGCGAGTGTCCAGACCAGGTCTCCAACGCCAACAAGAGATTTGTTGCGCAGGTTTGAGAAGTGTGGAATGGAACGCATTCGACAGACGGCGGAGAAGTTTCGGCACAACCTGCTCCCTACGATCGTCGACTTCGCCGGTGTTGAGAACGAGAATAGCGAGCTCTGGAAGGAATTGCTCAAAATCGTTTTCTTCGGAAGGCTTCCCGATGGAGACTCGCTCTCTGCAGCCTACAAGTACGGCATTGACCACGGAATCCAGGTACGCGTCTGCGTTGACTTCACTGCACGAGTAATTCCTGGTTTCACGCACAACCTTCCTCCGAATTTCAACAGCGTGGATTGCAATACGGATGCTTCTCTTGTTATTTTTTTTCTGCTGTTTTGCTCAGGGCTTGCGGAACAAGTATTCAGAGTACCCCGAGAACCTCAAGGTGGATCGAATCATCTTCGTGGCGTCGGCGACGGACGAGGTTCCTGTCAACCTGATTCACTGTGTGCGAGAGGCGGCCAGACCGGGCGGCGGTGACCAAAGCATCATGTGTACGTTCTTTCTTTCTTTCTTTCTTTCTTTCTTTCTTTCTTTCTTTCTTTCTTTCTTTCTTTGTCTGTCTGTCTGTCTGTCTGTCTGTCTGTCTGTCTCTCTCTCTCTCTCTCTTTACGCTGTCTGTCTCGATTTTCTTCACAATCCAACATTCAGATTGTGGACTATTGTTGCAGGCATTCCACTGTACGGGGTGATGACCAAGATTGACAGAGTATCCACCGACCAGAAGGCAGGTGAAGTGTCGCAGCGCGAGTTCGTGGAGCGAGAAGAGCTCTTTATCAAGAAGCTGGGTCTGTTGGGCGCGCGTCACCGCTACGTGGCGCTGTCCAACTACTGCGACGACACGGACCCGACGGGGATGCGGCGCACTGCCGTGCTGCCCGAGCTCGACGCGCCGCTGCTGAGGTTCATGACGCAGGTGTGCGACCCGGCCGTGCGCGTCATCAATCCGCACGACACGTACACGACGCGCCCCGAGGACCGCGCGACACCGCCTTCCGACGTGAGACGCAGGGTGCGACCCCAACCCGAGGAATCCGAGGAGGACCAGAACGCCCAGAATGCTCAAAGAGAAGAACGAGACGTTGCTTCTCAATGCCGGTGGTTTCTTCTCTGGATCATCATTGGAATATTTTTTGTCGCTTTGATGTATTTTGCCATTTTGGCGTGGAACACAAGTGTGTTTGGCACAAAAACGATGTGAACTTCCTGAACACCCGTGCATCTGGCTGCCACGGACCCAACTGCAAGCTTACACAATTGAAAATTGACATGTCGGTGCTGTCGCACACATGAGCTCATTATAGCAACTGGCTTCCCAAAGACATACGGTTCAAGACATGATGCTTGTTCAATACACTATGTTTGCACCAAGTAAAGAAATTATCACAGTCGTGTGACGTTCCTTTCTCTGACACAGGGTGCGTGGGACACCCTCTGTCACCTGGAAACAATTTCGTCTCCCGACTGTGCAGCACGACATGCAACAGCAAACGGGAAAACCTGCGAGCGAGTTCTCGCCTTTTGGCCACGCCCCAAAATATCTCGCGCCTGTCTGAAGCGCTTTTTAGGTGATTTGAACCTTGATGCATACATTATGTATAATGTATGGTGATGGTGAAAATCACCTATAGGTGTCAAGAGGCTAAATCTGTGAACGCGAGTTTGAAAGTGTTCTATTTGTTCAATTTTGGTCATGTTTGGTTTTTTCATTCACTTTCAGGTTGTAGTTGATGCACAAAGTGTCAAAAGAACAAATTTTTGCATTTATGTATTTTTACAGGCAAAAAACCAATATGGCTGACATGGTGAAATTTGGGTATGGCTGTATAAAT
>JAAUXT010061567.1_pt1 | contig 23052 bp, 27 predicted proteins | sample 7278171 | NCBI WGS metagenome assembly JAAUXT01 (sample SAMN14350112, study PRJNA611818) | marine sediment metagenome | isolation source: surface marine sediment (1.8m) | place: French Polynesia: Moorea | collected 2018-08 | reverse complement strand
TGCACTCACCTGTCCCACCTAACTGAAGTATCATTCGCCCCATTTCCTCGTACAGTTTGCTTGTGAGAACATTGTTGTGATAGTTGGCTAGTTCCTTGTCCCACAGCGGCGGGTTTTTCTTCACAAAGTCGATCATGGCTAGGTATTGCTTGGGAGTGAGGTCAACGTACTCGTCTTCCTCATCTCCTGCCTGGACCTGTTTCGCTTTGCGGCCCATGACGCAAAATATGTGTTTGCAGATATGCACGAATGAATGAACGCGAGCGAGTGACCTTCCCTGTCGAAAGCCAAAACTGGAGTGAAATGTCATGGCCAAAAATGGTGAAAAATTGACACACATCAAAAATTAACGCGTCCCTGTGTGGCCACCCCGAGCGTTAACGCGTGGTTGACGCGCGTCAATTATTGACGCGTTGCTCTGTGTGGCCGCCCCTTGAGTTGCCTCCAGCAGTGGCTGCAGGATGTTGTCAATTGAGTTCCTGCAGTCGGGTGCATTTTTTTTCTTTTTTGAGGGGGTTTACAAAAACCCTTGATTCACCATAGGGATACTCCCTTCCCCGTCAGTCTAAGCGAGGTATCTGTTTCCACAAGGAAGACCACAGAGTCTGAGGACGAAACCAAAACTAAAACTTCGCGACAGTTTTCATCTTTTCTCCTGCTGGAGTCCTGAAGTCAACTCCTTCTTCACTCCACCACAAATGTTGCGTTGATTTTCCTCTTTTGAAAGGACTTCTTTTGGAAGAGAAACAACCAAGCACTGTTCTGAACCTCGTCTGTCTGTCAGGTACCTGGTACCTTGCACTTGACGTCGGAGTTCAGCGGTGAGTGCACGCGGAGCGGTTCAGAGATGCGGGGAAAGTGTTTGTTTCAGACACAAAGAAACACAAACTACCGCAGCGAGCGATCTGCTCGCAATCAAAGCTCTCAATTTGCCTTCGTCCTTGTTCAAATGAAGTGAAATTTGAAGAGAAGTGACTCGGTGCTCTTCCACGCTGTTGCAATCACGAGAGTGTGGCGTGAGAGATTGAAGCGCAATGCTCAGGAAATTTGTTCTGAATCCAAGTGCAAATGACAAAATATAAAATGCAAATCGGAAACTCGAGTCTGGTTTGAGAAACAAATGGAGGAATGGGACATCAGCAAGTTCATTGCAGAAGGAAAGGAAAGTTGGGGTGGGGGTCAGGTACACGATGTGGTCCAAACCTCAGTTCGAGCAGAAGACTCAGCCTCATTGAGCTCTGCGTCTTCGAAGGAGGTTCAGTTCTGTCGTGTGCATAAATTTGTGGTCGTGAACTGTTTGGAGCGGACACGAGCCTTTCTTCGGTCAGCGCAACAGAGACGGTGCGACGAGCCCAGGATGAGCCACAAAGCAATTGAAGAACACAAATTTGTGCGAAACTCACGGGCACGCAGAAAATCCTGTGCAGTCTGACAGATGGTGGAATTCCTGCAGAAGGGGATACAGACTCTTTTGGAAAGAGCCACGATCAGATCGTTCTTGACTCTGGACACCCTCTCCACTTCAACAGAGGCTTCTGGGAAATTCACGAAGGACCCGGCAGCGGGAGACGATTCGCCATCAGCGCCACCGAAACAGCTTTTTTGCTGAGGCTCGAACGAAGCAACATTTTGGTGACATCTTCAGTTTAGCTGAAGCAGCTCCAGTCGTCCCTGGATGTGGTGGACAGAACGTTTTGAGTTCGGATGCTTCACAGTGGACAGTTGATTTATCTCACGTGTGCGCATTTGGTTCCTCCTCCCCTTTTGAAAACAAATTTTATGTCGCTCTTGTAATTCCGTAACTTCTTGGCTGCAAACATCCAACAACGAGCTCGCTGAAACCTGTTTGCGAGCTGTGATTCGCCAGCCGCGTGTTCGCTTTCGTGACATTTCCTTTATATTTCAGAACCTTTCCATCAACAATTTTCCTTTTCGTTGCCCTCAAAGACTTTGAAAGTTTTGCACACCCACTTTGAAAAGTACTGAAGAAAATTGAGGCATCTCAATTTCAAATATGAAAAACGTTGCCGTGTGTTGTCTTTCAAGTTATGGAAGCAATATCACGTGCGTGAAGTTTTGTCAGAAAGGCAAAATGTTTCCACAAAACTTACCTGGGAGGAACCTCTGAAACCTGAACAAGGCAACAAAGGCTGCAAAATAGGGCAACACACGGAAATATCGAAGTCAAAAACAATGCGTGTTTTCAGTGACGCAAATCAGGGAGACGAAATCAAAAAGCACAAAAACATGACAGTTCAACCCAACCGGAAACAACAACGGGCGAATGTAGTGTTGGCTTGTGCGACGTGCAGCGCTTTCCTGTCCACGAATCATCACCCTCAGTGTGCGCAAACTTGGACCAGGTCAACTCTCTCAGTCCTCCCGACCACCAAGAGCCACACTGCTTCAGAATCGCGCTTGCTTGGGACTCAGGGAAAGTTCAGACTCCTTTTGTTTCGTTTCAGACGTCACGTCACTCATGGCACCTTGGGCGATCGTCTTCGTCGTCCAAAACACATTTTTGGCAGACAGCTGGCTGTCAGCCAACAGAGGAAACATGTGTGGGGGCCTGGCCACCCTGGTCCAAGCGCAACTTGTGCATGTTGTCAAGGCCCCCTCTGAGGTTTCGTCCCCTGATATCCACCCGGGGTCCTCTGGAGGACAGTGACCTTGGGTTCAGCTGCAACACAATTGTGGTTTGGACGGGAGGCGTCCATCTGGAATGAACGTCGCTTGTCAGCGCCTCCTTAATTAGTCCGCGCAGATGAACGGGAGGGACACGGAAACATCGCGTAATCGCACGTGAGAGACAGGAAAGGGACTGAAATTAGATCCAGATCCAGCGCCGCCAACCTGACTGTGTACGAGGCGCCGCTGGGTGGAACACAACACAGGGATGACATCGCGATCATCTTCCATCCACAACACAGCTTTGCTCGTGGCATGTGCAACTGAAATGTGATCGGATTGCGAGTTTCTGACATGTCTGAAGCCATCAAGAGCAGCCAGCTCCAAAGCGCGCGCTGTCATCGAGCCTTTTCCAACACAATTTCCCAACATCTCGACGCAGAACCCAAGAGCTGATCCAGCTATTTGACTGACTTTGTTCTTTTTTACACACTTTGATTTTTGTCAAACGCGAGGAATTCCAGCAGCGACGCTGACGCTGTGCGCAAAGCTGTGCGCTCACGTGCGCTCGCCCGTGTTGTCGTATGTAAATGGAGATCACATTTGCATTTGGCTTTGCGCCACGTGTTCTTTGATCGACTAATTTGCGTCACACGGTTGTTTAATTGATTCCTCTGCTGAAAATGTTCCGCTCGTTCTGTGACTTTACTTTTCAAGCATTTGAAAGTTGAGAGCAATGTTGCAACAAGTTATTTCCATTTGATCAACTGCGTCTTCAAGAGTCTGGCAGCCCCACCTACATACATGCTGAAGCTTTTCATCTTTGATGCGCCGCTATCTCAACACCGAGCACACATTTATTTCATCATCGCCGGTGCTCCCCTCCCTCCCTCCCGCACCCGACTCGGCTCCATGCAACTCTTGCTTTCTCATCTGCGTCCAATCACCTGGCAATTTTTCTCTTGATGATCTTTTGTCTTTCTTCTGAACCTGCTGAGAACCGATCCGGCCTGAGCGCCTCTCGCGGTGCGGGTCGCGTTCACCACAGAGACGTGACTCCGAACGTTTCCCTCCAACTTTTCTTTTCATACCGGGTTTGGTTTCCTCCGAACCTCCTTGCGCTGTAAAAACCAGGCCAAGGTGCAGGTGAACCCCCTCCCCCCCTCTCTCCTGGAGCGCACCTAGTCCCCGGCAGCGAGCTCCGGGGAAATTCTTCACGATGACAATTCGGGAACGCGCACAAGTGTTAATGGGCGAGTCTCCGCTCCGAAACCCGAATGGAGCGTCCAACATGACCGCTCGAAAAGAAAACGCGCTTTGTCCGCCTCAGCTGCGTCCTGCCGACACTCGCATGGCTTCCTTTGTGCGTTGCTGAATTCATTCTCACAAGTCCAGCTTCCGTTTTCGGATATTTTTATTGAAAGTCTGCCTTCATGCAAACACATTAGAAAGCCGCTGTCGCACATTCGTGAAGGAAGATAGAATCTAAACAACGGGAAATGTTACGTGTGATAGACAGGCTTGAACACACGCACGAACCCGGCGAGCGACACGAGCGGAATGAGGATGAACACCAAGAATATCCAGAAGAAGAACCTGTCCAGCACTTCCGATATCTTCTGCCACTCGAGGGAGATGTGCTTCTTGACGGCCAGATTGCAGACGGTAGTTCTGCCTTCCTCGGTGACGAGAGTCTTGGGGGCGCGGTACGAGCCGTCCGCCTCGCGGCCGCTCGGCGCCCGGCGGAACGACGCCGGCTGCTGAAACGTCACGGTGCGTCTGTGCGCCGCCACCGTCATCCGGCTGCGCAGACAGTCGCCATTTCTAGTCTTTTCACCGATAACGCGGAACGTCTGCATGGCGATGTCATGGCGGATGCAGTCGCGGTGGTTGCGGCTCCAGCGGGACAGGGAGCCGAGACAGAGGCAGGCGGCGACCAGGTCGAAGATGACGAAGCGGAGCCAGGTGGGGGGCTCCGAGTCGAAACCGCGGTAGTGCAGCTTGAGCACGAGCGTAGCGCCCATGATGGACAAGGACGTCGCCATCATGAAGTACATCAGGTAGATCGCTGCGCAACACACAACCAAAAAGCAATGAAGGCGGAGGAAGAATCCGCGCAGCAAAGGACAATTGAAGGACGCTCTCAAGGATGATCTCCACTTTGTGCGCCTCTTGACGTCACGGAGACACTGAAACTCAAACCTTTCTTATCGACGGAATCTGTGAGCGACTTTCGCACACAGGGCATCACACGGAACTGAGCAGTGGGTTTCGCGCTGAGATTGTTTTGTGTGTGACGGAATGTTCAAAATCTTGACAAACTTCTTCAAAGAAGAAAAAATCGGCCGTGAATTTTGTGACTGATCTTCCAGCAAAATGCAGGAAGTTTCTTTCAGTTAACTTGTGTGTGTGTGTGTGTGTGTGTGTGTGTGTGTGTGTGTGTGTGTGTGGTACTGACCCATGACGGGCACGGCGTCGGACGTGTCTGGAACCTGCTCGGCGACGATGATGAGGAAGAGCGAGAAGGAGACGAGGATGGAGACGCCGAGCGACACCTTCTCTCCGCTCTCCGCCGGCAGCAGGAAGATCATGAGCAGCACGAAGGAGAGCATGATGCACGGCAGCAGGATGTACATGAAGTAGAACGTGTACTTCCGCTGAAACACAACCTTTACTTGTTGAGCACCAAGTACAGAACTCCGCTGTTTTCGTCCTTAGATCGCTGGGTGGTTGTTTCTTGCTCCATACTCTTCCGTCTGGGTTGTTTCACGGTTCAAAGCGAGGAAAAGGCTTTCATGAACACATCAGTTCCGTGTCGCACAGACCCACCTGGAGATGCACTGTGAAGTAGATTTCGGGGAAGGCTTCGTCCGTGTAGTAGGAGTAGACCTTCTCGTCCCTGGTGACGGTCGTGGCGACCATGGCCCACTCCCCGTGAGACAGGTACGTCTCGAGCCCGAACTCGTCCATGCTGTTCGTCAGGTTCACCTGCGCGACAACAGCGATCTGCTCAGTCTGCTGGTCAAGGAAACAGGTTCACAAACTCCATTGTTCCTGAACATGTTTGCCTGACAAAACCAACGAGAGATTTTCCAAGACGACAAGTCGCGCACAGCTTGATCCCACCGGAAGGCCTCCGAAGCGACATTCTCAGCGACAAAATGGGAAACTCGTGTTCAGAGCCAGACAGCAAGGCCACCAATCTGATCCCTCACCTTCTCAGACGTGTAGTACCAGGTCTCCACCTCCATGGTGCACTGCTGCTGGTCGAAGGGATAATAGTTCATGTCGAGCGCACATGTGAAGGCGAAGTTGCCCCCGGGCTGCCAGCGCGCGAACCCGGTATGGCGCACGGTGATCCAGAAGTGTTTCCACGCGTGGAACATCCGGTCCGCGCTGCCGCACCACACACAAACCACTCAGGGGTTGCTTCACACAAGACTTGCTTCACACAAGACTCTCAGCAGATCCAAGAGACGATTCAAAATTACAGCTGTTCTACTGAAGTTGACACATTTTGTGAAGTGCAAGTACCTGTTTCCAATGGCGAGTTGCGGTGTCCACAGCTTCTTGGGGTCGACCACGAGGGTCTTGATGCCGCCGAAATGTCGCGGATCCCACGTGAGAAACTCGTCTTTCCATTCCTGTGTTCAACCAACAACACGGGAAACTTACCGAATGTCAAATGAAAACAGGAGAAACGAGTCTTTGCATGACGTAGCTCACCATGTGAGACAAAAAAAGAGCGACAGCATGAAGAACTGGCGGAGTCTGACAAAAAGCTCTCCATCTGAGGGGATTAAGGGCAAGTAGATATCTGTGTCGCTCGCGACAGATGTTGAATTTCCAGCAAAACCGAAGCATGCCAAATCGTTTGCCACCGTGCTGAAGAACCTTCACAGTTTTCTACGGTGACGAAACTTTCCAATGCAGGAGCCACATCGCGATGGGTGATTTTGTGCCTCCAGATTCAGCAGTTTTCCGTGTAATACGCCTGGAATTGACCCGAACAATCTGGCCGAGCCATCGTAATGAAATGGTTGGACCCGAGAGCAGCCCAGGCGCTGCAGTTCGTCAGAGCTCAGCTCTACCCACAGGATCTTCAATCAGACTCGCTCATTGGCGCGGCAAATATGTTGCATGACAGCCCAAGTTCTCTCCCCATGTTACTTGTCATCAGTTTGTCATTTAGCGCCACGCCTGATAAAGCATCTGATTCTTGATACGCGACGCCGCGGCTGTTGCCTGCAGTGATCCTCGTCTCCCCGTGTCAACGCAAACAGCTCAAGAGCAAATACTGCGCGCTGTCGCTCTGTCTGCGGCGACTGCGGGCATCTCTTGCTCAACTTCCCAACAGTGAAGAGTGAACTCACGGCGGTGAGCCAGCCGCTGATGGTCAGGACCTGTCGCTTCTCATCCTGCAATGTGAGAAGAAATGTCACCAGGATGAATATTGCCCAGTGAGGGAGGAAAAAACAGACATCAGGTTCCTCCTGCTCAACTCTGACAGACTAATGTTGACTTCAACGTCTGTTTCAAATCAAAAGTAACACAACTTGTTCAGTGTCGTGCGTTCTCTGCAAGTTTTCTCAAGAGTTTCCAAAACAGCACTGAAGAATCAAGCTCTTAACCTTGTTTCGTGCTTTCAACAGTGCTTCACTTTACAAAGCACCAACGAGTAAATTTCCATCTCCTCTTAATTTGGTGTCTTGAACAGGAATTCGCCGGGTCTTTCATCCGAATTGAATCGTCGAGAGCGCTGATGAAACGCACGCAATTTCGTCACTAATGACTTGCAACAACCGCTTCGAGCTGAGTTTCGCCCCACAAAATCAGCGAAGCTTCGATGCTGAGAAGAAGGAACTTAAAAAGCGTCGAACTCGAAATATCCTCACACGAAACTTTCTGAAATGAAGGCTTCTCTTGAAATGCATGATGCCCAGAAGGGCGAGTCCCCCGAGGCCGGTGTCAGGACTGGACACGTCTCTAATTGGGGCTGCACGACACGGAGCACGCGCGGGTAACACGCAGGTGCAAATCCGCTCCACGAGACCCGGACGAAATCCGGGAACTTTGCGGAAAAATTTGTTCGATTCTTTTCGGGCTGAACCTGACACGCAAATGCAGGACGCGCAACGGGTTCCATCCCAATGTCGTGATGACAAACTTTCGAAGACGACACAAAAAGGTGGATGACAAGCGTTGACCTCAGAGGTCGATTTGTTCAGTCTGTCCTGCTCTTCACTTTCATCGGACACAGAGAGAGAGAGAGAGAGAGAGGGGGGGAGGGAGAGAGAGAGAAAGAGAAAGAGAGGGCACATCCATCCAATACTTGACTGACATCCAAAGAAAAAGCACCAATCTCACCAAGCAGAAGACTGGTCATCGTGAAACAAGCACACACGCACACACGCGCGCACACACGCACGCACGCGCACGCACGCGCACGCACACGCATGCAGGCACGCTCGACTCACCAGGTCGTAGATCTGCTGCAGAGAGAAGCGCACCTGGACGCCGACCGTGTCGGCCGAGTTGAAGCGCGGGCGCACCGTCGTGTCGTAGCCGCGGAACAGCTTGGTCATGAGGCGGAACTCGTGCGAGTACGAGCCTGAAGCGACGCGCACACGGCACAACATCACCACCACTCCGGAATGCACGCTTCGACCTGCATTCCATTGCGTCGGCGGAAGGTGGTCTTAAAATTTCAGAACCATGCAGGCAACAATGTCCTGATGTGGTCCTAAAATTGGTGGAGGACCATGTTCCCACCTGGTAGAATGTGGTAGCAGGTTGGAATGTGGTCCTGGAAATTTAGGACAGCATTCCACCGGCAGTACGTGGTCCTGGTCAGAACGTGGTTCTGCCACACCGGACCAGAAGGTCCACAACCTGAATGTCTAAATCAGACCGCGAAAACTGGCGCACAATCGTTTGCCAGACATTTCTGAAATCAGACGGTTGGGCAGGATGATCTTCAGCGCACGCCAAGTAGATTTTCCCTTCCTCGAGAAGAGGTGCAAATGTCTCGCGAAAGAGAAGAAAGAGGAGCACGCGAGATTTCTGCCGTTTCAGTAATTGCGTTCTCGGACAAGAAAAGGACTTTTTAAAGAGCCACAATCTAATAAAAGCAGCGCTTTGCACCGAGCAATCGCGTTACGGCTGGAGTAGCCTTCCCCCGAGGCGCTGAAAACTTCACTGTTTGCTTTGAGGCTTTCGAGGATCCACTGTGTAAACCTCTGCAACATGTTCCAGAAAACCTTTAGTCGGTGGCACCGCGCGAAATGAGAATTTGTTGTTGACACAATATGGCGGGATTGGTGGGGATTCTTCGGGAGAAATGACTAATGATCAATTACCCGCACAAACTCTGAAAGCCGTAACGTGCGGCTCAATACAGCCACAGGCATTTTGTTTCCTGACAAGAAATTTTTCGACAACATGAGCACGAAGTTTGACAATCCTTCACAGAATTGAGCAAATTTTGCTGCGAGCGAACGCCAGAGGAATTCAACAAGTGAAAAAGTGTTTTCAGGTGCCGTTCCAGGGGGGGGGGGAGAGAGATCCACTTGCTTCAAATCCCCACTGTGAAAGAGAGTTTGAGATCCCCGTCGACTGGGGTGTGGCGTCTTCACAGCCGGACATTAGTGAATCATGAGAAGAGCAGGTGCGTCCGCGCACCGGTCAGATACATGTCCTCCAGCAGCTTCGCTCAAAGTTTTTGGTGTCGCATCAGAGCAACTCGAATCGGGTGTGAATGTGCACGACGAATTTGACATCCTCTTTTTGCTACGAAAAAACAACAACAAAAAGCGTTCTTCTCACACTGTTGCGAATGGAAATCAACCAAGACACGTCCGCGAGCGTACACGAATCATTCTCCACACTGGTCACACACCACGCTGACCGTAACACACAAATAAAACTCTCTGACATGGACAATGGAAGTTCGAAGTGTTGTTCGCCGCTTTCTTCTTGTCACTGCAAATCGGTTCACGTGCACGCAAGCGTCAAAAGTGTTGAGAAAGATTGAACGTCTTTTTGTTCAAACAGCACGTTGCTCTGCATGCATTTCGTACTCGCAAAGGCAGATTACAGAAGACAATCCACACCGATCCACACGGAGAATTAGCTCCGTGGCACGGACCTGGGAACGAAATCTCGCTGGGTGTTGCGGTGAGCACTTGTCGCATGACTCGGATTTCTGTTGTTGACGCCGCCCAACAAGTGGATTCCAGATTTCAATATTGTCGTTTCCCCCAGCGATAGGTGCTTCGCACTCTTCCTCTCAATGCTGCTCATCGCCACTCAAATGAATGTTTTGCGAGTTCAGGAATCCCCCCCACCTCACTGCCGTGAACATCGCGACCTCCGGCAGCACAGGTGCACCACGGCAGCAGACGAGGAAGGCTTTCACCGGTTCAGCCCTTGTTTTGTACCTGCATTCCCCGTCATGCACAGGGGAGTGCTAAACCTGCGAAACAGGCTCAGGGCACGGCCAGAAGGATCAAACAGACACAGGCGTTTTCGCACCACCCTGTTGAACGGCTTTCTTCGCAGCTTTGAAACCCGATGCACGAGCATGTTGTCATCGCGCGTCATGTCAAAATAATGCAATCAACTTACCGTTGAAAATCGCAGAAACTTCCGCGAGAACCGCGGTGCACAGCAGCTGCACAGACGTCCACAGAATGTTCATGCTTCTTCGCGGATGTTCACCAACAAGTTCGCTCTTTCAGGATACAGGCGACGCTTGTGTTTGCGCGTTCTTCTGTTGAATACGTCGCACTCGCAGCAGTTGAGAGAGAAGCGACGACGGTTCGGAAGCTGCAGGCGGCTCCGCGCGCGGAGTGAGTGAGCGCGGCGGCCCCGGCTGCGCCGCGTCACGGCGAGACAAGCTGCGCAGCGCGGCGCCTGCGGAAGACAAGCGCGAAAACGCCTCAGCGAAGGGCGCACGACGCACACGAAACTTCGAACAAACGTTGACGGCAGAAGGATCACTTTATCAAAACGAAGAGAACTGTCACTGCGTTGCGGACGGACATGCGTACACGTAAATTGCAAAGAACCTCCAGGAATAGTCCGACAAATCGTCCTGTGGTTCAGGCTGGCCAACAGCGAACCCTCCGGTCGTGGGGGGTGGACTGTCAGCCTTTTCCTCCCGAACAATGAAACTGCTTCAAAATGCCATCACACTGGTTCTTCAACATCTGAATGGGACAGTTTCACCACGCAGCCGAACCGCGCAGCAAGAGAGGAAACTTATCCGCGCTGTCAAGAACGTTTCCAGGTCAAGCGGTGTCCACACTTGGAGGACTCAGCCCACACACGCAATCAGAGTCCGAATTGGGAGGCTCCACCAGTTCATGCATATTGTGGATTGACCCTGGTGAACCACATCTCCCGGCCGTCAGCTTATTATTGGGCGCTTTTCTCTCGCAGCCCACCGCTGAAACAAACCAGTCCGCGGGGCAGTCAACAGTCAAAATGAAGCGTCGCGTCCTGTTGGCAGGCATGGTGTTGGTGTGAGGAAGAGACCCTGAGGAAACCACCGCACTGCCCTGCGGAACCTTCTCAGACTTTGTATCAATCTTGCAGCAAGTCGTGCACCATGGAATGACGTGAACACACTGTACGCCCTCGTACTTTGTTGGAACCACACACAAACCAACTTGACCACGCAGCAAAAGAATGGTTCCAATCTGTCCGTGTTATTCTGCGGTTTCACAAGTTCGAATTTGTGCCAAGGGTTGTGATTGTGAACTTTGAAAACTCAACTGCGTGAACTCGTCTGTTTTGGACGAGTACGGGCGTCAAATGTTCTGTTTCCAGGTCTGCCAAAGCTTCTCGGCATGAGCAGGGAAACACCGACCTGTCTGACACCTGAAGAATGAAACAGGTTCCACATGAGATCTTTCAGAAATTCGCAGTATCGAGAGAACTTGGAAGAAATTTAATCTCCTCTGAAGAGACAGAAGCAGCATCGCTGCACCTTTCGTCTACGGATCTTCACCTGCAGCAGTGCACGAGATTAAAAAGCTCCAACAAAACGCACCTTCCTCCATACAACGAAAAAAGCTCAGCGGTTTCCATTGCAATCACTGTCAACCGACATTCTTTTGTTCCCCGTGAATCTCCTGAGGATTCAACAAGTTTTCATCGAAGTCGAATGCGTGAAAGACTCACTTCCATCAAGCATGTTGACATGTTGAGTGCTTTTGCCAAACTGACGTTCACATTTGGAATTTTACGTTGGTAGATACATACTCGTACTTGTGCCAGAAACTGTCATAAGCTCGGCACAGAAGCCTCTCGAAGACGCTGTGCAAGCAGCTGACGACTCTTCCCGTGACCAGCGCGTCGGTAAACACGCGAAATTTCTCCACACACGCACTGTGATCACGAGGACGGAAATTGGAGCTCGTTCTCTGCCTCGGACACAGACGGCTGTGCGAGGAGTGGGCGCCGCGCCGAGCCGCGTTCACGCTGCGTGCGGCGCGCCAAGTCACAACGTGTATCTTACTGAAACTGTCGCAGTCAATAACTCTGGGTTCACTGCCAAAGTGCGATGCGCGTCCAGCGCACCGGTCTGATTCTTGTCACACGTCTGTTGGAACCAGATGGAATGAACCGCTGAACTCTGAACCAATTCCCGCGCCTGTCCAACCGATCGGACATTGACACACTCCAGCGTTCGACATGAATACGATCCTGCGAACACAGGACTTTCGTGGATGTGGTTGTTGAGATTTCGTTTGCTCGTACAAACAAATCGAAAGCTGCGGCACTGAAAGTGCAATTCGTGAGGACGAAAGCGTCACACGCCAATCTTGATTGAAAGCAACACGGAGTTCGTGCGCGGAAATGCAGATGAACCTTTCAACAGAACCAGTTTTCAAAATCGGAGAAGACGCCAGAAACATTTGTGAAGCCTTTTCAAATCTAAGACACGAGGAACGGCGAAAGAAACCCTTGAACATGGTCCGCCGCCACAAAACACGAAGCATTCATTGCGGACGCAAAACATTTTCGCACATTCGTCGTGAGCTATGCCGTCTTTGGACCCTGGAATACCGACGACATCCGGTTGCTTGGGTGGTGAGCAGACATACGAGAACCAACTTACCTCTGGTCCCGCGTGGATGGACCCGTCAGACTCGCGCAACAGCAGCGAAGGAAGGAGCGAGAAGTTGGGGCTCGAGGAGCTCTGAGCGGCGCGTCGCAGATGCGGGATTCATGATCTGGGCGGACGGAGCCGGGGATGCAGCTGTCACCCGTCAATACAGCCGCGAGGGAGCCGGGCCGGGGGGGGGGGATCAGCTGCGAGCAGAGGGAATGCGGCCAAAAGCGTCGTCGCGCTCATCCTTAACCTTTTGCATTATTCCTATTGCTTTTCTCGCAGATACCATCTTGTTATCAAGATTCCTTTGCAGGACCAAGCTTCGTTGCTGTTCCCTGGTGACACACCAATTCGCCTGCAGTGTTCGCGCGTCACGGTCACGGCTCTGGTGGAACCAGGAGAGGAGCGACAGGGTCTGACTTCAGAGTGGCAAACGTTTTAATTTTGACATTTGTAGGCAAGGAGCTTTGGCCGACAATGCAACAGCAACAAGAGATCAAAGAACAACGAGCCCGCCGCCATTCAAAACGAAACGAAAAGCACAAATTTTTCATCAGTTTGCTTCCAAACCAACTTGCGTTGGTTCCTCAAGGGGGGAGGGGACCAACTTGATAAGTTTTCGCGTGCCAGTTTTGGCCGACTTTTCCCTGTTTTCGAGTTCGTTGAATCCTTATCTTGAACACCACCAGATCTACAAGAACAAGCAAACCTGTAAGAAATGAAACACCTGCTACACTTACAATCAACTTCCTTTTGATTCATTTGGCAAGCTCAATAGAAGTCACTTTTTCTTGTTCTGCAAGTTGGTTATGGAGGAAAACTAAACTTTTCATGCAAACGATCACTCACTCGCTGCTGCTCGTTCGTGCTTTAGAATGGTATGAAAAACCTTGTTTTAGTTCAATAACCAACAAACACTAAACCAACTCAAGTTGGTTTGAGCCTGGCCTTTTGAACCAGGGGAAACAAACTTGGTTGGGGTGCCCCACCCCCACCCCAACTTGGTTTCAATCCACAGAACAGGAAAACATGCGAACATTTGTTACACACACACACACACACACACACACACACACACACAAACGTCAGTGACAACGCCACTCAAGCGCGCGTCACACAACCATTCTCGCGCTGGAGTCGCGAGATGTATCTTTGGAACAAGTACACCACGCGGTGCTAGCACGTGCGGCAAACCCTTTGGCGGGACTCAGGCCACTGCAGGATGTGGACAAATCCCTCAGATTTCCAAACGAGTGGGTCCTTGTACACACATGTGTGCAGAGGTTGAAACAAGAACTCAAAATTCGTGGACCACGTCCTTGCGTGGCATACTTTTGCGACACTGCGCAATCACCGGAGGGCACGTCTGCCCTGTTTGCGTGGTGGCTTCGTAATTAGGAACTCACGACCAACCACCTGCCACTGTGCACACCCAGAGCAACCTCAATTACGAAACTTTGCGAAACGATGAGACGTAGAATGTACCTCCTGGAGAACCGGGAGCTCGATTCTCACCCCTCATTTGTGCTTCCCCATGGCCTCTCTCAGGACTGAGTCCGTCCTCAGGAAACACAAAGGATCGTCATCTTGCGATCTACATAATCTGATGGATATGCCATACATTGAGATAAGTTTAGGTGCAAAGCAGCTTTCTGCTGAGCACGGATCTTTGATTGAGAATGCCCCTTGACACTCTCGTTCTCAGAAAATCAGACAGAGGCACACGATAAGCAGATCACAATCCTTCGCACAACAGGCGCAGCAATCCTCCGTCGAGGAGCAAAGATTCTTCGCTTCAGACGAGGCGGCGTCGAGTGTTTCCAGACAGCGCCTTCCCGGAGGCTGCTTCCTTCCGCGCGATCCTCAGGAGCCACGTCTCTCAACACTTTTTTCCGGATGGCAAATCAAAACAAATCCGCTGTCAGCAATTTTACTCATTGGAAGATCGTAGCGTGGGTTTGCTTTCGTATTCTTCACACTGCCGCACGCTTCGCACCAACCTGAACCCCTGATTTATTTGTTCAAAACCCGGTCATAATCGGCGCAAAAACTCAGTTTCCACCTGCAATTCTTTTCGCCTTCGTCAAACTTTCGACTGAACTGGCGAACCTGTCGCCACAACACGCGACGCAACTGTCGTGCGACACAGATTCGCGCGCGCAATTATTCGGAGTGGCAAAACTTCAATCCCCTGATTAAAAAGCACTCAAAGCACCATTTCTTCAAAGTTTTGTGTGGCGATACCTTGTTCTGTGCTGCACATGCAAGGGCGTCATTTTTCGTGTTTGAAGCTGTTGCAGAGTTCAGAGTCAAGTTCTCCCACCTGCTCGGTTTCCCCTCCCTGTTTGTCTCCGAGCCGTCGAACCATCGACAAAACCACAGCAGTCTCACATCTGAAACTCAGTGACTTCAGTAGTTTGTCGAACCTCGTCCGTGAGTTTTGCAGCAACCAAATATTGTCAGCTCCAGTTTTATTTTTGAAACTTGCTGCTCAATTTCACAAAATTTGAAACCGAAATCCAAAGGAAGAAAGAACACCTCTCAGCGTGTGGCGAAATGTCTCCAAATCACGAACACGATCCTCATGCGAGCTCACCAAGGCAAGAAACCGAGTCTCCACTAGATTCCAGTGGTGTCTGCCACCAAGCGAATGTCTGTTTCTGACAACGGAATAAAATTCTGGGAGTTTTTCACACGCGGCCGCGGAAACTGCATTTGGCGGAACAGAGCAGCCGGTAACGAGGCGGCAGACGGAACCGCGCAGCGCGGGAAATTCCATTTACGGCGCACAAGGCGCGTAATGTGGAGTCAAAACGAAGCGCGACAAGCTGATTTTTGAGGAACGAGGTTCACCAAGTCAAACACGGCGACTTCGCAGCTCGAAGCGCGGCTTTGCAGCCCAAAAGTTCCAGTCCAAACAGGGAAACTCTCTGCAGAAAGATCTGGATACGAATCTGAACAGTGTGTCCACCCCGAAAAGAATTTTGTTTTGTGTGCCTGACATTCTCAAAACACAGAAGTTTGCCACTGTCTTTTGTCAAAGCTCTCTCTTCTCTATTCACAACAAGCCAAACTTTTGGAACGTCTTTCCCTTTCGAAAGAAAATTTCAAAATGCTTGAAAATTTGACGACAAGGTGTAACAATCACAAATCGTCCGTTGTCACAAAAGCAACAACAGAGTTTTCGTTGGCTGTTTCTCTTGAAGTGGTTCTTGTTGCCTTCAGAGGAAAGTGGCGTGTATCTCACGGTTCTGCGTGAACAACCTAAAATCTTTCGAGATGCATGCAAAGAGCAATTTCTGCCTTTCTTCCTGAGACACCTGTCAAAATGGGCGCTGCCCGAGCAACACCAGCATCGGCGACGTCGCGTTCGGGGCAAAACTCGTCTGCGCAACCTCCGATTTGTGTGGCTTCCAGTTTTCGATGGGTTTCAGTCGGAACAACAGCTTTCCATCGGTGCTTGGTGTGGGTTTCCAATCGCCTGTGAATTTCGTCCAACAAGATGACTGAACTCAACTCAAATCCTCAAACTGCGGGCCACTCTCACGTGCACACACAAACGCGCGCAGTTCGACGCAACAAACTGACTCGCTGCAACTTTCGACGCAACAAACTGACTCGCTGCAACTTTCATTTCAATGTAAACCTGCAGCAACAAGGGAACACCAAAAAACCAGCAAAGTGATGCTGCCGCAACTTTGTAACCAAACATCTTGGGTTCACTCTCATATCTCGAGATTCCTCAAAGGAAGTCAAAATGCCACGGGTACAGCAGTGTGTACACAAAAAGACTCGCAAGTTTTTCTGGTTCATTATATTTCAAACTGAGTGATCTTCAGGCATCTCATGCCACTTTAAAACAATGTTGCAAATCATGAACAAACTTCCCGTGCAGTAAAATTCCACCAGCCATTGTGGACCAGTGTGCATGCGCAGCTCAGCTCAGCTCGGAGACACTTGCTCTGTCCACCAAACGCTGGTGTCCGTTTTGCTCAGAATAAATCGCAGTTCCGAGGCTGTTCGTCACCACCAGGTTCGAACTGTAATCACTTCATAGCAGTCGAACTCCAATCGCAGTCCTTGCAAAAGCTTTGCTTTGGCGCACAGCGCAGACACATTGGCCTCGAAACAGGGATGGAATGACAAATCATGAAATGAAAGGCCACAACACTGTGGATGATCAAGATGAGAACATCTTTGCATAGGCAGCCTTTTCCTTGTTTTTATACGCATCGATTTCTCGTTTCAACTTCGTCATCTCCGATGTGATACCTGCAGAAAAAGAAAACTGCCGTGCCAAACTTTTTCACCGAATCTCTGTCGCAAAACATTTCAACCGAGAATCAAGGCAAGTCAAGCACTTAGAAAACAAAAGACATCTAAAAATAGACACACCTTTGTCTTCTGGTGCGATTGCCTGAGCTTTCTGGTAGTCTTTCTGCAACAAAATATTTCAGATTGAAAAAGCGATTCCAAGCGAAGGACCTTCGTTCTCTTGCTGCCATCTGCAAGTCACACGGAGGCAGTTGTATACACAACGACTTCGTGCTCTCTCACAAAGTTTGCACGACACAGGACACGGCAAGGAAGAGTTTGGACCGATTCCACGGAACTTGACTTCTCGAGAAAAATCAATTGGGTTCGGTGCATCGGTTACAAAGCAGGGTGAATCGCAAAAAGACACACACACGAGAACAACCAAACACACAAGAGACGCCTCGTCTCACGGAACGCAACGCCCCGTCCCCCTCTCCCACCGTATCTCAGCGTCGCTCTTGTGACAAGTGTTTGTCAATCTTGTCGTTTGAGTGAAAATTGAGTCTGTGTGATAAACAACAGTCACGCGAGGCTGACGGACGCACCATGGCGGCGTCCCACTCGTGCTGCGCGCGCAGCGCCTGACCGCGCCGGAAGTACGCCTTCGCCGCCTTGGCGTCGATGTCCAGCGCCTGCAGAGCACAAACACAAACTGCTTGGGCGACATTCGTGGGTGATGATGTCTTTGAATCTGAGTCTCATGGGCTGTCTGCAGCGGGTGTCAGCGCAACATGGCATGAACCTGGGGCAGACGAGGCTGTTCAAGTGCCACCGTCCACAATGAAGCCACAGAACAATCACCAACGTTGGCGTGACACCGCGGACGACACGTGAAACACGACGAATCAGACACGTTGGCTGCTGTTTCACGTTTGTCACAGGAGTTCGTGATCTGACCTGGCAGAACTTTGTGTTGCGAATACCTTCATGTGGAAACCTGTTGGACGAAACACCACAACACAGCCCCGAACTGCCCACCCACCTGTTCGCAGTGGTCGATCGCAGTGTTGTAGTCCTTCAACTTCAAAGCGCTCGCAGCTCTGAAACATGTGTGTCCGATGCTCAGGTGCACACAATTGATGTGACAACGGTCATTTCAGAAACCGTACATCATGCAGGGAAACAAACTACTCACATGTTCAACAACAAAGGCAACACGTATTTCTGTTCCAGTTCCTTCTCCTCGTCGCCTTTCACGTCCAGATCGTCGTGCATTTTGTTCAAATACCTGAAGAGAAGAAAAGGACTCAAATTCATGTCGGAACAACTGATTGGAATCAAAGGAAGATTTCCTTGATTGATGCTTTACACTCTTCACTGGATTTAGAACGACAGGTTTCTCAGGAACCGACTTTGTCTCTCTGTCTGCACTTACCGTAAAGATTTGTCGTATTTTTTCTTTGCCTTGGTGAACTGCTGTTCCTTGAAGAACTTATTTCCTGCTTGTTTGATGACCAAGCTGATTTCAACAACTTTTTCTTTCTGCAGCAACAAAAAGGCATCAAGCGTTTCTTTTTTGTGAACAGGAATGAAACTTGGACAAGTCTGAAACGACAACGACAACGCGCAGCTCACGTCTTTGAAGTCGACGTCGGTGGCGTCGTCCGGGAAGGCGGCGTAGTTGTCGCCCGAGTCGTCTGCGGAGACGCCGTCGTCGACGCCCGGCGCCAGCTCCCCGCAGTCCAAGATGACGCACTCCTGCGCGCGAAGGACGGGAAGCGTTTCAGAAGGGGCCGAGAAACCACGTGCATTGGGGGTGGTTTCAGGTTTGCAATCCATCCGTGAGACGCTGTTTTACTGACGTGTTTTGACGTGGACGAAAAGGCAACAACTCAAACATCGTGCGCACAAAATCACGCACTGGGAGCGTGTGGAATTTGCTAAGTGGTCCCCTCTGCTGACTTTTTTGCAACGCAAACTTAGTTCCGCACAAAACACCCCCCTGCATCAGGCAAACCCGTTTGTTGAACAGAAGAGCACATTTCAGGCTAACTTTCGGTGCTGTTCGTCTCCGTCAAAATCCGTCGAAACAGAGAAGCAGAAAGACCCACAAGCTTCGTGACTTTGAACAAGATTTATGGCTCAAGGTTTCGTTTGCGTTTTGGCTCTTCGGAAACTCCCCATTGCTAATTGTGCGTTCTCTGTGCTGTTTTAATTTAGGTGTCAATCAAGGTCCACAGAACGATGCCGCGGAATCAGTACCTGATCGGGTTTGTCCTGGGCTGCACAGGGCTGGTTTTCCAGCTCCCTCACGACATCCATGCCCTTCAGAACGCGGCCGAACACCACGTGTTTCCCGTCCAGGTGAGGCGTCGGGACGGTCGTGATGAAAAACTGCGATCCGTTGGTGTTCGGACCGGCATTAGCCATCGACAGGAGACCCGGGACGTCATGCTACAAGGTGGAGCACTTGACAGTCACAAAGAGGACAACAACAACCTGGCACAAGTGCTTCAACACAATCAGCAACGCGCCAATCAACACACGACGATGTTTGACTGGGTTTTTCCAAATATTGTGTGAGGAGCGACCTGACAATATTTTCACAAGCGCAAAGCGGTGTGCTGAAGCCTGCCGTCGCCTCTCCGGAGTTTCTGCTTTCATCTTTCACAATGTTCTGGATCACCACACATTTTACAAACCTTCAATTCGAAGTTTTCGTCCTCAAATTTTTCGCCATAAATGCTTTCACCTCCAGTGCCATTCTGTCTCGTGAAGTCGCCTCCTTGGATCATAAACTTCTTGATGACTGTTTGAAAAGTGGAAACAAGGTTCGTCAGTGACTGGCTGCCGCGTGCATTTTCGTCTGACTTTTCACAGTGGTGACGTTGTGAAACAAACAAACTCACTTCTGTGAAAGGGGCAGCCTTTGTAGTGGAGTGGTTTTCCTTCCTGCCCGACGCCTTTTTCTCCCGTGCAGAGTGCACGAAAATTCTCTGCCGTTTTGGGGGTGACATGCTTGTACAGCTCAAAGACGATTCTTCCAACTGAAAAATACAGGAAACACAAAGGTTTGGAAAGCAGATAGAACCACGTACAACGTCAGAACTGCACAGCGACAAACAAGAAGTGCCGACAGCCGAGACCCAATGGTCGCACGCTTGTAGTGATATCACAAACACGCTGGTTGGTATCTCAGGAGAGACTGGGCAGGAACCTCCATATTTATTGACCTTCATTCGATCATGCCATCTGGTGAGTGGTGGTTCTAAAGTCCTACAATTTTACAGCTGGTGTGTCACACCACACTCCTCCCCTGGTAGGGGGTGTTGGCAATGCCTGACAATTTTTAATATTCTGAATATTTTTATAATAATTAATTAGATAGAAAATAGATACATAATAGCATAATATCACTATTTAGCTGGCTTTCTCCCCCCCCCATAGGGGTATCATGTGATCATGTGACCCCTTGAGGTTTTCCTTTTTGAAAAAACATGGCTGCCAATGTTCGCATGATTACTAGTGAAGAGATAGAACTTCTTGGATTTCTGAGGCAAAACACTGTCCAAAAGTTAGAGGAGGAGTCACAGGTGCAGGGGAGGCCAAGGACTCACCCCCTGGTAGTACAGGCCATGGTGAGGCATTTTAACCTTGGGCCTGTGCCTCACCAAGTTTTTGACCAATTGGTCTGGCACATCGCACACTCGTACTGAGGTGAGTTTCATGGTTTTGGTCCATGTCACCCCACAGCCATCTTGATGAGGCTGGGGGTACCAAAGGACTGGGGTGCCTGAAGAATTGGGTAGCTGACGAGCGGGTGGCTGATGAGGGGGCTGGCTGAGGTGGCGGAGGGGGCATAAAATTGGACAGACACACACATTGTGGTGTGACTGGAGCGGAGAACCACGTACTGACCTTTATTGCTGCGAATCTCGGACGTTCTGCGCCAACTGCTGAACCAAAATTCTCAGGTACTGATTGGGAATTGGTGCCCAAGGGTTGAAGTAATCAATCACCCAATCAATCACATGCCAATCAATTGGACTTTGATTTTGCTGTCCTACTTCAAAGATGATTCTCCATGTGATACTTTGTTTCAAGCATGAAAATGCCTCAACTTCAATGACATCCATATTTGCAAAGGTCATGTGATAGGGTTTTCCCAGTCATGTAATATCACTCTGGTTCCTAGGGGGAAGGGGATCAGCCAATTCAGTCAGATTTCATGAAAATCAGCCTTAAATGGCAAAGCTCTGTAAATAGATAATTCTTGTGAAATTTTATTGAAATGTGAATGATAGCTGCCAAGGCCAGTACCCATTTGTAGTGATATCACAAACACACTGGTTGGTATCTCAGGAAAGACTGTCCCCGAGGGTGGGAACCTCCATATTTATTATGTACAGTGCTGCCATCTGAAGGCGGTGGTTCTAAATTCACAGCTGGTGTATCACACCACACTCCTCCCCCACCAGGGGGCACTGGCCTCTACAGCCAATTTTAATCATTCTGAATATCTTTACAATAATTAATTATATACATTAGACAGGGAATAGATGCATAATATCACAATTCTGCTATTTTGCTGGTAATTACCCAGCATTCCTCCCCCCCAGGGGCTGGTCACGTGATCTGGGTTTTTCCCTCTCTTCCTCTTTGGCTCTCTCCAAGATGGATAACGTTGAATTGGAGTGTTGGGATTTTGTCAAACAACAAATTCAGAGAAAGATATATTTTTACAGCACACAACTGGGACTTCAACCTTTGTCTACTCAAGTGATTGACGCTGTTGTGAACTATTTTTTGGCTGGATCTCCTGTGTACAATCAGTTTCCAGACCGTGGTTGTCCGACTGGCACTGGGCATCCACCTTGTGCACTACCAATCTTAAGGTGAGTGGAATTCATGTCACTCCACACTTGGTGGGGGAGGAGTGTGATGTGACACACCTGACCTGAATTGTCAGAACCACCACCAGATGGCGTGACTCAAATGAATAGGGAGATTCCTACCTCGGAAGACAGTCTCTTCTGAGATACCTAACTGATCGTTTGTGACAGACGTCTATCACTACACATGAATGTACTACTTTTCAAGCCATTTGCTTCACATGGATGCCCGCTACCGCGACCATCAATAAATGACCAGTCACACGACTGAGTCGTAGCCTTGGCCGACACAACGTCTGCACAAGGTCAACATTTGCATGAATCACTCACGTAGAAATTCGGACACCAACGTTTCTGGAACCTGACAGAACAATCCAGACTTCCGTTCCCGCGAAAGGATCGGAAGCCACAAAATCAAGAAAATTGAATGCAAAAAGAGCATTTGAAGACCTACAAAATTAAGCAACATCGTCTACATGACATAAGACTGAGCGATACAAAAAGGAATTCATTTTACCTTCCTCTGTGCCGATTTTTACATCGAAAAACGTGCGCGGATTTCCTTCATGTACATCCATTATCGCCCAATATAAAAACGAGGCTATACGGAATCCTGGTTATTTAAAGGGGAAACCGCCTGGTGACGTCATTTCATCAGGAGAGGGAAGAAAGATATTTTCATTCGAATATTTGGCAATATTGACCCACTACAAAATGGAATTTCCGCATTTAGGGAAACAATGTTCGGAAGGAAGCTGTAAGCAGCTGGGTAGGTGTGAATTTTTTGAATAGAAGTTTGACTGTAATGTGTTTTGAGTATTTACAATGTTTGTAGTTATATTATCGCTCAGTGACTGGGCAAAATGACGACAGACCAGAATATTCTTTGTGTTTAAATTCGTTTGGGTTCTTTGTCAGCTTTGTGTTCAACATCAGGGTTTTCATTGTAGACTTCCTGCCAATGAAATGTGATGCCTGTGGCCAAATATTCTGGTAAGGTCCATTTTCTCGTTGCAAAACTTCTGATGTTGTGAGAACACTTCCATGTGGAGTGACTTGAATTTGACTCACCTTAATTTGCGAGGTATCCAAGATGGATGCTGAGAGCCAAACGCACAACCACCGTTCTCAAACTAGCGTTCCAAACAGGAGATC
>JAAUXT010024644.1_pt1 | contig 23055 bp, 21 predicted proteins | sample 7278171 | NCBI WGS metagenome assembly JAAUXT01 (sample SAMN14350112, study PRJNA611818) | marine sediment metagenome | isolation source: surface marine sediment (1.8m) | place: French Polynesia: Moorea | collected 2018-08 | reverse complement strand
TGTGTGTGTGCTAAAGGGAAGAAATGGCAACAAACAACAAGATGTATGCCACAGTGAAGAAGCCAAATATTTCTCCGTGGAGGAAGGAAGGATGGATGACCAGGAATTGACAATGACCAGCGCATTGAACTCACGACTCATCAGCTTGCTGATGCTCATTCTGACACCGCAAAAAATCGAAATTAACATTTACTGAACGTGCTGAAACTAAACTTAACTGACAGGTATCATTTGAAAAACACTGAACAAACGAACTGCAACGACAAGACATTTGATTCACCTGCAAAGAGCGCGCCAATGGATGGACAAAGGTCCCTTGGCTGTTGAAAGACGCAAAATTTTGTTTGCTGACGCACGAACACCAAATTCCCTTTCCCTGTTGAAAACGTCCCAACCAGTCCAGGTGTTGTGAAAAGGGCGTTATCAGGTCGATCAGAGCTGCAGATTCAGTTGACACAACTCGCGTTCCAGGTGGAGCCCTGCTGCACTGAATGTCATCTCAACGCGTCCGGACCATAAGGCACAACAGGCTGCAAAGCGGATTGACTGCGCTAATGACGCCTAATTTGTCCGCAACAGCTTCGGTGGATTAGAACATCGGATCTAATTAGTACCCGTCGTCAGTGTGGCCAAAGCCTGTTTGAAAACTCACTTTCTTGCACGTTTGAATTGTCATTGTGTCTGTGTTGTGAACTTTTCAGCTCGTAACGAGCTGTTCCAGTTGAGCCTGAGCAGGATGTGTGGAAAACTTTCACAACAGATTCAAAACTTTCCCGACCAGACCATTCAGAACAGACCACATGGTGGGAACATCGCGTGGTGCGGGCACAGTCTTTGGTCATCTTCGATGTTCTGTCACCGAACTCCTGAAAACGTATCGCGTTGCTCCGGAGCAACCAATTGTCCTGCGACAAAGGACCAGTGGACGGCCAGTATTGCGACCATGTGTCACCCAGATAAAAAACCTTTTCAAATCGAAGCATATTGTGTGAAATATGAATTGAGATGATTCAATAAGGGGTCTTCCGAATGAAGGGTCAACAAAGGGTGACCAAATGTCTTGCTCTGCCGTGTATCTGTTGATACAAATTACAAATTACAAGTTGTCTGGGAAGCGTAGCTGAGGGGATGACCATCTGCAAATTAAGAAAGAAAAGTTTTTGTTTTCAGAAAATGGCTCGAGGCGAGTCGCAACCATTTTTACAACACTGTTGTATCTTGGATAAATTTGAAAATAAATTAGCTCTTTTTGTCCCAATTTTGTTCTCTGAACATGTGTCGCATTTTGAAAGAAATGTCTAATTACTCTCAGAATGTGCAGTTGCAGTGAAGCGCGACGGTCTGAGCAGAGCCGTTCTTGAGCGGCAGATGTCTTCTCACCAAGACTCCCGACACAACTTCGCAAAATTATTTCAGAACTGTGTGCGAAGAAGATGAAACATTCCACTCGACGTCTGTGTACATTTGACAGATCCCAGGTACTCCAGAAAGTTCCTTGTCATTTCACACCAAGACCCATTTTGTCAAGAAATGCTTGAAGCCAATTATTTTCACATTTCAGTTCAACTGAGCAGGACACCCGGAACAAATTTGCGCTTTGAAAAGACTGTCAATATGTGAGCACACCTGAGATCACAGGCTCAAAAGACTGCAAACCGACCCTTCCTACGTTTTTCTGACACCTTCTCGTGTTCGTCGTGTGTTTCCCCTGTTTCCGAGTCTTCTTCAGCTGTGGGGCTGAAAGTTTCCCTGGTCCGACCTTCTGACTTTTTTCATTTCTCCTTAAACATTTTTCTTTCTTGGTCAACACCAGAGTTGACGTAACTAATACGTAATCGACGTGTCAACCTTGACGGAATGAGTCAGGACAGTAAGCTGTCCACGCAACGCCGAGACCGACTCCCAAAAGTGTCGGTCACCCAACATCTGAGCGGGTTTCGGGGAATCTGCTCTGATGAAAGAACTATCGGTCTCTCTTTTTTTCTCGGGAAATTGCGTGAAATTTTTGTGGTGTCACACTTCGCTCGTCGAGGGTGAACCCAAACATGCAATCCAACAGAACAATCTTTGTCCCGTCCCAGTGAAACCAAAGCGCAAAAGGCGCGCTCGTCGTGAAAGACTCGCATCATCAAAATTCGCCCACGCCACCTCAATCCATGTTGGAATCAAATTGCACAAGAAATGTGAAATATGGCATCTCAGCCAGCATTTCATGAACGTGACCCAGACTGACGAGTTACGTAACTTTTGCCGAAGCCTCCGCATCCAATGACGACCGCAGCAGCCGCTGGGCGCGCAGAGCTGCAGCCAATGGCCACTCGGAGCTTGACCACTCGCCGCTAAAATTGCATTGAGGGTCAGAGATAGTTCATTTGCAGTGAACATATTGCTTTCGGTGCGGTCTCTGATGCAGAATTGCATGTAAAGGGCTTACGAGCGCAAAACACAAGCTGTTTTGGTCTGCCTCGCAAACAACTGAAGGCGCGGGATTGGTCAAGTCTCCCTGCTGCAGCAGCAAGTGGAAGGTGGACATCAATCACCTGGGGACAACAGAAACTTTCGTCGCCACTAAGTGCGGCATTTGGAGAAAGGAGGCAAGTCTCAGTTTTACAGGTTGGTGAAGTTTTCATTTGCAATTGAACCTCGGGTCCAACAGAAGATTCCACTGAAACAACCTCTCAACCATTTGACACGTTTTGACTTCTTCTGAGATCGACTCAGAGCGCGTTGTTCAGATCAACTGATCAAACCTGACAACAAACGGCCGTAAAACTCCAGCCGAGCGAGCAACAGGGATGATTGTGATCCGGTCGGAGAAAGTTCTGGACAAACCACGTCTGTTTAACACGCAAGAAGTTGTTCCTCGGCGGTCTCAAGGCCGAGCCCCTGCGATCTCTCCGTTCGGCGGCGTAAATTCGTGTGAGCACATGCTTCATTCAGGAGCACTGGAGTGTTTGAGTGGAGTTCAGTTGTCTGGCAATGCACATTTGGCTTCAGTTGATCAGATTTATTTGTTGCTCGTCGCGGCTGCATTTCATCCTCTACATCACACTCATGTAATTGTGATGCAAAATCATGCAGCCGCGATGACCGAACGCGTTACGTAACGTGACGCTCCCCGAATGACTGAGGTCAGCTGCGAGCCTCTCTGATTACTCATCGAGCTGCCAAGAGCAGTGCATGTCATTGTTGCTCACATGTTCGATCGGACGATTTCTCCGAAAAGAGTGAGACACACGTCGACGTGATTGTTCAAATGTCCATTTTTGCCTCCTGATTCGCGAAACACTTTAATCTGTCCTGAAATTGGCAGAGCTCGCAAACGAGCGTGTTGAACCAGGGACACTCAAATCTGAACACCGCAGTCGTACAATTGGCAAACATGAGGATTCTGAACTGGGGCCACACCCAGAGGGAAGGTGCGCCCACACAAGGGCCTCATCCAAAATTTTCCCTCTGATTTTGCCCTTTCACACACACACACACACACACACAAACTCTTTGAATGAAAAATTAGACCCCCAAGGTGGTTGGGTTCCCCAGTCTTCAATAAATCCTGGACTCACCCTGTGAACATAATTCTATTGGCATTGGAGTGCACACACAAGGACAAAAACTAAGGTCCTTCCCCAAGTGTTGGTCCCTCAGATTATTGCTCAAAAAATTTGTGCACATTCAAACAAACAAGCGTGGCCTTGCGTGCATTACAGCGACCTGAGCGCGCAAAAAACATTGCTTGTGAGTGAAAAGAAAGTTGTACAAAAAGGGGGGCGGGTGCGCATTTGTTTGTAAATGAAACTGATATCCTGCTTGTTCATTCTTGAGAAAAGTTAGTTTTGCGATTGTCTCGTGTGGAGGTGGTCTACACATAATTTTCAAAATTCACAAATTAGTAGGAAATCCTTTCTGACTATTCAGAAATTAACGTGCAGATGCCCCCTCGAAAGAAATGCTCTACGAGCGTGTGCACGAAAGATGTCGAGTGAAATGTTCTCCTCAAATTCAGAAGAAAAGCCGTGAACCCGAGACACAATTAAACTGTTTAGGTCATACACATGAGACAAAATGCATTCTATCTTTGCGCCACTATTGATTCTATGGCATTTTGTAAATGAACGCACGTTCAGCTTGCGTTGTGACCAAGCGGTGACCCTTGGACCCAGACGAGTTTGCATGCTCGTTCTCTGCTACATGTACTGATCTTGTGCAATGTTGGTTTGCCTGCACTTCAGAGGGCATTACGACCTGGAAATGACGTAAGGCCGCTCGCTATGTCACGCTTTTGCCTCATGGTGGACGTCACTGACCACTGTCCAGTTGGACCTGCAAGGTGACACACTTGCATGGACTGTGCTCCATTATCCGGACCCTGTGACAGCCCAAACTAGATTTGACCATGAAAGTAGTGGAAGCGACAATTTCGTAATACTGTGAGCCACTTGGTCTTTCAATGCATCCACTTGTGAATCTTTAGGGCAAGAGCCTGCACCCCAGCCTCAAATATTTGTTTGTTCTAAAATTTTGCACCAAACTGCATTTGCTTTGGTTTGTTGAGCCTCCTGACCCTCAGAAATAAAGTTGGCCTCCTAATTGTGACCCTTAAGATTGGAAGCTGGCCAACAGAAAGGTTGAGCCTCCAGCCAAAAGGTGGATCCACTGGAGCTGTCTGAGGACTTTTCCATGAGGAAGAGAGCAATTCTGCCCTCAAATATCAGCCAGAAAAAGAAAATGACAGAAACAGAAACCATAAAGTGGGGACCGATGACTTCAGCTTCATTCACTCCTCACAATCTCTTGTTGACGTTTTTGTGCAACCAAGGCCTTTGCTTTCTCTGTGCTGACTTGTGTTCCTGTGTTCACAGATGTGGAGCAGCAACAAATGGAAACAAAAGACCTACCTAAATTGGTGCTGCTGAACTAAAACATTTTCCTGCTGTTGAGATATCTGACAGGAATAGAAGAAATAGCCTCAGAATAAATTTCCACTGGTCACATCTTCAAGAAAATGGGGAAAATGCTCCCACACTTCCAAAACTCCTCTTTTATTTGTTTATCTCCAGAACACAAACTTGACAAAACTTATTTTTCTCAGACAATTGAGGCCTATTTATTGAGAGAACTTCTGAGGCAACTTTCAACTTTCAAGCCAGCCAGAGATGAATGAGAAGCGGAGTTTGCACACGCAAACAATGCAGTGCGGTGGGATTTGGCACACAGTCACCATACACACAGAGTAGCAGCAATAGTGGCTTTTGTTGGCACTGATGATGGGAGGTTCAACTGTGTGGTTCTGATACAAAACCACCAAAAAGCAAAACTTTAATTTTTGCCACCAAAAGACCACTGAAAAATTTCATAACATCAAGACAGCCACCACTCCACTTGAAAGCCCATCTAGTATGATGAAAATCATCAAAAAACACCCTTGAGCAAACATTCCTCACTTTCACAACACAGAACCCTTCTCAACCACATGTTTAAAATTTTTGAAATTGCTATTTTGAACTGTTTGCATTTGAAGCAGAAAATTGCACCGGACGTACCTGAAAACCAATCTGAGAAAACACTCATCAGAGTGCCAAGCATGGTTCACAAATGGGTGGGGCATTTTTGGCAAACCTCAAGCAACCCATGGTGGGTTCAAGGGAGGTGGAGGTTTGTGATTGTTTGTGACTGCATTAGATCAGGATTGGATGTGGGGCCCAAAACTTTGTGGGGAGGGGGGACAAACTTCAGCCAAAAAATATTTGCATCTGGGCCAAGTGAGAGGATGTTTGGATCTTTTTGCAGGTAGCTGGCACTGTCAGTGCATCCACGCACAAACATACCCCTGCGTTGTGTGACGTAGATCTATCTGCATCTTTGATTTTGATTTCAGTTTCTGGAAAAAATAAGTCTCTTGCGAAAGCTCTCCCCCCCGCCGCCGCAACAACACAAAAAGGTTCTTTGTCGAAGTACCCAACCCTGATTTTGTGCCTGCGAAGATTGAGCCCTGAGTCCAACACCCGATCCCTGATCCTGGCTCATCTGCTCTGAGAGACTGCAAGCAAACCTGAGCATTGCATCATTGCACCTGTTCACCCTACAGATTGACCATTGATCAGCTGATCTGGAGGTCAGCGGAAATTTATTTTTGATCTTCCCTGCATGCTGCACTTGCAATTGTCCAATTTCAACTCCAAACTTCGTTTCAACTTCAGCCAGTGAGAAGGAGTATTTTCATCAGCGCAATGACGGACGCCGCCCTGGATCTATCGCACTCCTCCTCCTCCGGGCGTCGCGGAGCCGAACCGCCGCTCGTCGCGCATCGCCCGCTCGACGTCAGATGCGAGTCGACCTCGTCGTGCGAAGAGGACGCCTCCCCCGTCAAAAAACATCAACCAGACGCCAGCCTCGTGAACGCGGCCAGTGGACACGCGCCGTTCCCGCTGCTCGTTGATTTGCCCGGAAACAGCTCAGCGCGCAGCACAACTAGTGACACAGAGAACTCGGGTATGAGCAATGAGACCACACCACAGACAGATTCCGAATCTACAATGGGTAAAAGACCGTTTAAAGTGTACCCTCAGTTTGATTCCGGATTGTCCAGCGTGTATTCGCAAATGGCAGTGGCTGCCAACACTGGTGGTATGAATCCGATGGCGGGATTGGGCGGGGCTGGAATGGCTCCTGTTGGCCTCATGAACCCATTTGCAGCAGCCGCAATGGGCTCACCACTTCAATTTGGACTCATGGACAACTCGTTGGCAATCACTTCGTCAATCGGTCAGTTCCTAGCCCACAAGAGACGAAGGGTTGAGTCATCATTGAACAGGCGAAGCCCTGGCAGAAAACCGAACGGAAGTGCGAGCGGTGTAGAAATCAATGGCGTCGGCTCAGCGATTCGTGACACAAACGAGCAAGAACAGAACGCACTCGCACTGGAAGGAGAACCTGCATCCACGGAAAGTGACCAACCCGAAGCAAGTGGCGGAACGCTTGCCGAGTCCACCTCTTCAAACGCGAAGAAAGTCAAGTCTGTGGCAACTGGTGGCGACAGCAGCAGCAGCAGTGGGGGAGAGATTAAGGACGCCTCGTATTGGGAACGACGGCGCAAGAACAACGAGGCGGCGAAGAGATCGCGCGACTCGCGCCGCGCCAAGGAGGAAGAGATCGCCATACGCGCCGCCTACCTCGAGCAGGAAAACCTCAAGCTGAGGGCGCAGGTCGCCGTCCTCAAACACGAGACGCAAAAGCTGCACTACCTGCTCTATCAGCAGCGCGCCTGATGACTGAGACCTCAAACACCTCCAGCAGATCCAGAGATGAGTGTCCAATGTGTCGTACACCCAACGTCTTCATTCTAATCTGCTGGATCCGCTGGTAAACAGACTGCGAAATTTCGTGTTGCACAGACTTTGAGACGACCTTGCACAAAAAAGCTCAATTTGTGGTGTTTCTTCGTCATGCACATACCGCCCGATGTTCGAACAACATTTGCCGTCCCAGCTGTCCGAATACGCGGTGCATCCTTCTTGGTTCTTCTATTGGATCCCACAGGCGGTACACGAGAGCATCTCTTCAACACAAAAAAAAATGTTGGTAATCCCTTTTTTGCAGTGCAGGCACTAACTGTTATGTTTTTCTTTTGGTGTGTGAATTGGCCTTTCTGGACACTCCTTAGGGTCAGACCCTGATCCTGGATTCCCTGCATCCGAGCAGCCAAACTGAAAGTGAAAAAACAGTTGATTATTTGTCGAGAAACTTTGTGTACGTATAAGCAGATGTCGACGTGCAGATATCATTTGTGTTCGTTCTCCTTGTAAATTTTTGTTCTTGTTTGGATTTTTCTTGTTGAAAACCGTGAAAGAAACACGACGGCGCATCAGTCCCTCCACGCGCAATTCATGTTTTGCGACAATTCAGCGCTGCAGATGGTGAATAGATCTCTGTCATGAGAAGCCGGGAGATCTGGGGTCGAAAAATACGAACCAAGCCTCGGGATTGGGTTGAGACTTGTTGCCACAAAATTTCGGCTGGTACAGTGTGTTGCAGGTGGATTTTCTGCAGGACCACCGCGCTCCCTCGGACCAAATTTGTGTTCTTTTGTGCCGGTGTGGATGTGAAGAAATAAACTCGTTTTGAGCACACACGCTGCATGTGAACATTTTTAATTCTTGCCGAGATCAAAAAAGTCCTGTTTGCCCAGCAGGCATTATTTTCTATGTCCGAAGACTCTCGGAGATCCAAAGGAAAAACCAAAGGTCAGGGGCTGTTGTCCTCGATTCCGTAACATTAACGAAAATGTGCCCGAGGCCAAATGACCAGTCGACACAAAGAAACATACAAGAATCTGCGGAGACTTGATGAAAGCAATCATCACAATTTTATGGCTTTCAGCACGAAGTTGCATCCGAACTGGAGGCCAACACGTCTTCCTTCGCGAAGTCTGGATCCGGTCAATTGTGGGAGAGATAGATGTACCTCGTGCAGACGCGCACGTATACCACAGGCTGACATTGTGTGAATTTGTGCAGGAAATATTTTTTTCAAAAAAGTTTTTTGGTTCAAAAGCAACTTCGACCAAGGTTCCATGAAAGGGGAGGGGCAAATTTTGGAATATAAGGTAAGACATCCAATGAGAGATTTTGCTCCTGTTCGCCATTTTTGCGCCCTGAGGGTGGGCGCCCCACCCGTTACCCCCTCTAATTTTGCACTGCATGCACAAATAGCGTCATCGAGTCCCTTTCTGCAGGAACTCATGGTTCTTTCCTTTCCATAATCAACGCGATCCAGACCAAATTGTGAAAGCCTGAATCCCACCTAGCGTTCCTAGAAATTTGGCGGGAAAATGTTTCGTGTTGACGGAGGTGGCGCCATCTTCAGTTTCCTAATTGTGCAGACACCTGTTGACGACACATTGAAAACAAAGTTTCTTTCACGATTCACAAAGTGCGTATTTCGGTGAAGAACATCTGTCAAGAGGGTGTTGAAGTTGGATGACACTGTTGAGAAGTAGCCAGATATCTTAGCTCCAACAATGCCGGATAACAACAGCAATTTTAGAACTTTCAAAGAGAAGAAGCCCTTGGGTAAGTTGATCATGCTGACAAGGTTGTCATGCTTGCTCACCTGAAAATGTGGAAAACAAACTGGTTTTGGGTTTGTTTTTCGTTGTTGGCAATTCTTCATGCTGGTGTGACAATTCCAATTCGGCAAAATATCATGTCTAGATCTAGACTACGTCACTTGTTGAAGCTTTCCCATCGGTAGATCTGGTGAGAGGTGGGTGGGGCAGGGAGTCGTTGATTGATTTTTGGTGCAACTTTGGGTTCGAGTTTGGGTGTCAGCAGTGAGCTACAGCTCTCGGCTGAGCCTCCTCTGGAATCTACTTGAATAAAATTGCGTCTGCCGTGCAAAATTAGCGTCTGGGCAAAACATGGTTGAGTGTCAGTCGGTGGAGTTCCACCCCGGTGGACTGTGAAACGGTCAAGTTGACACGCGTAGCTCGCTGCACACCTTCGTACGGACCTCACCCTCACCCACACCCCAACCCCAACCCAGGAACATGAAGGAGACTGAACAGGAATCGACGGAGATTTGTCATTGACTCCTTTGTTCACCATCTAAATTGTGTCATCCGGTACCAAGAGGTCCACAGGTTTTCGATCGTAGTTTTTCCTGGTGTGGTGTTGGAATTTCATTTTCTCATTTATGCCTGCTTTGAAGAACCATGTCAAGCAGGTCTTCTGCCGTTTTGACATGTTTCAGGCCGAAAGTTCTTCCAGGTGGGGTGAGCAGTCCAAGTGGATGTTTCGACCACTTGGGCACATTTGCGTGTCAAACTGTCAGTTGTTAATCACTGTATTTCGACGTTTGCTGTATCCTGACCTCTTCGTTGATCATGTGATTGAGCCCCTGCTTTTGAAGATTGTCCACATTTGCAAAGGTGACAAGCGCCGATAACTTAGTTACATTGTGGCCTCGTACACTGTTGCAACTTGCACCAGTCTCGATTCGTTTGGACATTTGTCAACGGAGAGCAGTCTCGGTTCTTGAACTGCGGTTTTGAGCGACCCGCGGGCGAAGTCCACTCACGATTGTCTGTGCAAGAGGGAGGCTACAATGACAGCATCAGGACGTGTCCTACCTGGGCTCTTGCCTGGTGCTATCATTCAACCCCACTCCCAAGTGGGATGGTAGGATCAGGCAAGAGCCCACATGAGGCCTGGTCTGGTGTCACAATCTGCCCACCCCTCTGGTTGGCTGGGAGCGTCACTCCATGTCACACCCAGGCTCTGGTCTGATGCCATCATCCCACCCACCCCCTGGGCAGGATGTCAGCATCAGGCCAGGTTTTACCTGGGGTCTGGTGTGGTACTATAATCCTACCTCGCAGGCAGGATGATAGCATTAGGCCAGGTTCCACAGGTCCGGGGCCAGGTTTGGTGATTTTATGCGACCCCCTGGTGGCCCGAGGTCTGGCCTTGATGTTGTCACCGTGGTGTGTGTGTGTGTGTGTGTGTGTGTGTGTGTGTGTGTGTGTGTGTGTGTGTGTGTGTGAAGGGATTTTTCAGCAAAAAGAGTTTATGGAAAGTGTCCACGGGTGGCAGGTCTCCACATTATTTTCTCAAAGGAAACAGGAATCATTTCCGACCACCTCCCAGAAACATGGCAAAATGGTTTGGCCAGCCGCTTTCTGATCTTTCTCTCGCTGACGACATCTCACAAATTTTCAGAATTATCTTGCTGTGTCATTTGGCGCTTGCTCGTCTTCGCCACCAAGGTATTAGTGTCTTTTTTTTTACAGCCCAGCGAAAGGAAGAAGTTGCAGGAATCCGAGCCAAGTTTCCAACAAAAGTTCCGGTAAGATTTGCCAAATTCTTGTGCTTTCCACTGCTTTTTTGTGCCGTTTGAGCAGTGCTTCATTAGAACAATGACCGCTTTCATGGTTCTCTCAAAAAGTGGGGGAAACAAGATCCCATGTCACTTAAAATCTGCAGTGGCACTTCTTTTGGGCGATGCTGCTTTTGTCGCGACTCAAAATGACCGAGACATGTACCCGTGACTCAAGTGCAACGATCCGAAGTCCGCCTGATATTCTTTTTCCATTTGGTCACTCAGGTCATCGTGGAAAAATACCGACAAGAGAAGCACCTTCCACACCTCGACAAAACAAAGTTCCTCGTGCCACAAGAACTGACCATGTCGCAGTTCGTCACAATCATAAGGTACGTTGATGCGCCAGAGTGACCTGAGAATTTGACGTAAAATGTCCCTTCTGGACTGCGTACTGTGACCATGTGGACAACACACTGCCCTTTCTCTTCAAGCGCGCGATCGAATGAGTGCGATCGCGCGCTTTATGCTTTGCTCGTGTTCTGTTCGAGTGTGTATGTGTGTGGACATGGGTAGGTCCAAGGCTGAGTCGGAGTCCAAGGCCGACCCCCAAGTTTTACCCTGCAGATGAGTTGTCACGGGCACTAGAGATCGCGCGTTCTTTGATCTTTGATCTCTTCTTGGTGGTTTGGATGAAAAGGCAAGTACGCGATTCTTCAGCACTCCTCGTCTTTGTTCACTCAGCTGGATGATGCTGTTGGCAGTGGGAGAAACTTCAGAACATGCACGTATCGACGGGAAAGAAAAACAAAAAAGACGGACGAGTCTTGTTTCTGGTCGAAAGTATGTGATGACGTGAATTCGATCGATCGTTAATGACGTTGAGGGAAATCAAACATCACAAAATCATTGTCGGTGACTTCATTTCCTGGCCAGATCAATGACATCGAAAATAGACCGTTTTTCTTCCCATTTCCGAGTTAAAACAACAATTTTTCGCACCTGCTGACTTCCATCTTCTAAATTTGGATTTATATTGACCAGATTTTGTACGAGCCAGGTTATCAGACAAATAATTTCGAAGCAAAAACGAACCGAACACCTTGCCTCCTGGAGACAATCCGAAAACGACACATTTCTTTCTGTCCTGGTTGTTTGGTTCCCCTTACCCCCAGCGTGGCATGCAGCACGACTGCGAAGAAGTGTTGTGTGGTCTTTACGAGCCGCGAGGCTTGTATTGTTTCTACCGTGAATGAATGTCTGACTGACTGAGGCGAGGGTCAGAGGGAAATTTCCTTGGACCCCCCCCCCCCTGTATGAAAATTTCAGTGCAGGGAAATTTCCTTGCACTGAAATTTTCATACAAGGGGGGAAGGGGGGGGGTCCAAGGGGGTTCTGAGGAAATTTCCTTCCAACCCCCTTGGAGAGAAATTTTCTTTCAAATAAATTTCCCTGCATTGAAATTTTCACAGCAGCAAGGGGGGAGGTGTTCTGAGGAAATTTCCTCCCAACCTCCTTGCAAGGACATTTCCTTCCCTTGCAGGAAAATTTCCTTGCAACCCCCCTTGGAGGGAAATTTTCCTCGAACCCCTGCGAGGACATTTCCTTGCAGCCCCCCTTGCAGCAAAATTTTCCTCTCACCCTGGCAAGTAAATTTCCTTGCAACCCCCCACCCCACATGAAAATTTCAGTGCAGGGAAATTTCCTTACACCCCCATCCCCCGTGTATGAAAATTTCAGCTGGGCCAGGCCAGGCCGGGTCGGAGCAGGTTGGGTCTTAGTACTTACTTGAGTACTTAGTACTTGAGTACGTTGAACATGACTTAGTACTTGAGTACTTGGTACTTTCTGAAATATTATCGAAAAAATAGTCAATACTGTTCTTTGCTTGGTGTTTCCTATGCTCAAAAAAGGAGGTAGACATTACCTTGTACAATTCTTGAGATTTGAAAAGCTTTCTTCTGAAGCTTGTCTGCTCTTGAAAACTTGGAAACCAAATGATTTGTCAGGCACCTTTACTTTTCTGCTATAAAATTGTATGTGGCTTAAAAAAAGCTAGAAGGGGAGTTTTTGCTTTCATGTGATGGAGACAATAGCAAGGATTCAGTTTTTTGTAAACACTTGATCCAAATGTAATTGGAGGCCACACCAAAAATACAATATATACACAAAATACCTGAAAATTTCTTTGAAAAACCTGGAAAAATCATGGAATTTGTCACGTTGCTTTGGTGGGAACCCTGCAATTAAGTGTCAGTTTGAGGTCAAAGAGTTGTCGTCTGTCTAATCTGATGAATCCCAGGATTAAGGATCAATCATTCGATCAAAGTTTCTCTTTGAAGTGTTGAGCGTGACTCCCTTTGTCCGCACGCCCCTTTTGCGAAAGTAAATAGTAAATCAGTCAAACGTTCGCGACCCGTGCAGTTGCTCCGTTGGAGGAGGGGGATGTTTTGTTGTCTGGTGTATCCCTGGTGGCAGGTAAGTCACCAGGATATCTTTTTGTCTCAGGCCCAAAGGTGTCTAGAGGTGTGTCTACAGGTGCCCCGGTTTCCTTGGTATCGTGTTCAGGTGTCTTTGAAACAGACAACACACACACACACACACACACACACACACACTCTCTCTCTCTCTCTCTCTCTCTCTCTCTCTCTCACACACACACACACACACACACCAAAAACAGCTTTGGCCCAGTTTGGTATTGGGCTCGGACAAATTTGTTCTGGTGGTGTCTTTCAAAACCAGTTTTGCTCCACAGCACTGGTCGACAAATGTTGGACAAGAGAAAACAGTCCTGGTGTCCCGACAATGTTGGGAGATACGGGCGCCTGGAAAAACGCACCGGCCCCTTCTCTTCATGGACAACAGAGGACTTGTGGGAAAAACTGCTGTCCTCCCTTCTGGACAAGTTGTTTGTGGTGAACTTTGGACACCAGCAATGCTGCCAGGTGTTGCGGCTTTTCAACGCTTTGCGTTCTTGTTGGAGCTGGTCAGTGCCATTGGCAAAACGGCTCTGAACCACACCCCTCAGGGCACCCCTGAACTGACACTGTTTTGAACAACTTGAAAGGAATGGGGAACCGAACACAGATAATGTTCTTGAGCACAGGGGTGGTTGTTAAAAATTTCTTGTGCCCGTTCCCCCTCCTTTCTCAAGACATTCTCGAAGCGTGTGACACTTGTCGGAACACACGCGTGGGTTGTCAGAGCTCGAGGAGTTTTTGTCAAGTGCGCGGATTGGCCCTCGAGCCGGTCTCACCGCGCGCTTGGTAGACACCTCAGTCTGTATACGAGTATCTGTGTGTATATGAACAGCCAAAGTTGTTTCAACTCAACTCGGGTGTTACCAACTCAACTTTTTCAAAATGTTGAGAAAAGGTGGAACTTATCTCACGAGGAACTGACCCCGCGAGGAAACCGCGCGCTTTTTAGGCGCAGCCTTCTTATTGTCGTGTCCCTGTCGTGAAAAGACAAACTTTATGAGTCAATCAATTTTAAAGACGATTGGTGGGTGTCAAACAAAAGCTTTTTTTGGTGGAACAATCCCACCTTGCCGGTCAACAGACAAGACGCAGGATTCCTTCCGAACATTGGAGTCGCTATTTGTAACACCATCTGTTGCCATTCACAAACAATTTGAATGATGAAATGAAAACATGAATGATAAAACGAGTCTGTTTGGACAAGCGCAGCTGCATTCTGCGTGCTCAACTGTTGGGTGATGTTCAGGAACATGGCACACATGGACGTGCCTGTTTGGCCAATCCCAGACGGCCACTGCCCACGTACTCGTACCAGAGTGATTCATTTTGTGGATTTGCACCGGAAGAACTCGCGGCATTTCGCCGAGCCTCGGGGTTGGTGCACTCGCGATGTTGTTGTGATGTCTGTGAACCGCTGGTTTTCAGGGGGTAAAGCAACTATTAGTTTTCATTGTCAGCTGCGCGCCGCGTATCCATGTCTGGTGTGGACAGTTGCTTTCCCAGGGAAGAGGAGAGGGTGAAGCAACCCAGGTTGTTTTGAAAGCAGAGTTTTTTTTCAAACCAAACTGACCTGGGTTCCCTTTCCCACAGTTGCTTTGCTTGGGGGTGTGAAGCAACCACGGTTGGTTTGGTTTGAAATGAACTGCTTTCAAAACACCAAGGGTTGCTTGACCCCCTCCCAGTAAAGCAACTTTGGCAAAGCAACCCATGTTGATTTGGTTTGAAATAATTTTTGCTTTCAACAACAACCAGGAGAGGCAAAACCACAGAATTGTCCAAGGAATCACATTCTGGTGGTGGAGCACGCGGCTGATGTATACTTGCAAGTCTAGTTTCTGCTCGTAGTGAATGTTCCTGGTCACAAAACCAATGGTTGCCCCCCCCCTCGAGGAAAAGTACCATTGCTTTTGTTTTTGGATGGGGAGTTAAGCAAATGTTGGTCTTTTTGCTGTGGTGAATGTTGCTTGTCATGAAACCAACAGTTTGTTTTCCCCCCTTCCCCATCCCCCACCTCTGTAACAAAACCAAAACCAGTAATTGGGTTTCTTCTTCACTGCAGTGGGTTGGCAACCATGACCTGTTTGCTGGAACAACGCGTGTTGGGAGCACAATGCCTGCAGAAAGGAGCCGTGAAATTCTCTTTTTGAGCACCAGAGGTCGGATAACACTTCTGGGAACGTATTCCCGTTTCAGGAATCGCATGTCGCTGAATGCGAATCAGGCCTTCTACCTCATCGTGAACAACAAGAGCATCGCCAGCATGTCGACGACGCTTGCCGAGATCTACAAGGACGACAAGGATGAAGACGGATTCCTCTACATGACCTACGCGTCGCAAGAAATGTTTGGATGACTGCTGCTTGTGTTGTTGAATTGTTAATATTGCACATAATACTGGTCACTGTCAGTTCGTGTTGATATGTAGATACAAGTACGAGGGACGCGCGTGCGACGTCCCGTTCATTCATTCACTCCGAAGTTCTCAGCTCGTGAACACCGTGAATTGGACTCGTTCCAAACGTGGTGGAGAGAGGCGTGTGCTTCGCGCACAGGTCTGTGCCTGCGCAGCCACTGGAGCTGATGATACGAACACATTTCTTCTTGCCGTTTTTCATTCTTGCCAAAATGGTGCTTCTGTGTTTCGACGTGTCGACGGCACGTTGCCTGTCATGCGAATTGTGTGATCAGAACGAACGTGTGTTGATCATATCGCAACACGCCAAACTTTGTTCCACCAGTGCAACTGCTCATGTGAGAAAATGTAGATCTAGCTCATTGTTGTAAAGTTATGGAGAAATTTATTGCCTGTGTGTGGCGACGACAGATCGATGACTTCATTTGTGCGCGTGAACAGGCTTCATCAGCCCACAGATGGTAAACCGTTTGAATCCTTTTGCGTCAGTGTACTTGTAGCAGTGTGTGTGGGTGTGTGTGTGTGTGTGTGTGTGTGTGTGTGCAAAATAACTTGGTTCCCCACACGCAAAGGTGTTTGATCATAATCAAGGCCACGGGCTGAGAGCTTTGGTTGTGGTACAACACCCAAGGGTCTGGGTGGACATCGTCTCAAGTTGTTGGAAGAGGTTGTGCCGGAAAATACGTTTTGTGAGTAATTGGGGTCATGTAGCAGTGAAAGGACTTCTTCCCCTACGAGTTCGCCTGCAACGTTCGTGCCGTGAAACTGGCGCGCAGTTGACTCCAATAGTTAAAACTCCCAGAATGGGATAAATTATCAGTATTTTGTCTTCGTGCCTTCAAAGACAATTGTCAAAGGTTTTGGCTGGATAGTTCGATTGAGAATTTTCAGAAACATTCGTAGACTTGCAAAAGTGAGGCATGGCTGTGATGAGGCTTGTTTTGGGAGGGTTCCTGTGGTGTACCACATTGTACGTGCGATTATATGGTGGGTGGTGTCTCACGCTGACAACAACCACAACCGTAGTTGATGAGGAAAAAGAACCCCCCTTGATTTGTTTTTCGCCTCTTACGGTGATATTGTCTCACCCCTGTATCAGGCTGGGTGATGAACTGGAATTTCCGAGTCCTTCCCAATGTCCGAGTTCTCTGAGTTTTCTGGCTTGACTCCTCCCTTGCGTGAGAATAAGTTTAGATCATCCAAGTTACCCCCACCTGCACAAGAAAAATTATTTGTCTTCTTGGTGTTCTGAGTTACCCCCCCCCCCCCGAAAAATTTTGGAGACACTCCAGGCGCGACCGCGTGAACCGTTGTGGAGAGATGCGCGTGATACACGCGTACGGCAAGATGGCCATGCTCCGAAGATAATCATGGGTATTCTGCTTTGGATTGCGAAGGAAACTGTTGTAGAGGTTATGCTGGTAGAATTTCTACGATGTCCAGTTGACCAACTCCCGAGACCGAAAGAGATTACAGTCAAGTCTCGACGCAAAGTGATTGCAAACGTCGGAAGGGGAGGGCAGAGAGGGAGTTGCACGCGCAGACTGCGAAAGCAGTCGCTGACACTTTGCCGTCCGTAAAGGCGTAGATAGTCGCCACTGAAGTCTCTACCAAGCCAGTCAGGAATGTGCGCATTCCGCAAAATATTTCGAGTTGTTTTCGAATTGTTCACTCACTTGTACAAATTGTTTCGATTTTCCTTGATGCAGAATACGCTGGTAACAATTTGGATTCTTTGCTGCCCGTTTTGTCAGGGGGTAGGGCTAAGACGTGCAGTCCAGTACAATATTGCCCCACGACTAACAGTTTTGAGCATTTACATGACCCAAATGTTCACGGCTAAAATCACTCACTCGTCCGTTCAGGGAGGGTTTCTTGCAGAGTTGAGAAATTTTGTTCCAATTTGTACACGTGAAATTGGACCATTTCGAAGTGTTGCCATGTGTTTTGCAGCAGTCCGAAACCGTGCCGTTGGCAGAATTCCATTTCCAATTGTGCGTCTTCGGATCCCAATCTTTTGCTGTGCAGTTTGTGCTCGTAACTGTCAACCAACGGACAGAATCACTTGACCTAAAAACTGGACACTTTGACTAACTCAGTGATATTAAGTTGGTTATATTTTTGAAATAGAGTTCTTTATTCAGTCAACAGAATCTCTACATGACTTATTTTGCATCTCGGAACAAAAGACGAAATGTGCAGGTACGCTGACCCGGCAGAACACTTGTTTGGAAAAATGTGGAAACGGTAGGACTCATACACACGTTCACAACTAACCCGTTGCAAGCTTTCGAATCCACCATCCTTGCTCGACGGGTGTGTACACTGGGAAAATGCGGCGTCCAAGTTTTAGGTGAGGCCCTCTTTGAACACCAGTCAACACTGCATCAATTCTCGGCCAACACCACATCAGTTTTTGAGTCCCGAGTGTGAATTGACAGACGCTCAGTGAACTTTGTGGAACTTTCATCTGCACACACTCGCATTGTCTACACGATCATCTCAAGCTCTCGTGCGTACTCTATCGCCTGTTGCGCCAAGTGCTTTGATGGCACAGTCTCGTCTTCAGTCTTTTCCTCGTGCACGAAGTGGAAGAAGTTGTCGGACTTCAGGTTCCACCCTCTCTGCAATTGATTAATCTTCATGAGATGTGTTCAGAAGGTGTGTGTGTGGGAGCTGATGCTGACAGTGCAACTTTGGATGAGACGACAGAAAAGGTCGAGGCAAAGTGAAAACACGTCTGTGGAACGCGAGTGACGACAAATCTCACCCGGCCCGCACAATACGAAAACAAAACAACAAACAACTCACGTTTGCTGCATACTGTTTCATTGGCTTCTGTGATTCGAAGAACAACATCCTCGCCGCCTCACTGAATGCAATTTTTTCGTATGCTTTTTCCATGCACCCAGCAATTTCGTCTCTGCAATAGACGAATCCTTAAATTCTTGGGAACACCACAGAGTGCACCATGGCAAAATGCAAATGGGACATTCCGAACCCCAACTCCACAAGTATCAAAGGAGGTAGAACACACACCATTGCGTTGAAAACAAAACAAGCGGATTTGGTGAGAAAGAACAAACATCAAAAAGGATCTTGCGAAAAAAGAACCTTTTCCAGTCACAAAAACATGCCACTGCTGGTCTTATATTCTTGGGTTGGCGTCTGACAACATACCGAATGGTGTTCAACAGAATGTCAATGAAGAAGTTGTAACTTTCAGCAGGGACGTTCCCTCGCGCCAAGAACACCTGCGATGAAAAGCTTTTTTTGTCATCAAGTTATGTTCAACCGAGCGCGAAACGAAACATCCACCGGAAGTTGGGTGAAAGATAACTTGCCTTGTTGTAACTTCCCTCCATGAGATACTGTTCAATGGAAACTGGATGTTTGATGTAAACGTTTTGATGCAGATCCTTGGCTGGCAGTAACTCCAACTCCTGTTCCGAAAGAACAAGAAAACATTGAGAGGATTCAACTGCCCCGATCACACAGTGTCTTGTCAACAACATCTTGTTGGTCACAATACATTTCTTGCAAATTTGGACCGAAGCATTGTCCATCAGGGAAACGGCAAAAACCCACCGTGTGGAAATCGGACAGTTTGTTCTGTGCCAAAAGTCGGAGCAGGTTCAGTCCCAACAGTTGAGATTTGAATGAGGATTCTGGCAGATCGTCTCTGCAACACAAAAATTGGCACTGGCATCAACTTTCGGAAATTTTCCTTTTTTTCCAACTGAAGTGGGCAGAAAGAAGTTCAGATTGAAGTGTGCACATGGAAAAAGAACAGAAAGTCAATCTGTGCGTGGACAATCAAGGCAAAGGAACGCACTTGTAATCCAGATAGTAGCACTTCAATTGCGCCATGTATCGTTCAAAGGCTTCCACGTCTTTCTTTGCGATCGCCCACTGTGCCCCAATCTCCAGAATGTCACCTGAAACAACAAACAAAGCTTGTGAATCTGAACAAGCAGGACAAAAAAGCAGAGCTTTGAACACGAGTGCGTCGCGAGCGCAATCCACACTCACAACCAGCCCTGCTTCCGCGAAATGGTCCTTTGTGCCAGGCATTATTCAGCACTCTTCACACACAGGCTCGCGCGAGCACACCAGTGTGTAAAAGTGCTGAAAATACGAGTAGCAGTAAAACTATTCGGTTTGGAACGATCATGCAAACGTACGTGCGACCAAAAGTTCTTGCTTGCTTGCTGTGGCCCCTTCTGTCGGAAGGAATGAAAGACCAGTCAAGGCGATCTGAAAGAAATGTCATTTATGGCATTTATCGCTCGTAGTCTGAGCCACTTCAGAAGTTGTCGGATGCCGCTGAGGGCAACAACCTGACTTTTTATACTCAAATAAGGACTGAGTCGTCGACGAAAGAAGACTGGAACATTTATCGACTGAACGGTTTTTTCTCCATCCTTTGGAAGAAAGTCGCCAAATTATTCAGCTCCTTTCCGAAAGTACAAGCACTATGTTTTGCGATAACTGGTGAAGAAGAAGCAACATGCATTGGGGGGACAAACATCTGCACACCTTCAGTTTTGCCAACAGTTCGCCCACTTTTTCCAAATTTGGCGGTTTTTGGTTCCATTCCTGAGTCAAAACTTGGTACGTTCCAACCACTTGTCTCAGAGTCGTCATTGTTTCACCTGTATAGCTGAAAAGATAGTGAATTTTACTCACATTGGTCGTCACAAGTACGCTCTGCACAGACAAAGCTTTGAATGTGCGCAGCTCGATTTGGCAATCACCGACACAAGTCCACTGTGTTTTGCAGCGAATCTGAGAGAGCGGAGGCTTTTTCATATCCTGAAGTTAATTACGTACTTTAGCGCTGCAAATACACTGCCCTAACTGTTCACACCATTGATATTTTTTGGTGAATGTGTGACTTTCTGGCTGGGACCGAACAGATCGATAGATCCCCTGGCAGTCGTAACGGATTCGCTTCGAGGGGTTTTCACTCTGCAAGGGGTTTGGGCAGTCTCACACAATGAAACTAGTCAACTTCTCATGCCAGACTGCCCCCCCCCCCGCCGGAGACAAAACTATTTGGGCTGCCTCGTCCTATTCTGGGTCCAAACCTGTCCAAGAAAGTGGGCAGGAGAATGGCACAACTGACTGAGCCTCCAGAGTGCAGATCTTCATGACAGTACGAGCGTGCACACACATACACACACAACTGACGATAGCCACATCAAGCGCGCGCACGGCTTACCTTCAGCACCGCGCGACTGACCACCTTTGTTCAGGAAAAGTCCAAGACAAGACTCGACTCTGCCTGACCAACAGATCCGACCAAATCCGAATTTATTGGGATGAAAGCGGATCCCGTCGAGAAAATTGAAGGATTCACAAACTGTTGTAGATCTATATGTACAAACTCCTTGCTGTTGGTCAGGTAGGATCCAAAAGTTGTACCACAAGCCTGGGAACAAAAATCGCACCAAAAAAACTGATGTTTCATGTACCTCTATTTTCGCTCACTAGACTGGCGGCTCGCCGGCTTGTGTCCGGTTTTCAAATCCTGCAACTCACACCAGGTGCATTAGAATTATTTGCACCTGTTCGTTTGAGTGCATCATGAATATTTGCACTCACTGACAAAAGAAGAAACTGAAAATAATTATCTTTAAATAGTTACTTCTATTTTATTTCAATTTTGTTTCTACAACAATTATCTTGCAGAACGAAAAACGAGACTAGATTTTTGGATTCTCTATCATAACGGTGGAACCGGTCTGCCAGTTTTGTGTGTTTGTTTATTGTTGTTTGGTGTTTCTTCCGAAAGCATGGAGCAAGACTTGCTCGACTCGTTGGAGGACCTCGGGTTTGTGTTCAAGTTCCGTTTTTACAACAAGTTGTTGACCATCCCACGCGCAGTCTACGATGCACAGTCATGCAAGGCCGACATGCTTCTCCGAGATTCGTAGATGCCTGGACTATTGGGTGCAGACCCAAAGTGTACACTCGAACACGCGTCCAACGCTGTGGTGGACGACATCTCTCTTTGACACAGGCGCGTCCGAACAAGCGAACCTGTGTTGTGCACTGCAAATAGCTGGAGGTAGTCCCTCCTGGTTGGACGCCCTGCACTCTTACCATGGGAGGGGGCCAGACGAGATAGGTCCCGTTCCGGCGATTGGGCTGCCACACGCCTGCTTTCTTCTTTCTGTTCCGCAGTCGTCATCCAGGGTTCCACCGATCAAGGAACTCGGAATACTTTGATGAAGCCTTTCTTTTTCAATAGGCCATGAGTAGATCTACGAGGGTGTTGCAACTTCTGGAGAATGAATTGCATGTTGAGCGGTCATGTTCATACACTTGGAAACATCGAGTTAACACAGTTCTGTCAGTACACAGGAGACAAATTGACCATGATTCCCCTGCAATTCATTCGCCAGAAGTTGAAACATCCTCGTATTTGTGGAGGCCTCTTCAAAAAAGAGAAAAGCAGAAATCAAATCTGCAAATTTTTCATTGGCACTGTTGTGAATTTTTCTCCAAAGCGGGTTTCTTTTGCAAAAGAAAGTCAGGGGAATTTTTTTTGGAATGGGGGAAAATCTGGAAATTTTGATTGGCCTGAATACGAGTGTGAGCCCTGCCGGCAGTCTTGGGTCTCAAGTGATTCATTGAAGGTGTGTTGCCTGCATGGGCCCTGTTCAACTGAAGAAGAAATTTTGGCCGTTTCTGTCGCCAGTTGGCAGTCGAATCGAAAGTTTTCATGCAGTGCAAGCATTTTGAATCGTGAAGCGTCTGCACCTGGAAAGTTCTTGAAACACCAGATCTATTTGGCTCCTGGCAATGGCTGGAGTGACACATTGTGTCTGAAAGTCGACCAGTCCTGGAAGTTCCGCTCCGGTTGAGATTCAGTGAAGTGCATCTCTGAGTTAGAAGGAATTGGAAACAGGTTGCCACTCATTTTTCAGGTACAGCGGTCCTTTGTTGGAGGACAGTGTTATGATTCAAGCTCTGGAAGAAGGTGCCAAATCTGTTGAGCTCACCAAGCTGGTTGAATGGATCACGAAGGAACTGAGCGGTTTCTACGGGTTGGAGGATCATGTCAATGCTGTATCTGGTGAGTCCACATTTTGTTTGAGAATATCAGCTGCCGTTGTTTTGTGCAGTTTTGACAACACGAACAATTGTGCTTGTCTTTATTTCAGAACCAGACGAAGCTGAAAGCTTTTTGATGGAACTCAGTGGGTTCTTGAGAGAATACGGTGGGCACTGTCGATTTTTTTTTTTTTTGGGGGGGGGGTGTTCCAGTTTCCGTTCTTGCAAGTATCAATGACAATAAAATAAATTTGGGAGGTCGACTGAAAATATCAATGG
>JAAUXT010013341.1_pt1 | contig 23063 bp, 22 predicted proteins | sample 7278171 | NCBI WGS metagenome assembly JAAUXT01 (sample SAMN14350112, study PRJNA611818) | marine sediment metagenome | isolation source: surface marine sediment (1.8m) | place: French Polynesia: Moorea | collected 2018-08 | reverse complement strand
GAGGACAAGGAGGACCAGGAAGAATTGATGAACAAGGAAGAATTGATGACATTACCGACGCTGCAAGGGACTTCGCACTGCAGTTGCCTTGAGCACTGCTTCTTGCTATTACCTGTTGACAGAAAACAGGAAAGAACCCTTGGTTTTCTGTCAACAGGTAATAACTATTGTTGACTGTGATCTTCCCTTGTGGTCACCGAAAAGTCACTGAAAAGTTGACAAACTGCTCTGTTTGTTCCGTCAACCCTCTGCCCGAGGTGGCCGCACTGACAGCAGGGACGCGTTCGATTTGCCTTCCGTGTCGACTTTCTGCGACTAGGGGTTTTTTTTGACGTTGGTGACGCGCGGTTGGGCGGCGTCAGAATTTTTGACGCGCGCGTCAAAATTCAACATGACACCCAATGGAGCGTTTTGACGCGGGCGTCAATTTTTTGACGCGCGCGTCACCAACGTGAATACCCTTATTGTCTGCTTTCCAAAGCTGTTCGATTTGCGTGAATGCTCGACGCAGAAAAACGCAGCGCAGTGTAGAGAAACGCAGAAACGAACACAGAGCGTGTCAAATCGAACGGACCCCAGGTGCTGAACCCCAGCTGCTTGATCTCACTCTGAGGATAAACAGCTGGGAGACAAGCCCAGGCGGACCAGCAGGTCAAATTGCAAATTTCTTTCTTTCTTTCTTTCTTACTTTCTTTCTTTCTTTCTTTCTATCTTTCTTTCTTTCTTTCTGTCTTTCTTTCTATCTTTCTTTCATTCATGTGGGTCAATATGTGTCAAATGACGAAATGTTGTTTTGAATCGGAATGCAAAAACTTTTATCACAGTACCCAATTGTCAAAGCACCGCAAACAAGGTAAAACACTTTGGCAAACTCAAAAAAACACCAACAAAATCTCGACTGAACAACAGGAACTTCCAGTTCACAATCTGCCTGACACAAGCCTCACACAAAATTTTTATCATCTTAATTCAATCAAAATTGCTTTTCTCACAAGCTTCTTTTTCCAACAAGACAAAAGGTGAAAAAATCTTGCCAAAAGAACAGTTTGATCATCTGAGTCCCACAGGAACATGACTAAAAACAGGATTTTTATCCCCGCGTTTGTTGGGCACCATAGTGCAGTCAGTCACACCAACACAACACCGCCGAGCACACTACGGAAGACCAACATGTGCAGGTTGACAAATTTAGTTCTTCTTGCTTCACAGAGTTTTGGTCTGTGCTCCTGATTAGCTGAATTTGCTCTCCAGGTAATTCTAAACTTGTTCTGACAAGAAAGATTTGGTCTTCTTGTTGGAAAAAGTTTTGGTCTGCGCTCCTGATAAGGACAGACCACTGAACTAGACAAGAAAAAAGGTTTGGTCCTCCAGCCAGAAAAGTTTTGGTCTGCTATGTAAACAATCTGGTCTTTACATCACCAACTATTTTGAAATTTGTCCTGCCTTTGGTTGTATTTTCCTTCTTATTTCTGTGAGTTTTGGACTTACCTTTTTATTTTTTTCTGTGCAATGTTTCAGCCTGCTGCATGGAAAGTGATAGCAGCTGATTCCTGTAGAAGCACCACATGTGCTCTTTCCTTTTTCTGCATAAAATTCTGTTCTGATATCAATTAGCAGCATTTCTGGCACCAGAGGACATCTGGTAAGTCCCAATATTGGGTTAAAGTAGATGTGTGTGTGTATATGTGTGTATGTGTGTGTGTTTGTGTGTGTGACTGAAGAGTCACAATCTGGCTTGTAAATTTTCGCTTGCAAAACACTAGGCTCATCCTTGAGCATATTTCCCAAGTTTCATGGCAATAAAAAATGAACATGCCTTGTGTCTACCCAAAAAATACTGAGCAGTTTTACAACTGCACTGAAGTCTGCCCTTCCCTTTCTCTTGGTACATGGATTTTTGTTGATGGGAACACCCTTCTTGATTGTCAAAATTGTTCCAAGAGAGAAGAGGGCCAGTCTTGCCAAGAACATCTTCCTGTTCGGTACCTTTCCCTTTCCTTTTTCTTCAGGTCTTGACTGCAGAATTGTGTTGACTTTGCAAAAGCACAGTTAAATTTTTCTTGAGTGTATTTGGCAATTTAGACAGATTATCTTACCAACACAGCAACCAGCAGTACCCCAAAAAAGGTTGGTTTATTTGTGACACAGTGCTATTTATTCAATGCACAACAGTACTAGATTTCTGGTGTTTTGGAAACAACATTTTTTGTTTTGCTCTTTGTTCTGTGAAAAGTACAAATTCAGTCACAGCAAAAACTGGTGTTACATTCAGGTGAATCAATGATGGTGTAGAACTCTTACAGGGTGGGAATCTTCAAGTTGAGTCTGCATGAAGGACACACCTTTCATCTTGAATGAACTCACTAACAGGCCAACCAGGGCTCCCAAACAGGCCAACAGAGCAACAGACCAACCAGGTGTTTCCTTTGCCCAACAGAAGAGGCTGACAAGTTTGTCAATGTCAATACTTCCAGTTTTTGCTTGCCTGTTAGGTTGGTCTGTTGGTGTATCTGGTAAAAGCCCAATTACCTGAAACATACCAGCATTTTCACTTGCCCCAGATATCACCTCACTACCAATTACCCCCTGATAATTTTTCTGATTGCCGTGACAACAAATACAAGGGGTATCACCACGGAATTTATGGGATTAACTGCTATTGTAGCCCAGAAAATCATCTCTATGGGATATGTCATCATGAAGAGAGCTGTAAGGCATATAATGCAACAAGATATCCAGCAAAACATGTTTGTAACAGTTATAATTACTAATTGAAAAATGAGACCCTTATTGGACTGTTGCTTGGATACTGTACCTCTCAGTTTGTCTTGAGATTTTTTCCTTGATATTATTAACTTGCTATGAATACAGATAACAGCAAAAATGCAAATAGTTTGAACAGATACTGTTTTATATGTTATAAATTTCATTGTTATAATGTCATTTGTAGGATCAAAGAAAGGTGAGCACAAAGAAGTGGATATACAAACCTGGAGAAGGAAAGTGTTTGTGCTCCAAAAAATGAGGGTGAGAACAATGACAATGAGCAAGACAATAACAAACAAGCCAAGATTACATTTGAAAACATAGCTCACTCTTTTAAAGTTTGTGCCCATGGGATTGTCCACAATCCTAAGTCTTGCAAAAGCAAGAAGACACAAGTTCATGGGTGACAACAAATTAAAATGTAAAAGAAGATCAAATGTGAAATAACAGAAAAAGCTAGATCTCCACTTCAACTCTGCCAAAAGAAAATGCTCACTATATGCCAAATCTGCAATCCACAATGCACACAAAGCCACCACAAGTAGGGTGTCATTCAAATTAATGAATGCCACCAGAATTTCAAAAGAACTTTTCTTTTTATTTTGTTTTCCTTTCTTGTATGATTTCCTGGCCAACAGCAAAGAAACTGTGTTCAAAATCAGAATAATACTTGAACCACAGTAAAAAGCAACTTTTATTGCACTGCTTGAAAGTATGCCAGTGCATGATTTGAACCATGGTGTGCCAGCTGTGCAGTGTACTGCATCTGGTGCTACACAACAAATTCCAAAATTATTTGTTTGGATGCTTGTTAATGTTGGAATATCAAAAATGTCTCCTCCCAAGATAATATTTGGCACATTTATCAAAGAAACGAATTTGATACATGCAACATTACCAAATACAAAACTTCCAAGTTCCAATATTGGATTGTTTGACAGATTAAGCAAAAGTAATTCAGGAACATTTTTGATGAATAGGGATGGAAATTGTGAAATGTTGTTGTTAGTAATTTGAATCATTGCCAAAAATGCCGCATCAAAGAAACAGCGTGAAGAGACATGATTTATTTTGTTGAAACTTACATCAATAAAATTGATTTTTTCAACCTTTAAATCACACACTTGTGAGAAGTTTGTTTGTTTTAATACAAGGATAAACACAACAGAAAAGTCAAAGTGTGAAACTGAAAACAACACAGAAACATTGTGTAACATTATAATTCTGAAGTTCAGTGTTTCTTTGAAGATATGTGGAGATAGCAATACTTTTTTGCACATAATAGCTGACATAAGACACTGGCAAGCAAAATGACACTTGGTAGCATGCAAAGAGCAAAACTGTTCATCATCCATGCTTGGACAGTCAAAGTGACCATCACATACGCAGCCCACATGAATACAAATGACACCATTTTGACACTTAAACATGCTTGAGCAATTTCTGTTTGGCCCACATTGATGCAGCAAGGCTTCATCAGTGCCTCTTGGACAGTCCCACTTGCCATCACATACATAACTCCAAGGAATGCAATAGTAACTTGGGCATTTGTGCATTGTATTGCATTCAAACTCTTTGCATTGTCCAAGATGTTCTCCTGTTCTGCATGGAATTAATTTTTTGAAATCATCAAATTGATACTTACAAACAAATCCAATTCCATAGCATTTGGAATGTCCCATTCTGCAAGGTATTTTGTGATTGTCTTCACATGTGTAGTATGTATTTTTCTGCAAATTTGATGCTAAAATGCTTTCGTCTTCTCCACCTGGTTGACAGTCAGCAACCAAGTCATCCACAAGAAGTTTACTGATGCTTTGTCCATTTTTGCATGTGAAAAGTTTCAGTTCAGTGTCGATGTGTGGGTTTGCATCAATTTCTAAAATGTACATTCTGCACTCCCCTGTAGAGGTCATAAAGTATAAAAGTGAGCATGTCGTCTTTGTTTTCATTTGTGTGCAAGTACTTGCAAAGTACAGTTTTATATTCTGCTGAGTGGCAATGACATTTTCTTTCATCTATTGGTTCATCACCAGGGCAGTCATTTGTGCCATCACACAAAGAGACCACTGAAATATAAGTTCCATCTGGGCATAAAAACAACTTTCCTCCAATTATGTAAAAATTAGAGCTCTGACCAAATATGATGTGAAGTCCTTCTGTCGGTGTTCTTGAGATTGAGTGGATTGAATAGTCAAATTTGCCATAAAATCTCTCAAATGTTATGTAACATTTCAAGTCAGTTGTAAACATTGGTGGAAAGTCTGTGTGAGATACTGCTTCAAAAAGGAACTGAAACCTAGAAATGTCTTTTCGTTTGTCAGTTGCACACTTGTCTGTTTGATAACCTGTACTTGATAGATGTTCTTCAAATTTAAAACATGACTCATTCTTGGTGATAAAATTCATTCCACAGAATGTCAAACCTGGGGTGATTTGAATTTGATGTTGTTCTGATTGTGAAAAATTGCCTTTGGGAATTGCACACAACACATTGAAAACAATTGACTCATTACACTGTACACTTATCCAATGTGAATCATGTGGGTTGGTGGATAAAAGGGCCGTGCATTTGTGGCAATCTTGCCTGACTATGCAGGGAGTGAATGTTATGTTTAGTGTGTTTGCCTTGTCGGGATGACCGTCAATAGCATTTAACGTGGACTTCTTTGCCATTTGGTTACCCTTCCATCCCTGGTACCCGATTGGATCTTTGTTTTCCCAAACTAGAGGATCCTAAAAAACATTGCTAGGAATTGAGACACAACAGGGAAAACGAAGTTCTGAGCTACCATCAATTTCACAAGCAGAGATAAAAGCAATTGAAATCATTGGGTGTTTGAGCAAACAACAAAGGATTTTTATCAAAAGACAGTCAGTTCTTACTTGATCTCTGTTGATTCCTAAAAATATTAGTTCGCTTGGATTTGTTACACTGACATAGTGCACAAAGGTGACAATGAGACTCACTTCCTCACTAGTTCTTGCAACAGGTAAATAACCTCCTGGTGTTTTGCATAGATCTGATGCTTCATTCCAAGATACTTTGCGATTTTGCCGGTGCAAACGAGGGTCAGTGTGAAACACAAGGTGCACAAAGTATTGTGAATAGTCAAGAACTAATGAACTGTGATTCCAACAGTAAAAGGGAGGTTTCCCTGAAGACTGATATCTGTTTGAGCATGACATGGACCGTGGGACATGGTGCCTGGGCAACTTGTACAAAGGCACAATCCTCCTATTAAAATAAATGATTTTAAGCCAAAAGCTGCTGGTGTTTATGTGCTTGTGACAAACTTTTATTTTGCCTTCATATCCCTCTATATTATTTGCATGCTGGTAGAAAGGTGCCATGTAGGTGGTTCCCACCCGTGTGAGGGCAAAAATATAATCGTACATCACGAGAAATGATAACCTGAGATGTTTCAGGTCGAATGGAAAAAATACGTCCTTCGGAAAAGCTGTCTTGTAGTGCACTGAAATTTGTACCTGAAAACAAAAGTTGTTACAATTGAAGATTTGGTGCCAGATGTTGTAAGAATAATGGTTTGTTCTCTTCAAAATGTCTTTCTTTACAAAGAATTTCATGAACATTGAACAGTGTCATTCCAGTACCAGAAACACCAGAGGCAACCTGGAGTGAACAAGATCCAAGAGACATGCACCAAAAGTGAACATGAAAGCCTGACTTTACAACGCTTTCAACAAGGCACAACACCAGGATTAAACAAAAGCAGGCATCCATGTTTTCTGTAACTGACCACAATTTGTGCCTACCTGTCTTTTGATTGGTTCTGTTGATACCAGTCGAAACACAAGAACAGGAACAGACATCCCAGATTGCATGGTCATCCCCGGTTCTTTTTTGAGGAAATAAAATTCATTTTGCAAAGTTGGGGTTCCAGGTAAAAATTCTGAGCCACTGATTATTTCATTGACAAAGCCTTTGTCAAATGGAGACAGCAAGGGATGTGTCAACTTGTCTTGCATAAAAGTTAGGGTGATCCAGCTTTGTTTGTTTAGTGTCAGATGAAATGATGGTGTTTTCCTATTGGTTGGGGAAGGGAATGTGTCAGAAAAGTAAAATGTGCTGAACTCATATCCTCTGGTGGAAATAATTGCAGACATCTTCAGCTTTGTACAAAACTTAATGTCTGTTTCTTTGGGAGGGAAGGTTTGGAGACAAATTTTATTTGTTTGGTGAAACAGTTCCACTTCTACAAAACATGAAAACAGTAATCGATCACAAACTGCCAACCACAAACTTTTAAAAGAATATCTGTTTTGAAATATTTGCATATCTTAACATAAAAGCGTTTCTCACTGTGAAACTTCTTATCTCTCCACACAACACCTTGTCCAATGTAGTGTATTCTGAAACCATGTTTGTGAAAGCTAGGGAAAAAGTTGTGACGACAAGGTTTCTCTACTGTGGTAAAAATCTGTATGACAACACACTGTTCGTATCTCAGATTGATTTTAATGCTTGCAAAATCATTTTTTTGCCAATATCCCTTGGAAAAAATGGCTGGATATTGTTTGGTGAAATTGGCACAATCACTGCTCAGGTCAACAGAAACAGATTTACAGAGAGAAGCAGAAGCATTGATGTGAACTGATATCGTTCCGTACTCTTTGTAGTTATATACAATTATTAACATTGAATTTGTCTTTGAGACTATCATTCTTGCCTTTGAATGGTTGTATTGGAATGATTCTGTTCTGTATGGTGTTATTGTACAGAATAAATCTATTGGACAAATTGAATACATTGTTCCAAACTTTGCCTTCACACATTCTGTTGTAGTATGCTCATATGAGTGTCCTACTATGTCATAAGTCACCATGCCTGCATGTTCACAATTGGATGAGGTACCAGTAAGACCAAATGTTGTCAAATTTAAATGAGATTCATTTCGTGCACTGAGTTTCAAACTGCAAATCTTTGATTGATTGCAATAAGAAGCATTTGGTAAAACTAAATTTATAGATTGATTACCAGCAAGGTGCACAGTGTCTGCTTCCACATTTGATTTTGTTGAAAACTTCACAAAATTTCTAATAGTGTTGTGTTTGTGTGACATTAGCATGTAAATGTGCATGACAAATTGAAAAGTAGATGTCACAATTGTTTGTGTTTGTGAAATTGTTGCCGAAGCAGGATGCAACAATGTGGATCTTTGGCCTGGTCCATCAAATACCTCAACAGCAGGGGAAGTAAACAGTTTAAATCGAATGTCAATGCGCCTGTAAACTTGTTGTTTTATATGGTAAACGTAAAATTTTTTATCGCTTTTTGGAAAATAAAGTACAATTTTTGGATGTTCAGTCTTCGAATCCAAAAGGCCAAAGCAACTGATAACTTCTGCTTTATCAATCACTGAGAAAGACATTGCTGCTATTGCGTCAAACATTGCTTTTACGTAAACCTTTATTGTAAATTTGTTTGCCTTTGGATAACTTGAAATTTGTGAGTACTGTCCACAATACCTGAGAGATTCCAACCTGGAATCAACCAGAATGTAGCCAGAGAAGCAAGCTTTACTCTCAACACAAACCGGGAAATGTATGTGGTAGAATGTTACATTTAATCTCAAATTGATATCCACCTCAAACTTGTACGTCAGATATTTTGGGCAGAGTACATACTTTTGATTAAAGTCTTGATACACAAGCACTGATACATTACTGGGTGGTAAAACTCCCTGAGGTCGAGTTGCATTCATTGTTCCACGTACAAGGGAGATATTTCCCTCTCTTCGGGAACTGATATTGAGGAAATGAAAGCACCTGAAGCGTAAAATAAGATTTTTGTTTCACATGGTCTAAGAAATTCGAGGCCTTGTGGTCCTGGAATAAAACAAACCTTTCCTATACTTTCTAGAAAAGATGAAGGCAAAATTGCAAGACAAACTTTTTGAGAGAAGAGCAGGAGGGACTGTGAAGAGCTTGGAGTAGCCCACAGAGTCTGAGGAGTTCTGACTTGTGCAATGAGCAAAAGCTTAAAGAGTTCCTGTTTGTTTGACTTGGACCTGGAATTTCCCATAGTTTGGATACTTTCCTGAGATCAAACATGTGTTTGAACACAGCCACAACTTTTGTAGTTCATTTCACTCTTTCCTTGAGACTAGCATCTTTCTCTCATGACCTGTTTGTGGAATAATTTTGTGTTGTGCATTGATGTCTGACAACTATGGAGCCAAAAAAAACAAAACAAATTTTGATTTCAGCAGTTGGACAACATATATCAAAGAAGGCTGGCAAAAGTCGGAAAGAACCATGTTCAATGTGAAAATCAAACTTGATATGTTTCGACACTCGTAAGATTTCGACACAAACACAACCCACAAAGAATGAAAGAAGGAAGTTACGAGTTTGGTATCTCTGGACCTGCCACCATTACTCATTTGAACCCTTCCTGAATGTGAACCAGCAAACTAAATTGTTAGTGACAAGTATTGCACTTGCACACATTGTAATGATTTGTACATGGGCCACTCAAAGGGATAAACGGTCAGTGGAACTCTTGTGTAACTACATGCTTTTGGAGCTTGTGGTTGGCTGTGCCCAGTGGATTGGTGGTGTCCAGGGTTCTGGGATTCTGACTGGCCCAGGGTTGGTGGTAGGTTGCTTTCAAGAGACAACACTTTTTACCTTGCAAGGTAGATCTCACATTGCTTTTTGCAAGTAGCAAAATCTAAAGGTATATCACAATATGCTGGCACTTGCTGCCAAGAAATATTTCCACCATTCAGTTCAGCAAAGCTCAAGAAGAAACCCACATTCCTGGTATTATCCAAAAGATTCTCTTTCAATGTCCATGTGTTTTTACTTTCATCATGGCACTTTTTCCTTTTGAATGTGGAGTGTAAAAATCCATGAATATAAGCAAACCAATGTTTTGCTGCACTGTCATTGATGGGTCTTACAAAATGGGATTTTTTCAGAACAAAACATTGACCCAAGAGGCTGAAGAGAAAAGGGAAACAGAAATGCATCAGCATGTTTCTTGCTTCCAAGGAAATTCTGGACAAACTGAAAACAATATGACAAGCTGTTGTGGTATTTTCACAGCATGAATTAGGACCCAATGCCTTCCAATCAATTTTGCAAAGCACGTATCAAGACACCTCCCAGAAGAAATTTATTCCTTGCAATATTCCTTGATATCTATTCTCCATGAAATGAACAGCTGGAAAGCCCTCAATCAATAATGACAAAGTAAGATGAATTTGCTTTTATCATTTTTCAAAACACAGCTGTATTCAATCTGATTTCATGATTTTACGTTTTGTGTGAACCTTGGTTTTGAGTTCAAATACACCAGTCAGTCAGGTCTTGAAACCTGTGCACGGAAGATAACCCGAATGCACCTGAAAACATTTCAGACAAATGATACTTCCAAATGTAATTATCCTGAGGCTGACTTCAATTGACCTCCAAATGTTCTGAACGTTGTGCTCTTTCAGTGTGACGTAGCGTGGACAAAAGGATCTCATGTAGTTATAGAGATCAATGCTCAGGCGACACTGGACTGTGATGGCAGCCTTTCTTTGCAGGCCATTGTCATTCACCGTCATATTTCTGCCATTGCATTATGTGTTATTACAGTTGACTGCCGTACGAATCTGCTGTTGCAGTTCTATGTCTGGTGTCTGAGTTTGATTCAAAGTGGAGCGTGGTAACCAGGGTGTCTGCGACAGGTATGGAGGGCTCCAACGTGCCAGATAACCCAGTGTAATGGTGAGGAGATGCACATTTGGATTGACAGGATTGTTTACCAATTCTCACAGCTTCCAAGCTGTGAAATCCTGCAAAGGGATTCAGAAAGAGATGTCAAAGAAAAACTGATACAAATAATAATTTGTAATGTTATATATAAGAGTGAAGCCCCAGTAGTGATGTTGTAGTATAGTTTATTGTAGAGTAAGAGTTGGAGCTCAGTGGTTTAGGCTTCCTTCCTCTATGGTGTCACAAGCTATTCTGTGTTGGCAGTCTGGGTCATGTGCCCAGTAGATGATAGTGGCTCCATCTAGGGCTCCATCTAGGGTAATGCTACTATTGGCTGTGGCTGTTGCTGTGGCTATGGAAGGCCATGGCAGTACTTGGGGGGTGGTCATGGTAAATATATATAACATACCCCTTTTTGGATAAAATTTGTGATATAGGTAAATTGATGCTGCCACCAGGATCAACTTTAACTGTTGAGCAAATTTTAAAACAGCCTTGAAAAACATATGGCAAGTTTCCTAAACCATCATAAGCTCATATACAAGATATCAAATACAAAATATTCACTTCCAATACAAATACCATAATGCTCCAATATTCTTTTCCAACAATGCAATACTTCAATCCTTGATCAATACATCAAAATATTCTTTCAAGTGTATGTCCAAACCACATTTGAAATACTGTAGTACTACTACAAATGTTTAACAAAATTTTAAAGTATTTCTTCAGTCTCAAATTCTTCTATTGATTTCAATAATTGATGATGAATTAAACTTGAATGTTGTCTAGACAATTCAAAGTCAATCTCTGTACAATGTAACACAAAATGTCCTTCAATTGAAACTTTCACTTGTTTCTTCAATACAAAGTGGACCACAATAGGTCATCCATACTCAATATCTCTCTCAATATCTTTCTTCAAACATGTACCCTTACTGGGTGACTTGCCCTATGTTCCCACATTTCCAGGAATCAGAGCATACAATTCAGGAAAAATATTTCCTCAACAATATCTACACCATTCACTAACAACTTTTGATTTTCAAAATTTTGTAATGTTTTTGTGGTTTTCAAATTTTTGTTTCCAATTATACAACAATAAACAACAAGTGCAAATTGTAACAAATACTATGATATGATTCAAGAAAAATAATTCAGCATGAAAAAAATTATGAAATAGTTTGGACATTGCCTGACCTGTACCAACAATTTGTGTTGTGTTGTTCACTATTGTTCCATAAATCCTTGTTGTCCATAATATTCTCCAGTCAATATCCATTCATGTCACAATCACTTTTCAATAAAGTTTCTGTGTCCAATGTCACTTTTGTGTAAGTTCACTGTAGTTTATACTCTTTTCAGAGTCACTGTTAATTCTGTCTTCCACTGTAGTTGCTTGAATCTTCTCCCTCTCTTCTGGGGTTGTAGTCCTTGTGTTGTTTCAGGTTGTTTCATCTATTCTGAAAAAAACTTTGGTGCCTCCTTGCCAGTTTGGTAGGTGGCTCCTTGGTGCCTCCCTTCATCAAATGATGGTGGCTCCATGTTTTCTTACCTTCTGGTTGTCTTTAACAATTTTGACTGTTAAATGTTCAGAAAAAGTTTTTAATTGAAAAAATTTTGGTCTCCTGTGTTCCAAATGGATAAAGTTTTGGTCTCCTGGGTGGGAAAAGTTTTGGTCTGCACTGTCATGTCATCAGAATGCATATCAGTTGCTTATCTTGCTTCAATCTTGATGAAAGTTTTGGTCCTCTTGAGGGGAAAATTTTTGGTCTTCTGCATTCAAAATTGGGAAATAGTTTTGGTCTTTGGAAAAAGTTTTGGTCTGCGCTCCCCTTGTCTATAGGAAGATAATTTTCAGTCAGATAAACATTGTTCAACTTTATGTTTCTCATTTTTCAGCCTTTGTACAATTTTCACAAATTTTGGTCTTTTGACAATTTGGTCCAACTGCTTGGTGATGTGTTTAGACTTGAAATATCACAAGACATCCGACTAAGAGTAAACAGAAATACAAAACCTCTAGAACACAATAAACGGGAGAAACTACTCCGAAACTGGCCGTGCAGACTTAGCGGGCCCAGGCAGAGTCATTAACACTATGCATGCTAACAGCTACTATAGTAGCTGAGAGCATCTGGTAATTAAAGCGGCAGTGGTCTGTAATTAACTGGGCCTGGCAAGTGGCATCCGCATCTGAGATGCTATTTCACTTTGCCAACTGATGCTTTCCTGCAATCATTTTGATTGACAGTGCACTTGACAAATTCTTCATGCTCATCGTAGCAATCAGTGTGACCTGAACTCACGTTGAGTGCTCTGTGCATCAAAGACCTGATACCTTACCTCTTCAGTGCATGAACAAAGCAGCCATCAGTGTCATATCCTCCAGAACGTGTCTGAGACACCACAATATGGCAAAGTCTGCCAAAGTCTCAAATCTGAGTCCTCTCAAAATATGGGCCACACACCTTGCACGTCGGTGCAACTGGCACTGTCTTTCTGCCCTCAACTGCAGTCAGTAATTTCTGTGCATTATTTGCATTCGCAACCCATGTCATTATCTGGCTGATGCTGATGCGCAAAGAACACATATATCCAGCATGTTGCACAGATTTATTCTCACTGAACATAAGAGTGCAAGAGCATCTTTTATACAGCGAACACAAAATGGAAACAGTCATTTGGCAAGGTCAGAAATTGCCTAGATAATCACAAACAATGGGAAAGTGTGAACGAGTTCTGAAGGCGATTTCCTTCTGTTCCACCTGAGGAAATAGGCCCATGCTGCAGTCACGGAGTCAAACAGTCATATTTAGATTGGGCAGTTGTGGATCTTGCCCAGGGTCTGCATCAGGAGCATGCACCACCTTGCCCGCAATTTGGTCATTGTGTGCTTTGATGGCATCCACATGCATGAGACCTTTGGTGTGGTACACCGCAAAGCACAGCCAGGGGCACAGGAATTTTTTGCAAGGCCCACACTGGAATCTTGTGTACTTGCCCTCCTTCTCAGTGTAGCAGGCATTGCACCGGCAATGATTTATGGCCCCCTGTTTCATTGGAATGATTTCTTCTGTTAAATGGCATTTGCTGAAATGTCTCTCTGGAGCCAGGGCCAAAACCCTGACACACGGATTGCGACATGCGTGATCCCTGTTGCCCTCCTCAACAAGTACCAATGTTACATGGGTCCTGAACATGAAATGGTTGTGGAGTTTCAGGTTTTCGTGCAACTTGGGAAGATTTTTCATGCGCTGCTCCTGCATGATGACCCCCTGCATGGCTGCTTGTTGACTTCTGCATAGCAGCAGGTACACATTCATCATGGCCATATTTGTCAGGTGGAACACAAGTTTCATTGTCCACAGTAGAGTCTTCCAATTCATCTTGTAACTTTTCAGGATTTTGTCGCCCTGATCCACCACTTTCATGCCATAATTATAGTCAAGGGCTGTGTCGGCATACCAGTCCCACTTGCCCTCGCTAGGGATATGCACCTCGGACATGGTGGCATTGTGGATCATTGAGATGAGATGGAAAACCCTCCTGTCACCTATTGTCATTGCAAGCATCTGGTCATTTTTGCTATGCCTCCAGCAAATTTGTTTCGATCTTGGCTCAATTTGTTTGCTCACTTTACCCAGCGTGATGGGCCAATCTGTTTTGTTGGAGCACACTGTCCCACAGAATCCCATTGACCTGTTCAGGAGAACTGTTGCTAAGTGAGGACTCGAATAGAAATTGTCCATGTACAGATGATGCCCCTGATCCAAGAAACAGAACTTGTGCATCATTTGCATGACTGTTTCTGAAATGAAGGTCATTTTTTTGGGGGCCCCTGGCATTGGACACTTCCAGAACTTCAACATGGAAGTGTGTGGGACATCATATCGCTTCTGTATGAGTGGAAGGACACCTTCCCACTCAAGTTTCTTGGTAGCTTTGTCCTGTCTCTCTGCTCCTGGTGACACCTCAAAACACAAGCAGTAGCCAGAATCAGCCTCTGATACTGCATACAGTTTTAGGTGGTATTTGTCAGGCTTGTTTTTATTGAATGCGCGAAACCTACACACACCATGGAATGTGCATGTTGCCTCATCCAAGCCAAGGGCACGGTTTGGTGCCAAGGCTGACCTGAATGAATTCTGCAGAGTTGAAACAATATGCCTGATTTTGGCAAGTGGGTCATGGCCTGGCTCCCCGGGTCACGGGTTCAGCGAGTCATTGTCAAAATGCATATTTTGCAAAATTAGCTCGAAGGCGTTCAGTGACATGTACTCACCAAAGAAAGGCGTTTGCATGACCAGATCCATTGACCAGTAATTCTTTAACACTGACTTGTGCACAAGTCCCATGGTGATGTGCAACGCAAAGAACACTTTCACGTCGCCTGCCTGCACCGGGCACCAATGTTTTGATCTCTTGGAATCAGGCTCTGGAATGACAATAAACACAAATTGAATTGGTGAACACAAAGAAAGAAAGAAAGAAAGAAAGAAGGAATGAAAGAAAGACAGACAGAAAGAAAGAAAGAAAGAAAAGACAGAAGGACAGACATGAACATTTTTCATTTCAACTAGATATGGGTTCACGAACCCAATCCAGTTTCAAAATCTTGCGGTTCGCGAGCCCATATCAGTTGACTGCACACAGACCGCATCGGGGATTATGTCTGCACAGCCACAGGCAATTACTGGTGTCTTTGATGTATGTTTCCCTTATGCAAGGGATAAGTACTGCAGCCCATGCGCAGCATTGCGTCATCAAAGCATTGTTGATGACAAAGGTGCACACTGGTCAGCAGACCTGCGTGTTTTATAGCTACAGACTTTTCTGTCATTTCTACATGATGTCCCATGTCATGTCATAATGTCATGTCCCTGTCACTTTGCATGTGAAATGTGATGCGGGACTACATCTGTGACGTCATCCGCATCCATCATGGAATGTTTTTCAACTTGTGCCACCAAGAGTTCTGCAACAAATCGTCTTCCATCGAAGCATGGTGAGTAATTATGGTACTGTCAGTGTGAAATCTTGATGGTAGGCCCTTTTACGTGTTGCTGAACAGATTTTTGGTATCCAGCATTCCGGAAACAAGGCATATGTTGTCAAATTCCCACCCAATCAAACACAAAGTCAAAGTCCATTTGGAATTTCCAGTCATTTCATGGGGCTGGCAACATGTTCATGAACAGAATATCTTGGGGAATGAACTTTTGGCCTCTCAAACCCTGCTTTGGGGAAGCATCCCACTCATGCTACTCGTGCAAGCTTTCGCCTGCGGAGCTCTCAGCATGACTGTCAGTTCTCTTCGCTGACCTTTTGCCCTCTCGTGCATGGTTTGGGGGAAGCATCCCACTCATGCCGCTTGTGCGAGCTTTCGCCTGTGGAGCCCTCAGCATGACTATCAGTTCTCTTCGCCGACCTTTAGCCCTCTCATGTGTGGTTTGGGGGAAGCATCCCACGCATGCTGCTCGTGTACGCATTTGTGTGGGGACCACTCACCATGATTAGGAGCATTGAATGCTCACCACTGACCTTTTGCCCTCATACCAACAGCCGTCTCCCCTCACCGGTCAGGAGGCTTTTCATTTCACACAATGGCAAAAGCTTTCCAAGGACCAATGTATCTCCAACGATTTGATTTTGAACCATACAACACTGCCAAATTTTGTCAGTGTGATGTGGTCCAGCAATGGAATGCATGTCAGGCACACATCAATGAATTATCTGTGCAAATTCTAGAAATGGAAATTTATGAGGGACCAGAGAAAAACACTGTGGAGTACCAGAAGTTGTTGTGGGAAACCACCCATCTCTGATTTTGGCATAAATGGGCAGCCTCAGCAATACAAGTTCGGATGCGGCAGGTTGATGTCAGCCATCAGCATGTTCATGTATGATTTCATTCCAGGCATCAGCGTGGCCAGGCAGCTGAGATGGCAAACAGTATGCTCAGACAATCAGCCCTGCATTCTGCTCCTTCAATGCAGTGATCCCGAAGCATGGAGCAGACCTGCTGACGCCTGCTGCTGTGAAGTGGGAACCTTATGGGCCCCATGACACTCAGTGGCACGTCATTCCCAGGGACATGGCAGATGAGGTCAATCTCCATGGTTCGGAATTTGAATTTGCAACAGAGTTGGAAGCTGTCCTGGCTCACTATTTCTGCACAAACTTCTTGGAGGCCGTGGCAAAGCTCGATGGGAAACTGCATGATGGGAAATGGGAGGTTCCAGTACCCGTGGACTGCTCGCAGGGGCTGCATTGCATCCTCACAGAATGAGCCAGGTCTTTAACAAAATCAGAGACTCTCACCAACTGCGAAGCCACAATGGAATATCTCTCGGTAAACCAATGGTGCACAATAGCCAGGCCAGTCGACACGGCAACTGATATGACTGACTTGCTTCAGCCGCTGTTATTGTGCGAGTCATGGGACTGGCATGGGGCTGTGACGGCATGTGTGCTCATAAAATGGGCTGGACTTTTGTTCATCATAGGGATGTCCGAAGCTGTGAAGCCTTGCTGGCAGGATCCAAAGGAAGGGTCCAACTATCTTCAACACATGCCTTTAGCCACAACCCTTGAAGGATCACCCAGAGGTCATCTGTGGAACATGAACATGCGTTACATCCATGGGGACACCCACATGATCGACTGCGACAAGATTCGAGCGAACAGCGACAAGTTAGATGAAACTTTCAATAACTTGCATCAGGCGGAGCCACCTCAAGTGCCCTCAAGGCACACCACGGCTGATGCCTGCATGGTATTGCACAGAGTTACAGTGGTCAGTGCCGAGGTCAAGAGCTCATCCAACAAAAATGATGTGGGTTTTCACCAACAGGCCCTGCTTCTCGCGGATTTCTTCGTGTGCTGGGACCCCATGAATGGACCCACAGTGGCCATTGGTCTGCACATGAATGCCTCCAAGATCTGTCTCCAGATGCTGGAGCTCCAGAAGGCAGATGGCCATGGGTTCAAGACAACCATGCTTCGCAAGGTCTTCAGCAGCAATGGGTATTGACTACATTTGACATCGGGTGATGCAGCAATGCAAGAAGTGAAACCAGTCCCAACTTTCAAGTTCAAGGGGCTGACAGGGGAAGAGAAAAGCATTGATAGTTTGCAGTGGGGCACTATCCCTAATCGATTCCACAGCTACATTATAGCTGTCCTGCAGGCTCTCTGGAAACTATGCCAGTTGTATGCCATCAATGATTATGGCTCTTATGTCAAGTCCAACAACCTTGAAACCGTAAAGAACAGCATGTGGACAAACTGTGTGCAGATTGCGCATCGCACCGATCATCCAGAGGGGTTGCATGCTTCTGTTCAGGATGTGTATTTTGACAAAGATTTCGAACCGAGGAAAGCACCAGAGCATGAGACCAAGAGATGCAAAGTTGACGACAATAAGTAAACAGGTATTGCATAAAGGAATGAAATGATGCAAGCACATTGCATAACTCTTGCGTTTGGAACACATGGTTCTGGGCAATTGCGTCCATTGGAACACGTGTTTTGCTGTACATTCCATTTTTGTAAACCACATACTTCTTGTGCTTATTGTTGAAGTTGTACCAAACTGGTAACATGGAGTGTCAATTGTGTTTGTGTCTGCTGTGCAAATGTGAGTGGCATCGCAAGTATTACTGCCTTTTCTTTGAAAGTGTTGTCGAGATTCAATCAGATCATTTTTGGAAGCTCACAATTTGGTCACAAATTGAGCAGCTAACAGTCTGGATAAATGCACGGAAGTCTGATCTCTGTCATGTTCAAAAGAATGGTGACCTAGGACTGGGATGTCCTCTGGCCCCCCATGCCCAGAAAACAATTCATATGATCGAAAAGTACTTGAAGCAGTTAGATAAACTGTGCCAACTAATCATTGACAATGACACAATGTAATGGTAACCAATTGTTGTACAGCAGTGTTTGTGACAAACTTTGTGCATCTGGGGTGGTACTTATCACCCCAGCCTAGTGAGGCAAATTGAACTGGATTCTTCACAAATTTGTGAACATAAATTTGCAGTTGTCAATGTGTATGGTGTCTGTACAAATGTATGTAGGTTTCTACCCTGCCTTGTGAGGCAAATTCAACTAGATTCTTCGCGAACTTGTGAACATAAAACTGTAGTTGTGTGTGTGTGTGTGGTGTCAAAAAACAAAAAAGCTGTATTGGTCACTGTGTATGCTGCTTGCAAACATGTATGTCTCTTTCAACCATACACTGCAAGGCATATTGAAGTGGACTTGTCTCGAACTTGTGAACATAAATGCTGTACATCTCCCCTGAGCCATTTGCTGGCCCTTGAACCCAGATGTGCCTCAAAGACCTCCGTGTGGTTCATGTATTGCAAACATGTTGATTACGTAATTGAAATAAAAAGTTTGAATACTCACTGCATCTTCTGTTATGATCCTCGCCCACTTCATGATGTCGGTTCATTTCCTCAGCGATATGGTCAAAGAGCTCGCATGGCCACATTTGGTAGAAAAAGTCTAGTGGCTGGAATCCCATTGGGTCAAACAGCAGACCATCGGATCATTCACTTCTGGGGTCAGGTTGGAAGGCTATGTCAGGCACAGTGACAGTGTTCCTTGGGTAACTGGAACTGTGCTTCCACACGGGGCAATCTTTCTCGAAGTTGGCATCTTTGGCAAAGTTCACAATGTATTTCTGATTACTGGGACCCTGCTCCTTTTTTCTCATGTTGCCTCTGTTGCGTGGCCTTCGAGGTGGCATTGTTTGGGGGATATCAGTGTCGGCATCCCCCTGAGCACCTTGCACCGTGCCAGCATCAGCGGCGTTGTCATCCTCAGTGTCTATGGCAGCAGGCGGGGTTGGGGGGAGGTCATCAGGGGTGGGTTCATCATCCTCACCAGATCCACCCTCAACATAATCCTCCATGAAACATACATGGCTGGAGCAACTGTCCTCATCATCAGCGTCTGACCCTGCACCGCCTGAGACAAGTGTGTCATCCTCATCACCACAAGGTTCATCTTGGTCTTCCATGAAACATTGCTTGAACTGAACCTCGCTGTCCGTGCTGATGTCCATGTTTGCGCGGACTCCATCTGCAGACCTTCTGGAGTCTAACTCAGAACCTGAATCACTTGTCGTTCTGCTTCTGTCCAGTTCTGGGTGTGACGGTGAGGTGTTGGGAGCAGAAGCGGAAGCATTAGGCATACTGGTGTGGCAGGGGTGTTTTGGCGTCACAGACATACTTGCAACAGGAGAGAATGGCATGCTTCTTTCACCCGCAGACAACCCCATGGGCGTGCTGGTATGTCAGAAGGGAGGCTTGGATGTAGATGTGCTCAGAACCGGACTTCCACTATGCAAGTGTTTGCTTGCTGACTGAAGTTCTTGCAAAGGTCATTGTGGTGACAACAGCAGTGCACCGTCTTCAAATGGAAGAGAGTGGTCTATGTCTTGTCCTTGTCCATGACTGATGACTCCACACGACCACACTTCCGGCCATACACACAAATTGCACCCTCCTTGTGGAGGACGCTGGTCATGTACTCTTCAGGCTCACTGTCCAGATTGTCACTGCTCTCAGTGGCCATTTCCAGTAGCTTTTGTGTGGCTTCCTGCCCATTGTACTTATACCCTTTTGGCATGCTGATTTGGTTGAAGTGCAAATAAAAATGTGAAAGTTGTGCAAGGAGTTGTCAGATTGTCTGAAGAAATGTCCTCCAGGAATGAAAATGCCGTTTGGGTACTTCAGCTTTTTATAACATTTCTGATGTTGAATCATGTGTGATATGGCCATTATAGCTGTCAATTCCTGATTAGTGATGAAAGGCAGTGTTGGAGGAAAATATCAGAAAAACATGGGTGCGATATGTTCAGTAATTGGCTTGGCGCAATATGCAGAAAATGCCATATTGAATAGCTGTACAAGCAATCGTGTTGTCAATTGACTGATGGGAAAGTTCTGCTCTTCCCAAAATGATCTCCTCAATATGTGAAATAATGAGAAACAAAACAAGTTTGAGAAACTTCAGCCCTGCTCATTGAATGGGATTTATGGGGTAATTGGTGTTGTCCAAAGTGACAAGCTCATGGTGTGCATAATAGCTGTGAATTGGTATTTGTGTGGAGTGTCTCAGAAAAATTGGAATTGATTTCATTGGTTTGCGCACACTTTGCTTCAACGCAAAGAAGTGTCCCACAAAAATGTAACCCCGCCTACCACGAAAAGGCACAAATCAACTGAGGCTACCATGGTAGCTGATGCCACTAACTCAGGAAACTGTGTTCAGCTCCCATGGTAGCTACTGCTGCAGATCTGACCATCCCCGCAAAAGCTACCATTGTAGCCACTGACGCTCCCCTTACAACCGGCAAATGCGGGCCTCAGCGTTTCTAGTGTTAATCGGAACGGGAACGTTCCCAATGACTCACGCATCCGCATCAGACAGGGGGGAAGGCGAAACGCGTTGGCCTTCTTCACCAGCATCCGCATCTTCCATGCTGGACACTTTACGCTTCATCCCCTTTGCAGCCCTCGTGGCTGACCCCTTCACAATCCCACACACCTTCAGATGTTCTTTGAGCGTGTGTCCATCATGGACTTTCGAGGCCAGCTCTTCCACAGGATCGCGCTTACAGATCCCACACACCACCCATGTGCGGTAGTGCTTGCCCAGAACGTGCTTCACGCAGGCCAACTGGGAAGATTGGAAGAAGAGACAATCTATGAAGGGGCAGGGCACTGGGGTCTTATTGTTTGTAAACACAAAGTTTGGCTGCTTCTTATGCACCAATCAGCCAGCTTCCTTCACCCCTAATTCACACCGCGTGCGCCAGCGCATCACGCACGCCAAGGTCACAGCGCACCAAAATGGGTCTCACATATGTCTATGGTTGTGTTCACACTGAAGTGCATGTGTGCCGCCATGATCGCAGATGGGTTCCAACCCCAAACGTGCGCTGGCGCATGGTGCGTGTTGCGCTGGCACACGCGGTGTGGCTGAGGGGTGAGGAGTTCGATGGTGCTTTCGGCGATCTTCTTTTGGTGGAAGTGGGCGAGGGTAAAGTGGAAAGGCCCTGATGCCGGATGAGATCATCTTACCAGATGTGGTGGCGGGAGACTTGATCCTCAAGGACTTTGGACCAGCTGCACGAAGAGCCTACTTAGCCCTGGGACTGTTCAATGGGATCACTGCCGACTATCGTCAGACGGAGAGAGATGTGGGACCAGTATTGGTGGGTGAAAGGGTTCCAGAGCATCGGAGAGCCTCTTGGTATAAAGGATTTTGCGATCATCAAGCGACCGACCAGGAAAGAGGTCCACCTGTTCAAGATCTGACTGAAGGAGGAGATGTCCTGGATGAAGACCAGGGATCCTTTCATGTCAATCTCGGATCCAGAGGATCGTGTGGGCTTTTCCCAGTCAGGTCCCGTGAACTCGTCTTCCAGGGGTTCGGTCTAGGACCCGGCTCTGGTGAAGGCCCTGGAAACAGTCGGACCCCCCCCCCCCTGCAGACCAGATGCCCCAGCGAACCTTAAGACATGTCCCCAGAACTTGCCATTGCTGACTGACCTTTGGAGGGACAGTACTACGCGGAACGCTTTGAAGCTGCTTTCTGTTTGTGGTATGTGAACATCCAAGCTAAAGAGAAGATTGACCTCACAACCCAGGTGGAATCTGACTTTTCCAGGAAGGACCAAGCCGTGCCAGCGATCGTGTCGTTGATTGCAAAAGGCATAGGGGAACACCTGGCTGAGACCCTGGCAGTGTACCAACCATGCTAGATGACCATCCAGCGCTGGATCGAACAGTTCCTGGATTGGCCGATGTTTAAGAGTGTGCTGGCAGTGGCTAATCTGCCCATGGATCATCACTACTTGGGGTTCTTAGGCGAGCAGGCTGTTTCCACTGCAACCCTGAAACCTCCCCGGCAGCCCCATCCGATGACCATTGAGGGAGGACTCACTCTGGACACCCTCATCAGACCAGAATCGGACCGATCGGACCCCGCCCTCCTCGGATTGGGAGCTCCGACCCTCGCCAGCAGGACTACATCTCCTGGGGATGATGCGGGCTCTTCAGAGGAAAGACTGAACACCACACCCAAGCCATCGAAGAAGGCCTACGGGGTGACGTTTGACCCGTCGGGCACGGCCGGACCAGAGGATGTATCAGAAGATCCGATCGAGAGAGACATGCCACCCCTAATGTTCTGTCCTTTGTAGTGTGAAACCGGCAAGTAAATACGTCGCAATCTAGCGCACGGATTGGCCTTCTCACGATCTGTCCGGCTGTCACACTCATGTGACAGTCACCCGAGTCAGGTGCGGCGGTCTGATAACCAATGCAGACGTTTTTGTGCTGTGCTGTTGGGTCCACCAGAGGAGATTGCACTCTGCACCTTGAGTATTCACTACTCGCTTGCAGCCGCTTCCTTCAATATGGGCACTTACACTCTACTACCGCGTAATGCATATGTATTAACTGAGCTATTATTACTTTGTATAGTCTTTTTCTGTCATACACATTTGCCACACGGATGCCCAACGCTGATTGAATGTGGTT
>JAAUXT010124979.1_pt1 | contig 23065 bp, 20 predicted proteins | sample 7278171 | NCBI WGS metagenome assembly JAAUXT01 (sample SAMN14350112, study PRJNA611818) | marine sediment metagenome | isolation source: surface marine sediment (1.8m) | place: French Polynesia: Moorea | collected 2018-08 | reverse complement strand
GTTTTCACACACACGCACACACACACACACACACACACACACACACACACACACACACACACACACACACACACACAGAGAAAATTGTGAATCCACAGAACTATTCACCACACAAACTGTATACATGTATATGGTCTAGATCTCTGGTTCTCACCTTAGTTCTTCTTCAAGTTCACACCAACTCAACATGTGCTTCAAAATGGGTCTAGATAGGAAATGTGGGGTTTCTCAGGGAAAAGCAGGGACAGTTTCCGCTTCCGCGACCATCAGGGTTCCCGCCTCGGAACTTCTTGTTTTTGTTTTCTCCAGCTCAATAATTTCTGTCAAATTCTCCTTGACTTGGCCCTTTGTCCTCGATATTTCTCAAGTCCTGGGCCGATCTGTGGGCAGTTTTTTACTTTTCAGAAATCAAACCACATATCCTGTGAAATCTGTTTTGGTCCATGTTCTTTTTCTTTTGTCCCTCTTCTTTGCATACTTTCTCAAGCCCCCAAAAGGCAGTGTGTAAAACTCAAGAAAATGGCAGTGACCACAGCTTTTGACGGAACAACTACAATTTTGGACTATTTGTCAAACAACAGCCCAAAGAGTTGTGGTTGCCAAAAAATGACAAAGACATTGATCCTGTCTCTTCTGCCCTTCAGTGACACCACAACCCTTGAGATGAGTCTCTTTTCTTTCTTTTTGCCCCCTTGCCACACTTTACTTTTTACACCCAAGCATCTTGACACGATTATCACGCAATACTTGCGACTTCTGTCAATGCACAACCGGGCTGTGAGTGTTGGCAGTGTTTGGCAACTGTCAGCACAGGTACAGTCCATTGTCACCCACTTTGTTTTCTCTTTTTGTGCTGTCAGCCGAATGAAAAATCTCTTGTTTTCTGGATTGGTCTTCTTCGAAGTTGACACAATTTTCTGGTTTCGCGCCTCCCTCCTTGGTGGAGCAGATGTTGCAAGGGGAAATCTGTGAGTGTGATGGTGGCCCACTGCAGAACAGAAACGACCAACTGGACTGTGTGTTTCATGAACGAGGAACTTCACAACCTTCAAGACACAAGGACATTAGGAAATTGCTCGAGTTTCTGTTTCGAGCGTGGATGATCATTACGTCAACGATGACAACTGTTCGTTGTAACGTTATTGTAAAAACTCTTTTGGAAAAACGTTGGGTCAAACAATCAAATTCTGCCCATTAACGCACGTCAATCAAGGAAGAAATCTCTCAAATACTCGTGAGAGAAATCAATCGGATGACATTGATCCCATTGTGAGCTCAATTGATTTTCTTTTAAGAAAATTCTTGATTGCACAACAAAGTCCATATTCATATCCAGTTGAACAAACGGCTTTGTTTTGGTTTGATTGTTTTGTTTATTACTGTACAGACAGCAAAGTTCCCAGCATCCAGCACGAGTTTCCTGAAGAAGCATTGTACCTCTGGCCAAAACGTTGCTTTGCGTTTCTCAACTGACGCACAAAAACTTTCCAAAAATTCAGAAAGGAAATTGGACTGACATGTGGAAGGCAGCAAGATGTTGCCAACTCCCTGAACGAACCAGTGAATGTGGTGCATAAACTTTGTTCTGCAGAGCAAAATGCGAATGTTTTTCACTACAACTGCGCACCCACTGGTTCTCCTCAATCTAAGCGTGTTGATCGTTTCTTCTGTGATCGAGGAGACTTTTGTGAAACCGCCCGGAATCTACAGATGGACACCCGTGTTGGACACACTGAGCTTGAGGCACAGACTTGAGTGTCCGTCGCACTGCCTGACTCGATCGGATTGCACAGCAGTGTATTTTGTGCACAACCATTCTTCTCGAACCTGGTACTGCGAACTTCTGGGGCACATGAGTGGCTCACTGGAACAACCCGACGACGGACACACGCAGATCAAGCGCTCAGAGACGAAGCGTTGTCCGAGCGGCTTCCAGTACCAATTCAACGGAAACTGCTATTATCTGGAGTCGACTCAGTTCTTGTCATGGGAAGATTCGAAGAGTTTGTGCAGAACGCTTCATTGGTTCTCGGACCTCGCGGAGATGGAGACGATTGAGGAATACAACGCGTTGATCACGACCGTGCGAAACGATGTTGTGGGGTGAGTACCGGTACAGCGGCACGCTCCATGGTTCTTGGTGTGATGCTGGGTAGCCCATCCTGGCCATTCATTTTGTGAAGCAGACACCAGAAAAAGTGAATGTGTCAAATGTGGTCACATCGAGTCAATGTCAGCGTTGGAGCTGCGTTCTTGATTTTCGTTGTTTCTCACTAAGATGAGCCATAGTCGTCCCCGATCCGAAGCATGTGAGGACTAAATTCTTCCTGCTTCCTGTGCTGTGAACACCGCTGCATGTCAGATCGAGGGCCATTGACAAAAAAGTGACCAACACAAACACTGAAAGAATAATCTTCACATCTTAAAACCGTGTGCCATGAATTCTACACACCTTGAGTTGGTTTTGGACCACGACTGGCCAAGATTACTCGCAAAGGAAGAACACTGCGTGCGAAAAAAGTGTGTGTGTGAGTAGTTTCGTCCCGGCAAAGGAAAACGGGTCCTGGTCTCCAATGTAAAGTCTGTTTTAGTCTGTCAGGAGGTGGTTTGACTCCAAAATTTTTGGTTTACCCGCTGGTGAGCCTCGCACCCTCCGGCCCTGTCCGGAAGGTGAGTTCCTCGTGGAAGGCGCACAAAAGGCCCATGGGCTTCGCGGTGATTTCAATATTCAACTCATTCTGGTCGCTTATGCGAGTTACTTTTGACACAGAACACCAAACGGACTCTTAACCACTACTTACAAATGAAATCTCCCAAAACTATTTTGACCACACCAATTCACAAAAGAACCCAATTTCCTCAGCAACGTAAAATGGATTTAAAATTTGTTTGCAATGAGTCAGGCCAAATCAAAATTTGGTACTTTTTGTTCAAAAACTAAAAATCCCCACACAGATGACTACAGCTCTGTCTTGCCTTGACCACTTTACAATATCTAAATACCCAAATGATTATCTCTGGACACACATACCAGAAAAACTGATCCAGAATAAGTTGAACAAAACCATTCCAAACAAGTGAAAAAGGTCATATTCAAACCCATTTTTTTTTGTCAAATTTTTCTATGTGATGCAAATTGGCCCACTTTTATGAATACAGCCCAAAATAGAACCCCCATCCAAATTTTTCACATTTGTGAATTTGACCCCCTAAAATGTTCCATTTTGTTCTTTTGAGACATCGTGCAATAAATAACACATATCATATGGACAGTTGAGCCCAAACTTTGCACCAGAAGCCTGATACCACAGCCTGCACCAGAAATCAGAACAAGATCTCTGCAGGCGATTTTCTGGTCGCTTTTTTCCGGTCACTCAAAATTTCACTTTGAGCAACCGAAACAGCTCTCCGTTCAAATCACATTGAAACTGGAACAGCAGGTGTAAGTCTTGCATTTCTTCCACCACCAGCGCGCCGTGGCTGGGCGCACGGTACTCAGTGGAGCAGCAGGGCGTCGTGTGGGTGGAGAGCGGCGTGCTCACGGACGCGCGCGTCTGGGACTCTGGGCAGCCAGACACGGAGAACGACACCAAGTTGTGCGCCTTCCTTGCAACGACAACGGACCAGACGGCGAGCGACGTGATGGCGATGGACCGCTGCGGCTTTGAGGACGTCTTCATCTGCGAGATCCAGTTCGATTAGAAGGTCAAGGGGGAATTCAGAATGTCATTTGTACTTGAACGGTGTGGCCTGATCCAACTTTCGTAAATTTGACATATCATGATGAAATATTATTCGGCCATTTGTGAGTCAGTTGACACTGCATGTCTGCAGAATTTACCAGATCCGTTTGACCAGCAAGCCAAGAATGGTTTTTGGAATTATATATTGCAATTTGGGGGTTGCATCATGGCAACCCAACCAGGCCAAACACGACTTTTTCGCGTGGTTTTGTTCTCGCTTTGTTGACCCTCATTACACCCCGATGGAAGAAAAAAACCAAATGTCTGGCTTCCAAATCATCTCGTATGTGCACAGTTTGTTCAACAAAGGGTGTGGTAACAGGTTGTTATTGTCAACTGGTCAGTCTCACTGAAAGCTGAGCAATCAGCCAAATGGAGCACAAAGTGTGGACACCAAGAAGTGTTCCGAGTTGTGACAAACTTGTGAACCACACTCAACGGCACTGCAGTTCCAAACTCACGATGCGAACATGGAGTTTCTTGTGAGATGTCTATCTTGTCCAGGATAAGGCCCACAACCTACGACAGAATCGTCCCGCTGGGCTTCACATTTTCTGCCTTGTTCAAGCGATTCGGAGAGATATTGAAGTCTTACTCATAGTGAAAAAATTTTCCCGCAGATGTTGTGTTATTTTTCCCTCCGTATGTCGTGGCTGTATTAAACTATTGTGGCATAAAAATTTTAACAATGAAGTGAAGCCCTTTCTTGTTGTCAGCAAGTCACGACTCGCGTACACGTGACACTTTTCCATTCTGATTCACTGAAACCAAAAGCCAAAATGTTTCTCACGAGTCTCAGCGGAAAGCAGAATACCGCCAGTGAATGTCGGACATATTTTGTAGCGTTTCTTTTCAAAAGCATTTTTTGAAACAGTACAAGACCACACAACTACTTTCTTGTTCTTTTTTCTCTCCCGGGTGGTGTTCGAAACGAGATTCCATGTTATTGTGTGAGCGCACAACTCAGGAAAGGATCACAATGCCTCTTGGCACGTCCAGAAATGAACACAAAGCAAATTGGAAAGAAAACACACAAGGAACCCCTCCCTCCCCTCCGTGTATATCGAGAACTTTTTTGCAAAAGAACATCGCAATCTCAAAATGCGTCAGAGCGACAAAGAACTGAAACTGCTCACGCAGTGTTCCGCAGACTGACAGGTGGGTGTGACGGTCGCGCTGACTCACTGACGCCTGACATGCAGACCACACGAGAATAGAATCTGCGTCGTAAGCCCGACGATGATGCAGAGTTCTGCATCATGACCAATCAGTTTGGTTTCAGCAAAACCTTTGGTTGTTGAATGCTTTGGTGTCATTCAGAGGACGAGTCAGTTTGAGTTTCCCTGCGCCGGACCGTCTCCCTGCAGTGCATGGATCCAAACTTAGTGGACGCGTGTCTCTGAACCCCTATTTCGGCTGATCCTTGCCCCGAGTTGGTGGACACTTGTTGGGGTTTGGAGAGGGCTTGATGCTTGAGTGAAGTTGACCCACTCTCAAGACCAAAACGGCAGCTGAAACCAGACGAAAGATGACTGACCAGAAAAAAAACCCACCCAGAAGCGTGGTGTTTTCTTTTTGCATAGTTTGAGCAGTAATCGTCAATCAAAACAGGTCCAGGATTGTGCCAACCTTGGTTGAAAGATACATAATGGCTGGACAGAAAAGCTTCTGAATTTCGGCACCGCCAAGAAATTCGGGAAAATGAAAAATGGTGGAGGCATTGTATACTTTTGTTTTTTGACCATTCAGGGCCGAGGGTGAAAAACCGGGTGTTCTCGTGTGTGCGATTATCTTTTGCCTTCAGATCAGATCCAAGTGAACATGCGCATTGTTGTGTTTTCTACTTTTTTGAGAATAAGACGCGTTGTCAAGACTGGGTGGCATGCATTTCAGCGAAAAGCCACTGCCGTTTTCCACCTGCTTGACAATGCCGCTTTTTGAGCCTGTTTCATGAGATCCGCCCGTGTGTCGTGAGAATATCAAATTTCCTGGTCATTTTCAGACACAGCTTGAAAAGAAAGCTGCACAGAAGCAAAAATCGCGCCTTTTCGACACAGCGCGACTCGGACCTGCCCGCCGAGCGACGGTCCGAAGTTTGACGGCGTGGCGGCTGCTGCGCATATTTTTACAGCAGCGACAGCGACGACCCGTCCATTTTGCTCGGACCGGGAATGACCTGCGCGTGACGACGCATTATCTGTCCGGTCATCATTGAACGAAGGTAAGGCTCTGAGGTTTTCTGGTGCCTGTTTGAGGTCAAAAGTGTTCACACGCTCGATTGCTATTCTGTCGATGTTGCCACAGGTGCGAGGTCTCCGCCGTCTTTTGAAAAATTGAAGAGAACTGAGTGTTCGAGCTGTACAAAGATCTCAGAGCGGCTTTTCAGGACCTTTCAGCTGGACTCACGTCAACGTGGCAATTTTGAGCCCCGCTCCCAAAAACTTCAGGTCATTCATTGTTTTTGTTGGAAGTTTTGTTCCTTCTAAGCTTGGCTCCAAAAAGTAACGCGAAATTGTTCTGGTTCCTGATGGGAGCCTGGCTCCTCAGATAGAAACAAATGACGTCAACGGCTGAACTGGTTCGTTCGACGCTTTTCTTCACCGGGGAAATTTATGTGGCCGTGTGACATGATTTTCTGCGCTGAGACCTCTTGTCAACATTTTTGTCGTTCATTGTACAGATGCCGTTCTGGCTGACGTCTTCTTTAGGGATGTTGGTCCTCGTTGCTTGCTACCTTGGTAAGTCTGTGTCCAACCACAAGATTCAAGTGCGTCCACGTGTACGTGTAGATCTATCCCATTTTTACCTGTGTGTGTCAATGGAACAGTGTATAATGTTTCACAAACTTGTGAGAGAACATCACGATCTCAAGAGCAACACACCGTCACAAACTGAACTATCCTTTTTGGTAGCAGAGCGAATTGCAGGCGAACTGCATAATCATGAAAGCATTTCAAGAAAATATAGATTTTCAAAGCCTGTAGGCCTGTAAGCGCCTCCGCAGACTCCTATGCAAAGGAGCTCTGCAGACGGAGACTTGTTCCTGGTGTCAAGAAGTACGTACGGACGTCTCTGTTCGCTTGTGCACCTGAGAAACATGGACGGCACAGGACCACATGGCCGTTCGGTCAGGAGGGTCTCACTTTCTTTTGACCTGGTTCGTTGCAGAAGTTGAAGTCAATGGAAAGACGGACGCAAAGAAGGACAGCAAAAAGAACGAAACTGAAGGAATGGTGGGTAAACTTCGCAGCTACACGGCGGGAAAAGGAAAATCGGGGAATTTCTATGAATGGGATTTGTCACACAGCTTGTTGCTGAGAAAGATCACCTGAATGCATCTTGATCTCGGATATTATTTCGAGGCTCTGTCGAACACGTCAGGCATCAACCCCTGTCGTTCACGGAAGTGCCAATGCGTAGCTGGTGCTTGGTCAATGGGAAAGAAAGACTCAAGTAAATTCTCAACTGTCCCTTCTGCTTTCAGCAAAACAAAACAACAACAACAAAGAAGCCCGACGGGATGACCACCGCAGCGTCGGGAGCGCCGGCGGCGCAGCTGCTCTGTTCGGCGGCGCTCATCGCTCTGCCCATCCTCGCCGCTACCTGGAACAAACCGCCCATCTAGTTCCACCACTTTCCTCAATGCAGACCTGTGCTGTCGTGTGTGCACGTCTGTGATCATTGTGTGTCAAAAGCGCAACACTTTTTGTACAAGTTTATGAGCAAAGTTCTGGTTCTTATCTGCTGACTCTGTTCGTGATGAAAGTGTCAGTTGTGCAGGAACATGTTCTGTCGTCAGATTGTGTGGCGTGAGAACAGGTTGTTTCACGAAGGATGCAGGAATGATCCTTATTGCAGGTGAGAACCAAAACAGCCAATGTCTTTGCGTCTGACACCTCAGGGTACAGAGGAATTGAGAAAGCTGGCACAACGTCGAACTTGAACAACTGTATTGAGCAGCAACAGCGTGCGTGTACAAGGCACACTATAAAATTGTTCTCCATAGTTCCGCCAGTCGCCCCCTTTGCCTAGATTCAATGCACCAACTGAAAATTTGCTCAAATTTCGTTGCCTGAACAAGAACTCTTCAGTTCGAAGCAAAAGCTCGAAATCTTCTTCAGACCAGAATACACGGGAGGCGGAAAAAGCAAATAAGTAACAAAACAGAGAACACCTCAAATGAGAAGCACTTTCCGCTGCCGCTTATGGATGCATGCATGTGATGTTTTGAGACCTACGCGTGAAACCTCGGAGATATTACTCGTTTTTGGTGTGTATACAGACAAATCTCGTGCACTATGCAACACCGTCCAGGACGCCCTTGTCTTTCTACTCTTGGATCTTCACCAGGCCTTGCCTCAAAGCATTTTTCACCACTGTCCCTTGCCTCGCCGACTCAGCAGTCCTCATGATGCCTGAAGGTTGAACAAAGGGTGCTGAGTTGCTCAAGTGATCACGGACGTGAGCTGATTTTTACTGTGCCCAGAAGACGGAGACTTCCGTGAAACTGACTCTTGTCCTGCAGAGATCGTGCCTGTTCTGAGAACAACCATTTACCATAGCTTCACTATCTTTTCCTCTGAAAAGAGGCTTATGATTTTTTCAGTGTTGGACTGAAATGATTTCTCTTGTGTTCAATTTTTTGGGGGCCGAAGACGAGCTGTGAAGATGTAAAAAGTGCGCTGTTGTCTCATTGTATTCCTCCGTATCCTTGGAAAATGTTTGTGCGGCGTTGGAAGAATGAACAGTGGTAAAACTGCTGAGGGAGATCCTTGTCATATTTTCCCAAATATCGCAATTTTGCACCTGAAATCGGTAAATTGAAAGCTCTCGTGTGTAACGTGATGACTGCAAGCTTATTCTCGTGACTGCCTGGAAGAATACCCAACAACCAGCTCAATGAAACTGACTCTGTTGCCATGGAAGTAAAATTCTGTCCACAAATAACTTCTAATTAGAGTTGAGTTTCTGCGTCAGAGATTGATACGTGAGCACATCATCCCTTGTCAGTGATGCTATGCAGCAAAAAGTGTCTCTCCGATACTGTCATGATGTTGACCTTTTTCATTGCGACTGAAGGTTTCATCGCATTTTTTCTGCATCTTTTTTGCAAATCTGCAATGAAAGTCCAGTTGACCCAACGGCCGTGAGGCCAGTTGTCGAGTTGTCACGGCGAGATCGTCGGGAAACTGCTTCCCCTCAACAATGTCATTTGAAAATCAGCTTTGAGTTTTTGGTTCAACTGAAGCTCTGCAGACGTCGTCATCGGGCGACAATTTTGAGCAAACCCAATCTTGAAACGTGTCTCACACCCGGGGAGTTTCGTTGTGTCCAGATGGTCGCAGACTTGTCACTGGGACGTTTGCTGCCGGGTGGGATCTGCCCACGGAACTGTCAATGTTCTGGCAACGCAACAATCTTCTGAAACGCCATCGAAAATCATTCAGAGTGAAATTGTAAATAAAAGGATTGACAAGGTTATTACAAAAGAACACAACAAAGGAAGCATCTCGAATTATTGTGACGTAAAAAGCATCATTCACGAAAGCTGCAACACAGGTGACCAGAAACATCGGCGCGAGCAGCACAACGTACGCTCCCAAAGCAACACGAGTTGCTCTGGTCACTTGAGAATTTATTTCTGCACTCCCCGGACTCAAAGAGATTGTGAGATTTCTCATTTGATTCTTTCGTTTTTGAATTTTGAACAACAATATGCTGTAATTTATGACAATGAAAACAGTAGAGAGTACAAAGTTAGCTGTTGGCCCGACATAATAGGCGATGACATTGAACACATTACTCGTGTTGCAGTCCTCATCTGGTGCGAGTTCTCTTCTGAAGAAAAGCAGGATTAAGATGATTTCTGCTGCCATCAAGGTCCATAATGTGAAGAAAGTTCTGTGTAGCGGACTTTTTGTCAACATTCTCTTGTAGTGCAGCGGCTTTGCAACCATTAACATTCTGCAAATGAGAAACCACAGACAGTGAATTCGGAGTGAATCTGGATCGTAACAATTAAGGGGCTGATATGAAGGTTCTTCACTCTCGTCTCCAAACAGCTCATTACAGTTGTGCCAGGCTGGCTCACCAAGGATCATTATCAATCCTGTGTTGTGGAGCACTTACCTCAAACAACAATCTGACGTCATATCCAGCACCACAAAATATTTGTCCCGTGAACATAAAGAAACTACAAACGCCATTGTTCAGACAGAAACACGACGACAGTTTTCCGTGCGGTCCACCAATTTGTCTCTCGTATCACAAACATTTCACTCACCTGTCGAAAGATAGAACGGCATAACACGTGAGAGTGCTGCCAATTCCAATCGAAAAGAACCCTTCCTTGGCAATACAATAAGTGTACCAAGCAGAAACCTTCTGCCCAGTTACTCTCACAATTGTCAGAGCCAATGAAAATGGAGCAGCAAGACAAATCAATAAATCAGAAATGGCCAGGTAGACCATCAAAATGTGGCCATTTGAAAGAGACTTCAACTTGCTCAGAATGATCAAAGTCAGGGCGTTTCCTGCTGCACCAATGACTGACTGCAAGCCCCTTATTCCAACGTAAATAGCTTCATAGGAGACACTGGACGCCAAGGAAACAGGTGTTGTTGTATTTCCAATCACAGTCAGATTCGAAAGCATGTTTTCTCTCTCCTGAACACTCACTGAGTGCAATCTGGAAGTGCACGGAAGGAATTGTGGTTGCCTGCAGGGAAAGTCTGCCAGACTTTGTTCCCAATTCTGCACTGAAGCAACAAAAGTCACCGCTCCCTGAAGCCCACCAACAACGTGCCGGAAAGGCTCGACCTTCTCGTGCAACATCAGTGTGAGTCAACGCACTTGGTGTGAAAGAAGCTCACAGATTCGAAGAAAACTTTTATCTACACACGATGCGTGATATACGAGTATTAGTGTTCACATAGTGATACAGAGGTTCCCGTTGCTCAACTGAGTGCACATGTGTCTCCAGCCACACTTTCAAATACGAGGCAAGAAATTTAAATGACCGATCCACGATGATTTCTAATTTGCGGGTGAAGATTTTTGTGTGACACTTTGAGAAACATTGGAGGGTAGTGTTGATCATCCTCTGAGGTCAATTTCATCCCACAGTGACCTTGTTATAATCCCACTTCTGTGTCTGCCTGGCAATTTTTATGGAGAGTACATGCTATGTCCTATGTCTTGCTACAAAAACTTGGGTGAGTGTGGTGCAGTGTTGTCAAATGTGAACCAATATTTCGTGACGGGATTGGTGAGCATCTGCAAAAAATTTGTCAATCTGTTTTGTGGGTGTACGAAAGAAACCTAGCAGGTTGCTTGCACTCCACACCCTTGTGCTTCGGTGCAACAACCTTTGTCTTCTGCTCTGGAGAAACCCCAAACATACCTTTGGCCCGACACTCCGTGTAGTGGATGTACCACAAGTTATTTCAGACAACTGCAAGGTGAATGCTGCAAAACGAGGTCTGCAGACAGAACAACAGAAAGTTTGAGACATTGGTGAGGGTCTTTGCCACACAAAGCACAGAGGTGAGCAAATCAAACAGATACAGCGTTTGGTGCTTGTTTGTGAGGGGCCATTGACTTGCAAGAAGTTCCGCCAGTTTTGACAGAGAAGAGTCTGGTTGTTGCAATGTCCCAGGAACACAAGGTTGCGTAGTTGAGTTGGACCTTTCTGGAGTCTTGGTAGTTTTCCGCTCAAAAGCCCAGACAGGAACAACCAAGCCCAAAGTGGCGCAGGCAATGTATGGACACAGCTTGAACGGGATTGTATCGAGATTGGCGTGACCCTTTGTTGAAGAAACAAACGCCAAGTTTGGTTGCACTGGAAAAGTGCAAATCGCTTTGGACAGAGAAACGTGGGAAAACTCGTACACTTGTACGGCAGGGTACATCACGATCCTTCTGAGCAAGCAGTTCGAGCATTTTGTGAAACTGAGGAAACTGTTGCACAGTTCATGTCTTCAATTCCCTCAGGATCTTCGCAGCACAGGAATTGTGAGAAACCTCTTCGAAAATCTTTTAATGTTGAGTAATAAATGAAGGGGTTGACCACATTGTTCATGAAAAATAAAAGAAATGAGGCATCTCTGACAAGCAAAACGTAGGACTGCTCTGTTGCAAACACAGCAGCAATTCCTGTCACAATAAATACTGGTACAAGAAAAGCAAGATAAGCCCCCAGGGTGAGGAGTGTTGCTCTTGTAACTTGGGAACTAATTTCATTGTTTTCAGGAACAGCTGAATTTGTCAGATATTGCATTTGTTTCTTTCGCTGGCGAAGTTTGATCAGAAGAACAAAGGAGTTTATCAAAATACACAGCGTCAGTAGCACAAAATTAGCCGTTGGTACTGCGTAGTAAACAACAGGCTCAAGCAAATTGCTGGTGGTACAGTCCAAGTTGCCAGGCAATTCATCGTTGTGAAAGAACACCAAAGCCAAGACAACTTCCAAAGAAAAGCAGAATGATGCTGTCAAGTAGACGAAATGGAGTCGACGTTTTGGTAAAATCCTCTTGTAGTGGAATGGTTTTGACACTAAAAGCATTCTGAAACAGGCAAAATGGAACCAAAGTTGACACAAAATCTCCTTTTATTGTGATTTCTTCATCGTTGGTTGGAAGAAGGTGAGGCAAAACTTGTAGTTCTCACCTGTCCAATGACACCACAGTGTAGCAGACAACAGAGCAGGTAGTACTGACGACAATAAATCCTTCTTTCACCACACACAACTTGTACCAGAACGAAGACTTTCCCTTTAACACTCGAAAAAATGTAGTAACACCTGACAGGGGAGCCACCAAACAAGACATTATGTCTGAGACGGCCAGATACACCATAAGAACGTGTCCTTTTGACAAGAACTTCAAACGCCATAAAATCAACAAAGTCAGAACATTTCCTGTTGTGCCCACAACACACTGAATGCCTCTGAGTCCAAAATAGAGAGACAAGTATGCCAAGTTGGACAAGAGTGAATCAGCTGAGCTCTGTGCTTCTGTCGAATTAGAACCGTTGCGAAGAACATCCATCATATCAAGTGAAGTTTCAGAGCTGAAAACTCGAAAGTGTTCTGCCGAGCACGTTGCAAAGCTTAGAGCCAAGTCCATTCACAGAAGGAGCAGGGTTTAGTCGAAGCTGCTCCATCGAATTTTCTTGTTCGAAACAAAAGAGCACGTTCACCGCATGACAAGTTTTGTGGCGTCCTGTGCACACGTACGTAGCTGTTGTCAACTTTAGAATAACGCGTGTGCAGTTTGTTGTAGGGTCTATTACTCTTTTCTGCCCAATTATGCTGATGCAATTTCAGGCGTTGTCAAACATCTTTTGTTTGATAAATTTTGCAAGGGAGTGGCATTCCTGATCGTTGTGCATCTACTTCTTCCACCAGGTTTTGAAGTCGACTTTCCTTTTGAGTGGTCAGCCTGGTCCTGGCAGGGTCATTTGTGGTGTCGGGGGACGCCCCATCTCTGAGGACTTCCTTGGGAGTTTGTGTCCTTGGGAGTCTGTGGTTCCCTCTACGTCAGCCTACCCTTTGTGTCAGTGTGTGTTCTGTTCTTTTGACGAGTCATTGCAATATTTGGGATTTTCTTCTGCTGCAATTTATGAGCAACCCTTTTGTTCTGAGAAACAGCTTGTTTTAGATCCCGTTGTGACTTGTTTGCTTTTCTTTTCCTGGCAAAACCTCATTTTTGTGCGGAACACGTTCTATTGAACGAAACATTTTGTGTTTTCCTTTGAGCAAAGCAAATTTTCTAGCTGGAAAACAACGGAAGAAAAAGAAAAACAGAACACTCTTGCGCGAGTTTCGCGCACCCTTTGCTGCCATGGTGGAAAACTCAATTCAGAGGGACAAACCCCCCTGCCTGCCATGGAATGAAAATCAAAAACACTCGAAAATCCCAAGCAGATCAGGCTCCGATGGCATCGTTTCAAAAACTCGTAAACATGTTCGGCAAACAGGAGTAACTGACGTAGTTGTGATCACCCCGTGGAGTGTGGTACTCCTGCACACTTGTTTCTCTGAGGTTCTGTGAAAAAATGTCGACGGTCAAAGTAAAGGTTCAAGGTAACGAAACACGAGAACCAAAAACAAAGACAACCAAACGTGTTGCTTTGGAGTTCCAATTTGTGCATGGTGTGAGGCCCCACGGGGTGGGATTCCACGTCAAATACAGACTTTTAATCTTTGACATTGTTTTCTTTTCCACCCGATGCAGTCACAGGAAGGCGACATTTTCGATATTGCAGAGTGGCTTCCAGAGTGGTGTGCCCACAGAGTAAATCCAATGGTGGCAAGTGAACACGTAATTGAAGGATGGAAGTTCTATTCACCACATGTCATGCAGCACCTCACTTTGTTGTTTGGGCCTAGTTCCGGACAATAAAACACACAGTAACAGTGTTGAACACGCAAATGTGTCAAAAAGTGTCATCTGCAGATCCAGAATCAGGGCAGGGGTGCGCGAATCTGACTGTGAAGAGCAGTTATCGTAAACTGGCGTTCACTGAAAAAGAACTGACCAAACGACTCCACGACCAAGTCCGGATTTTGCGTGTCTGAGGCAGCAAACACATAGCATTGAAACCAGTGGTTTATTTTGTGTACCTCAATGTTCTGAAGAGAATGACAACATTCTGGAATAATCACATGACGGGCTGACTGAAAACCAATTATCCGATCGTGCGAATAAAAAAACCTGTCAAACAAGCACTGAGGAATCTAGGTTGCTCGTACGAGTGTTTTGTTTGGTTTCAGCTGAAACACTCATCAGAAAGTAGAAAATCTTAGGTCCAGAATGTCCCGTTGAACACAGGTCGATGTTAGGTATTGAGCGCAGACGAAGATTCAGACAGGATTTCCGAACGACGAAAACAAAAGAAACTACCGCACGCGTCATGCAATTACATTTCTTTGGCTTTCATCAACACAAACCCAGGAAACACGTGTCGCACATTGTGACAGACGGTCTGGAACCCAATGAGAAAAACTTTCCCAAAAGACTGGACGCCGTATTTCTTCCTCACATGCTGTTTCACACGCCGCTACACCGCTTTTACTCGGTTATGAGAAATTTGCCGTTTGCTGGCAAAGACAAGAGGCATGTCCATCAAGAACAGACGATTCCTTTCTTGTCAATGAATATTGGTTGAAACAGTTTCCACGGATTCCACGCTCGTACTTCTTCTCTCAGTCGAGCTGCTTTGAACACTGATCGTGAACGACGATCTTGTGGACGCGCTTCTCTGAAGAGAAATTTTCCTGCAGCACAAAATACTTCTGTAACCTTTGTTAAAATCTGACATCATTGAGTAATAGATGAAAGGGTTTACCAGACTGTTGAGAAAGTACACCAACAACGAAATATCCAGTGTGACAGAGATAACAAGAGATTTTGGCGCAACAATATGAACACAAGACATCAGGAGAGTTGGTGTGTACAGAAGAATGTAGACACCCAGCGTGACCATCAAAACTCTGGTCATTTTCTTGTTGACGCTCGCTGAAGAAGTCCCAGCCATTGCTTTGGAATGAGTGCTCTGCTTCTTCAATTTTACAACAACTAACAAGTACAGAAACACTGAACAAGCAGAACAAAGCAGAAACAAAGCGATGATGATGAAGTAGAACCCAATCTTGTTGATAAGTTCCGCGGTGATGCAGATTTTCGGAGAGTCTTCGTTCCTGAAGAACACGAATGCGACGGTTTCCCCAGTTGTGCAGAAGAGCCAAATTCCGATGAACAAAGCAGTCAACTTCGTCCTCGAGATACTTGAGGCGTAGTGCAGCGGCCTGCTCACCAGGATCAACCTGCAAAGTTTCGATCAGATCACTGCTTTTCCGAGACGCGTGCTCATCAAAGGAAAAGATCATGGAATTGCACCACAGAGAGTGGTGATGCTCAAAACCCAAATGAGTTTGTGCGTGTGTGCAGGTCAGGAGTGCGCGGAAGATTTTTTGTTCAATTGCCTGGTTTGCTTCAGGACTTAAAAAGGCAGGGCACACAACGGTGTTCCAAAAACCTTGCACCTACAGACCAGCTGCAAGTGACCACTCTTCCTGCACGACCAGTCAAGCCGGTCGCACAAACATGACACAAAACCATGGGACCTGGCGACCACACGAAGGAAGAAACTCGCAGTGCATGGTGGTTGTATCAAGAACAGCACACCAGGGTCAAGCCAGCCATGCGTGGTCAATACGCATGACACAGGCACCAAAGGTGGCATGCGACGATTACTCCGACAGACTTCACTGCTCTTTCTATTTGCCGAATCATCTTGAGGCAACTTGTAAGTTCTTACCGATCAACTCCAATCGTTACATTCACACTGAAACTCCCATACACAGTCCAGACGTAGAAGAACTCTTTCACGACACATGGCACACTCCAGTATTCCTCTTCCAATGAGAACTTTCTTGCTGCATATGTGTACGTTGCGAAAGGAGCTATGAGTGAGAGGAGAATGTCCGTAATAGCCAGGTATCTCATCAGAAGGTGTCCGTTCGATAGACGCCTCAAATTCGCGAGAACGATCAAAGTCATCAAGTTTCCCACGACACCGACAACGCACTGGACGAGTCGCACGCCACTGTAGGTGAAAAATCGAACCAGGGAACGTTCATATGCGATGTCGTGCTCTTGGGTCAAATTTCTGTTTTGCTCCACGTCGTCAAATGTGAGATTCATGTTGAAGAAAAAATCCAGAGCTTCTTGTTCATTGAAGTCATCTCAAACCTGGGACAAAATCAACCAAGCCGTCCTTGCTCGTGGCACCCACCCAGCCTTAAACCTCAGCCCAGTGCACATACGTTTTCAACCCTGCAGTACAAATCTGACCAGAAAGTTTGTTTCATGCTTGGAAATTTCATGCAATTTGAAATATTCTGACAAGGCCATCGCCGATAAGGACTGCAATAACTTCAGAGCCTTGCCACGAGATGAGCTGTGCATTGGGCTTCACATTGAAAACGACACTCGGAGTACGCTGTGAAGCAATGCAGGAATATGCAATCCAGTGACATCAAAAAGGCACCGTTACACACTGTTTTCCACATATCCTGAACAGAAACACAGTTTCAACTGCCATGAAGGGTCAGGCGTGGAGCTCCAAGCCACGAAGGGAACAAGCCTTGATTGTTCTTCGAATAGCCTCACTTTCTCTGGTCACCATTGACAAACTTGCCCCACAATTTCGTAAGACAACGACAATAAGAACCGTTGCGATGAAGAATCCAAACCCCAACCCCCACCCAGCTCCTCATCAACCAGTGAAACACAATATCCCAGAGCTCGTCTATTGTGGCGCAAAGCAGCACAAAAGTGTGAAAGAATGCCATGTGTACCCCGTTTGGCGTGTGATTGAAAACTTCCATTCAGTTGCATGACGTACGCTCGCACATATTTGTTCAAATACAATGCCACACAATCAGGTACATCTGAATGTAGCTTTGTTCAACCGTCCTTTGTACATAGTGCTTTGCTTGCTGCTTTTCCATCCGTTTTTCTTGTCAACAAGTGCGATAAATTCTCTTCGCAGGGACATCAGCACCGAAAATGTCAATCATTTCAGAAACAGAACCGAGCCCAGGAAAGGTTGACCACTGTTTTGATGGTTCACAACGAGTTCGGATTGCTGCCTGTTCCATCCCCAACAGAATTAACGGTGTGAAAGGGAGAAAGGTACATGACACGATCTGATCAGCAGCAGGGGGTGGTTTGCATTTCGACAGCCCCAATGATCAAAACTGAAACCAACAGGGAACACAAAAAAATTTTGGTTGTTGATCTGAGCTGACCAGTCATGGGACTGGGAACAAAAATGTGTTGAAGGTGTTCAATGTGTTTCTGACCTCTGAAGGAACCTCAATCTGGCGGTGAGCACAGGAAGTGCGTTGTTGCGATACGGCGTTCGTCATACACACCTTTTGGAACTTGACTCAATTGCAACTTCCAGGCGCTTGACGGATTTCTGTGTTCGAGACTTGTTTGATATCTTTTTCGCCTATTTTTCTTTTTCGTGCAATTCTGAAATTTTAGAGGATTGAATGTGGGCAAGCTCACGACAAGTGTTCCCGTAGCTCCTTTGCAAGTGAGGTCCGCTCCAGTCACTGAGCAAAGAGAATGGGGCAGAAGGAGAACGTAATCTCCAAGAAAGTTGCAAAAAAACGGAGCATTTCACGACAACCCAACAACTGCCACTGATGTAGAATTCGTCCTCCCAGGAAGCCTGGCACAGAAGATTCGTTTGTACCCTTCTCTGAACTTGCGCATCGTGAAACCGTAAACAAACGGATTGACAACATTGTTCATGAAATAGATTAGGTGTGAAACATCCAACAAAATCGTAACAAGCGTATCTTGTTTGTGAATCAGAAACGCAACACATGACACCACAACACCGGGCGTGATTAGAACAAGAAAGATTCCCAACGTGATCACAGTCACTTTGGTCAGACAGTGAGTTTGACAGGAATCCCTTCCGCTGACATTACTCGCCATATTCAACAACCTGCGCTCCTTTTGTCTCTTCGTCATGATGACCGTGATAGCAATGTAATTTACAACCAACACGAAGGTAGCCAGTGCGAACTGCCCGACCGGCATGACGTAGTACGCCTTGGCTTGGAGCACGTTTGCGCTGATGCAGTCGTCGCTGCGGCTGAAGTCTCGGCGGAAGAAGATGAAGGGCGTCGTGCCGCAGATGAGGCCGAAGAAGAGCCAGCTGAGCAGGAAGAGCAGGTGTTGGCGCCGCCGGGTCATGAGCCGCTTGTAGCCGAGAGGCGACGCCACAAGAATCAGCCTGCAAACACAGGAAATGCGCAACACTTCACCGGTGTCCACAGATTTTCTCATCCGCAAGAAATCAGGCATCCACGGGCGATGCCACTGGCGTCAGTCAAACTCAAGTTGAGACACACGCCATCGCCAGTCTCTTGCCTGCACGTGAGTTTCCCTGTTCAGCAATTTTATGCGTTGAGGTGGAAACTGAAATACAATTTTGAAAAAGGAACTAGCACCAACTCGAACTTGATAGAAAGGACAAAACTCAAACTTTTGCACAAGAGACAGACTGTGCAGGCTTTGTGATGGCAGCGAAGCTTGATCCTGCAACTGCAGATGCAACTCAGATACGTCCGAGTCCCAGGATCTGGACAGCGTGTGAGAATAGCAGGAACTGAGTTGAAAGGGTGCCGGCTTGTAGAATTCTGCACGTGGTTTCGTGACATCGTGTTCTCTGAATGCCTGTGCACTGCACCACCAAAGAGAATACCACAGAATTCACTTGCCTGTCCACTGATGTCATGACGTAGGTCAGACTGCAAGCCACCATGGCTTCAACGTAGGTGTATTCCTTCACGATACAGAGGTTCTTCCAGAACCCGACACTTCCGGAAGACAGTCTCGTCGCGGAGGTGAGCGTCGCCAGGGGCACGACCGAACAGACGAGGATGTCCGATATGGCCAGGTACATCATCACGATGTGGCCACTGAGCACCACATTGAGTCTGCGGATCACCATCAGGGTCAGGATGTTCCCAACGATTCCCACCGCGCATTGAACGAAACGAATTCCGTTGTAGACAAGAAAACGAATCATGCTGTTTTGAATTGTCCAGCTGCTCGAAGTGAGATTCTGCAACATAGTGCTGGAGAGGAACAACGTCGAATTGTTTTCCATGTTACTCGATTTCTTTTTCCCACACCTCCTATCAAGTCAGTTTCAACGGTTTCTTTGCCAACGTTGAAAGCAAAATTTTAAGAGAAAGCACGCGGTTGTGACTGCACTCACGTTTGTGCGCTCTGTTTTCAACTAGACTCTACGTTCTGCGTGTGCAGAATGTGCGAAATCTTCACCTTTGGAGACACGCACCAGTCCCTGCAGCAAGTGACCTTGTGATGCCACGTCACTTCTGACAAACATGAACGACCCGCAAATTGCAATTTCCCCTCATTTACGCTCGACGATAGCTCGACGATAGCTCGACGATAGCTGCGTTTTCAGTGCTGTTGTCGGGACCACACCGATGGAGAATCGTTGGACACACTGAATGTTTGCCACATGAACAGGTTCAGGCAACACTGACTGCCCAAGATCGGGTACTGGGGCCCAACCCGGCCTTCTAGGTTCATCTGATGGGCGTGCACGGGAAACTCAAATTTTGACAAAGTCAACATATTCTGTGCAATCTCTTGTTTTGGACCCTTGCTGCATCTGGTTGTGATATCAAAGAACAACACTTTTCCTGAGCTTCTTCGGAATGGCCTGGGGTGTGTTACACAAAGGACACCAATTCTCGTTTTGTGCCCTGGAATTAATGGCTTCACAGAAGTGTTGTTCCCAGCTTTGCTTGATCAAGTTCTATCATGGGAGCAGTTATGCTTTCCTGCCGGATATTCAAGGCCAAAGCGTGGGTGGAAATTTGTTTCCGAAATTGGCACATCCTGCTCAAGAACAAACTGTCGATTAATTTGTTGCTTCTGCTTCCGGTGACTCGCGTCAAACGCGAAGCAGCGTCCGGAGCAGCAGCTTTGGGCGATTCAGTCACGCTCTCGTTGCGACGCTGCAACACGGTTTGCTTTGCTTTTGTTGCTTGTTGTCGAACGCGGGCTCTCGCAGTCAATGTGTGAGCACAACGGCCACTCAGACCAGCAACCATGCGAGAGGAGACCGTGAGGTTGATCTTGCAGACGCACATGATGATCATGCACCTTGGGCCGAGGGAACCAGGACAGACGCTTGAACGAAACCCCATACACATTTTCCACGAGTTTTGCCTTGTCCTGATGTAGTAAAAACCCAGGGTCCAAATTCTTTTCAGGTGATTTGAGGAGGTTGCGCTGTTGAAGGGCGCTCAAAGAGCGACCGAAATGTAGCGACCAAAATCAAAGCACTGCCATGAAAAGTACATATATAGCAGTTTCATAGTCAAGATAAATTTCAAATTTGGATCTTTTGGGTCTGTATGAATTTGTATGGGTCAAGGATAATATAGAGTAAGGAATTTGTAAAGTTTGCAGTTTCAGGTTTTCAAGGGCTAAAAGTTCAAAATTTTGGGGTAACTAAATTTTAGACTTTACTACACAAAGTAGGTAATATTTCAGAAAGTATAAACATTTGATGAAGGATATAATTGATGAAATGTAGTATGTTGATTTGGTGTTGCACTTGTGTCATTTGTTTTTTCATTTTCCAAAATTTATACATGGTTTTCAGGTATGGCCAAAGTTTGGGTACAAGTTTGGGATTTTAGGAAAGTGTTTGTCAGCAAAGATTTTAGCAAGCTTTATGTGCAATTTAGTGACAAGTTTCAACATACAGATCATTTGGGTAGGTTTGGGTACATTCTAATTTGTAAAATTAATAGAAATAATTATCAAAATTGATAATTTGTGCATCTACATATTTACATTTCAGGCACTGCATTTTTTGGTCACTTCATTTCGGTTGCTGCATTTCACTTGCTGCATTTCGGTCGCCCCTCAAATCACCGCGAGCTCCATGGGGCTATTTTTCAGGAGCACTGCTGAAGATGCGACAGCCCGTCAATGTTGGGCGTGTGTGTATGTGTGCGTGCGTGTTTGTGCGTGCACGCGTGCGTGTGTGCGCGTGTATTTGGCTTTGCATGTGTCTCTGCACCGTGTCACATGCGATTGCATGTGTTTGGGGAAGTGCACACGACAAATCCGTGCCAAAGCGTGCCCCGATCCAAACCCTGTAATTTTCCACTGTTCATAAAAAGACATTGTCCTGTTTCACATCGTGTTCACTCCATTAAAGTTTAACAGTCCGAAAAATCAAAAAGAAAACGACCTCATCTTACACAGACTGATTTGTTCAACCAAAAATACCGCAGAAACCAAAAGGCGCCGAGAATCTCCCAGTTTGTGAGCTTTTCGGAACCCGCTCCCCCACTTCATTTGACAGAAAGCACTTCTGCAGTCGTATGCCGACGACAGGCTCGTTTGATCACTCAGGTGGGTGTGGCTGATTTGGATATTTTATATATTTTGTCAGTTGCATTTGACGTTTGTTCTGCTGTCCGTGACGGTCGACAAAGGCGACAAAGCATCGTCTTGTATCCTTCTCTGAAGTCTTTCAGTGTGGCGTAGTACACTACTGGATTGATGACGTTGTTGGTGAAGAACAACATGAAGCTGATGTCCCACATGACGAAGACAAACGTTGGGAAAGGTGGCGGAAGAAAATAGGTGACAAATGCCAGAATGACAAAAGGTGCGTTGACGAGCAGAAATGCACCCACCGTCAGCCAAGCGGCTTTGGTGACTTTCGCGCTGATGTTGCTCTGGCTGAACGTTGTACCAATCAACGGCCCTTTGCTTCGTTTACAAAGTACGGTTGTCATGCAAACATAGCAAACAATCGTGATTGTGCCCAAAACGACAAAGAAACCCAAACCCAAGATCAAGTTGGGGATTTCCTGAACAACAAATTTTACCAAACATTTGTTCACGATAGTCAATGCATCTGAACGAAAGAAAACAAATGCCAGAGCCACCAACAAAGTGTACGATATCAGGAGTCCGTTGTAAACCACATGCAACCGCTTCTTGGTAACAAGTCGCTTGTAGTGAAGGGGCTGGATAACGAGAATTGCCCTGAAAGGAGAGGAAAGACAGAAATAAAATGGCAACGTTCCACACACAAGAACGTGGACTGATGCAAGTCCAACGTTGTAGGATAATAACCCACGTGTCTTCACATATTCTCAGTGCTGTGGTTTTTTACCTGTCAATTGACAAGACCAAGTAGCTGAACAGACAGGCGTAAGTTCCGATCCAGCTGACGAACTCGCGGAAGATGCACAACTCAGCGAAGAAAGTGCTCTCTTCAAACGACACGCCGGGTGCCAGCAAGAATCGCAAAAATGGCATGAGACTCAACAGCACAACGTCAGTCACTGCCAGATAGGCCATCAACACATGTCCGTTTGTCCTGTGCTTCCGTCTTTTGATGATTATTAATGTCATGATATTTCCAGGTATCCCCAAAATAAACTGCAAAGTTCTGATCGTTGTCAAAATGTAGAACCTTCGTTCATTTTGCATGTACTCGAATCCAGTTGAGAAGGTGGTCGAATTTTCCCCTTCACTTCTGTTTCCGTTGCTGCCGCCATCGAACATCCACGTTTCCATCGTATCAGCGCGTTGACTTTTTGCGGTTACGTGTGAGTGATTGATGGTCGCGCGTAGCCGGCCATCTAGGTCCCGCTGTTGGCTTAAAAACCCTTAGCATTCATGTGTGCGTCTGTCCACACTTTGGAATGTAACCTCCCACCCTAC
>JAAUXT010129419.1_pt1 | contig 23072 bp, 28 predicted proteins | sample 7278171 | NCBI WGS metagenome assembly JAAUXT01 (sample SAMN14350112, study PRJNA611818) | marine sediment metagenome | isolation source: surface marine sediment (1.8m) | place: French Polynesia: Moorea | collected 2018-08 | reverse complement strand
CACATGACCAGGGTTTTTCCCTCTCTCTTGAACAACCATGGATGTGGTGGAAGTCAAAGCCTACTCATTTTTGCAGCAAGAAATTACATGGAGGATTGTCATTGAAGCCAAATCATAAAATCGATCACCATTAGCTCAGTCAGTCATCAATCGAGTGGTCAATCATTTTTCTGTGTATGCTCCAGTGCAAAACCAGTGTTTCCAGATGCTCATTATTTAACTCACATTGACTGTCTATCTCAGCGAACTTTAAGGTGAGTTCCATGGTTCTTAGCTCATGTCACCCCACACAGAGGGTTTTACCCTGTGGTGATCAGCCTGGAGCAACAGATGACAGATAATGCTTTGCTTGATTGCTGAAAATGCCTCAAGCATCTCAATGTCCATTTTAGAAAGGTCATGTGATACCACTCTGGTTCCCAGGACCCTCCCCAGGGTGGGAGGGAGATCAGCCAAAGCCAGCCAGATCAGTATTATTTGATAGAAATTGGCTAAAACTGGTTATTCTGTTTGCAGATATTTATGGTGAAAAATTGTGAAAACATTAAAATGGCCACCAAGGCTAGCACCCCCTAGTGGGGGAGGAGTGTGGTGTGACACACTTGACCTGAATTGTCAGAACCACCACTAGATAGTGTGAGATGTATGAATAAATGGAGATTCCCACCTCAAGAAGTCTCTTCTGAGATACCCAACTGATCGTTTGTGATATCACTACAATGGACTGACCATGGTATCGGTACGGCCGTGACACCCAGGCTGTTGTAGACGTGATGCTCTAAATTTTTCACATCATTGAACGATGCCCAAGGGCGTGTTCGATATAACTTCCTTGTTATGCCGAGTTGCCTTACATTGTTTGAATCTCTTCATCGTTATCGGTTCATCGACTAATCGAGTTCCTGTTGCTGCTTCACGCTTTTCACAAACAGAGTTGTGATGTCTGTCACCGAGAAGAAATGTCATGATTATTGATTTACGTAACGTCATGATCTGAGACGCGAGCATTATTAATTTTTCCTGGAGAGACATGTTCAACTTCGGGGAATAAATAGAGAGAGAGTTTTCTTAAGCCATAACCTGCTTGTTTCTCTTTTGTCGGGCAAATCACAAGCCGTAATTAAATCACAAAACCCTAGACATCAATCAACACTAATTATTATCATGAGTTCAATCAACCTGAGAGAGAAAATTGAGCAATCATCAACGTGCGCCCGGAGGGAGAAACACAATTGCTGCGAGAATCCGAGTCACCATAAAATTCTGCCGTCCACACTGTTACCAAGCAGATCTGCGGCAATCTTTTGTGACGTTCTTGTCCAGTGCAGATCTAGTTCACACTTTGATGTTCTTTGATTGACGAACTTCATGTCACACATTGCAGAACGTCACTGAGGGGATTCTGGCTGTTTTCATTGGCGGCTGCACGATACATCCAAGAGATTGGGCGATAATAGAATAATTTGAAGTCAGAAGGCAACCAACTCTGAATCCTTTCTTTCCAAGTCTTAAATATCTTGTGCGCCACTTACCTCTATCAAAATTTTCAGCAGTTCTTCTCGAGACATGAGCTCGGGATGTAAAATGGAGAGATAATCCACACTTGTGTCTCCTGCCCCCTCCATCGTTGTTTTGGCCAGCCAGAACGCCAGGAGCAGAGGAGGAATGCTGGTCGGATGTCGGCATGACTTTTCTTGATCGTACCAAGGTTGAAGATGGTTCTTGGTGTTGTGTGCAACATTAGACTACCACGGTATTGGTAAAAAAATTATTTGTAATCAGCGAATTCTTATTTTTACTTTGTGTGAAACAATTACGTCGACAGAACATTAATAATTTTGGTGATCACTGGGGGAAGTTTGCATGTGCGAGCCAGGGTTCAGATGAATCACAGCTACTTTTGTATTTTAGGGAAGGAATTTGCGTTTCATTCTGCCATTTCAGATGACATCTGTTGTGTGACAGTTTCAGACTGAAACACACTCGATTTTGAAGGTCTTCAAGGAAACTCTCGATTGTCCTGAAGTTGCTCCAAAATTGCTGCGAATTCATTTCCGCTTGATCAGCAAATTGAGTGCCTTGATACTGGAGTGGACTTGCACAACCACATGCAGGATCATGTCTGCGGCGAGAAACATGTTCAAAGGATGCCTGATAGCGGTTGAACTGGACACGTCCTACGCTTTCAAAGAGAAGCAGAAGATCAGAAAGACAATCACAGATCACGGTGGAACGGTCTCTTTCATCCTCAACAGAAAGGTAGAGTCCAGGTGCAATGCGGAAGCTATTGGTCTGAAGACACAGGTGTTCGAGAAGTGCCGTGTGTCACGGCCTTTGCAAGTGGTCAAGACTCGCACGGTGACATTCTGCTGTCAAGATGGGGTCAATCCGATGCACGCACAGGTCTACGTAGTTGTGGTGGCCAGCCGTCTTGGTAAAGCAATGGGCTTGAAAACCAGTACGTGTTGTAGCATTCATGCGTGCGTCTGACTACAATTTTTTACCCCTTCCCCTCCTCAGCCACCCACCTGCCTGCTTGGCTACCCACCCCCTCCCAACCCTCCCTTTTCAGCCACGTCTCCTTTCCTCAGCCAGCGACTCTCCCCCCCCCCCCTTTCAGCCAAACACCTCCTCCTCAGCCAACCCCCCCCCCTCCTCCCACGAAATGCAACGTGGACGACAAAGGTGGCGCGTGACCATCGGGTGCCCACTCCAGGGACTTCTTGCTTGATTTGTCGGAATTTCATTTGGTTTGCCCCAAAATGGACCCTGTTCTCGACAAAACTGTGAAGCGTTTGTGCCGTCTTTGTTGACTGGCAAGAAGATATCAAACTCCGCTCTCACCAAAATGGACAAACTTTGTTGGTCATCGAGTCAGTTGCGTGCCGTGGTGTCTTCAGTACGAGAAGCCTTTGAAGTCTCACATCAACCCGTCTGTTCCAGTGTACCCATCTTGTCGTTGGAAGTGCGGAGAAGGCCAAAGACTCGTACAAAGGAAGGACAGCGCTCAAGTATGGTGTGCCTGTGGTGTTGCCCACATATCTGGAGGCGTGTGTGGAAAAGGGAGAAAAACTAGACACTGACAAATTTTTGGTCATTGGCAACAGCAAAGCAGAAGAACTTGGCTGTGGGAAAATAGTTGGTGAGTCGGTGTTGTATTTGTTGTGAATATTTTCAACATGCAAAAGTGGAACAGAAACAGCTGGGCAGCTTCTTTGCAAGTCCTGACACGTTGTTCACATTTTTCAGCCCCGAAGCAGAGTGAGAGACCAAAAACCGGACCAATTCACGTCGACTTGGGAAAAGTGAAAGTTTGGGAAGGGAATGACACAGGGGCTCCGTGCTTTGCTCGGACAGATGATTTCGAGCTGGTGAAAAGCGCCGTCTTACAGGTAGGCGTTCCCTTTGCAAAGGTTTCAAAAAAAAAATTTTTGTGTATCGAGGTACAGGCATTTTGGACAGGTCATCGAATCATCTGTCCCAATTGCAGACTGCAAGAAAAAATGTGAAAACGAAGCAGTTTGCAGTGATCGAGATACATCTGCTCAGAGGTGATGCTGGTGATGAAACTGTGTGCCAGTACAAAATACTTCAGCAAATTGGGGAGTTGGGCACAAACAAGGTGCGTGTATGATAACGACGGTGCTGTGGCTTTGGGTTCAAATAGCAAGGTTCAGGGACCCTGGAAAACCAGTAAAATTGACAAGTCTTGATTTTCAGCCGAAAACGGGCCGGACAGAGCAGAGATTTGTGGACACGGCCGACGAAGCTTTGTCAGTTTACACTCAGCTGTACAACAAATTGACATCACTGCCTCACAACATGGAGAAAGTGAGGAGCCCCCCTTGTTCAGGGATTGGTTCGGACAAATTTCAACAGGTACCGATACATTTTTGTGTTTTTGTGTGTTTCTTTTCAATGAGGTTTTCAGGTTGTTGTGTATCCTTGTCAGGTGAAAACCAAGAACAGTTGCAAGCATTTTGATTCTGTTCATTCATCAGTTGCAAGGAGAGCTGAGTCTGGAGACAGGAAAGATCGATGACAGCGTGGCGAATCTGGTGGAACACGTGTGGCAAGAAGCTGTTGGAGAAATAAACACAATCCTCTCGGTGCCGGTTGAATCCATCAAGCTGGAACAGGTGCGAAATTTCAACTGAGGGCGCGTCTGAAGGGAGCACGTTGCTGAATACCATGACTTATTGATCCACTTCCACAATATTTATGGCACTGACTGAACGGAGGTCATTTGCTCATTGCAGTTGACGAAGGCGGAAACAGCTTTGCTCGACGTTCGGAAACACCTGGACCAACACCAAAAGGAGGGGAAAGGCACCAAACAGTCCGAACTGAGCCGATTGACAGAAGAGTTTTATTTGGCGTTGCCACATAACAACCAACACAAAGTGATTTTAGACTCGAAAAGCATGGTGGCCCAAAAGTACGATTTGTGTCAGGTACGTAGCCGTTTGTATGAGTTCACTTGAAAGCAATTGCGTGTGATGATGAAAAAATTGAGCAGCTGCTTAATGTCTCCTTTCGATTCGATTCGTAGCTTGTAAAGGACATGATATCAGTGAGTGAGGCCACGGACTGGAGTGTGCGCGGCAGCGTGCAGTCCAAGTACCGCGCCATGAGCTGCCGCATCGCGCAGCTTGATCCAGATGAAGCAGAGTTCGACGTCGTTTCTGACAGATTGACGAACTCTCAGATTGGGTAAAAATTTCACTCGTGTGTTGGTTCGCAGTTTGTAGTGAGAGATACATGAGGTACGCGGGATGTTGGAAATCGTGTTGTCCGGTTTCAGGTCAAAGGATATCCGAATCCACGAAATTTACACAGTGAATCGGTCAGTAGAAGAAGCAGATTTCAGAAAAGACGTTGGGAACATCCAAGAACTGTACCATGCGTCGGGCGTTCACAACTTTGTGGGAATTATGAGCAGGTTTGTTTCATTGGTTCATGACAAATTGTGTGTGTGTGTGTGTGTGTGTGTGTGTGTGTGTGTAGGTATGTGTGAGGCAGATACTTCTTGATGTCGATTTGCATTGGGGAAATTTTGTTCTTTTACAGAGGTCTCCTGTTGCCGAAAATTGTTGTGGATGACTTCGGGGGGTCTTTGTCAGACATTGGAATGCTTGGAAGTGGAATTTACTTCGCTGATGCTGCAAGGTGACTGCATTTTATTTTCTTCGTACGGCCACTGAGACAGGTCGCGGCTCATTTCACCTCCCATGTGCCAAGCCACAGGTTGTTGTAACCCAGATTGCAGACCACAGCAACACAGTGTGTGTTTTCTCACGGCCCAGTCCTTTGACAGTGCAGACCACGTGCAGACAAATTTGATTTTCAAAAACTGCTTTTGGTAAGCGTGTGATTGTTGTTGCGCATTTCAGTACCAGTGTAAAGTACTCATCAGCCAGCAGAACGAAGGGTACGAGACTGATGCTGGTAAACGAAGTCGCACTTGGTTCAGTCCATGACGTGTACAAACACGAGACATCCCTCACGAAACCACCAGAGGGCTTTGACAGCCTGCATGGGGTCAGGCGACAAGAAGGCAACGACTCTCAGTTCGAGGTACACTCATTCTACAGAGTTTCTGCTTTGATTGTCTCATTTTGAGAACGGAATTTGCACGTGTTTGTCCGGACGGTGATGTCTGTACGTTTCCGTTGCAGGATGATGAATTTGCGATTTACGATCCACATCGACAAAGGATGAAGTACTTGATCGAGTTCACGGTGCCGTCTGACAAACCGCAGAAATTCATGGATGTCACGGATGTGTGCGACGAGATCGTGGAAGATCAGATGGAAATCAGAGAAGACAAAATTTGTAAGCGCAGAATATGTTTTCTTCCGTGCTTTCGTGTTTCAACTATAGCACCCTCGTGGTTGTCTGACAAACGGCGAAATTGTTTTGCGCAGCAATCGAAGATGTTCAGAACGTGGCCAATCCAGTGGACAAAGTGCAGGCAGGACTGGTGTCCAGTTCTGACGCTCCCGTACCGTTGAAGAGTGTGCATGTACGCGCCCAACTGCAGGATCTCGCATCTCAGGTTTGTGGGCCTTTCTTTGGTGTTTCGGATAGAAATGCTGAGGATTTGAAACAGCAGACTGCACTCACCAACGCGATCTGTACTCTTTCAGGTCGTAGTTCTGCAGGCCTACACAAACGACAGCAATCAGGCCATTGAAGCAAAATATGTTTTTCCGTTGGACGACATGGCTGTCGTGTGCGGGTTTGAGGCGTTTATCAACGACAAGCACATCGTGGGTGAAGTGAAAGAGAAAGAGACGGCACACAAAGAGTACAAGAAAGCCATAAGCGAGGGACACGGTGCCTATCTGATGGACCAGGACGAGGAAACTCCGGTGAGGGCCACACAGATTTGGACAGACATCTGAATTGAAATGCTTGTGCAAAAATGCGTCCTTTTCGTGAAATTTTGACTCCGTGAATTGTTTGGGTTTTCCGTTCCCGCAGGATGTGTTCACCGTGAGCGTTGGGAATCTCCCTCCAAAGGCGACAGTTTTGATCAAGATCACGTACGTCGCTGAGCTCCAAGTGGACGGGGAGCTCATTTCGTTCCAAATCCCGGGAAGTGTGGCTCCGTGGAAGAAAGACTCAGCGCTCAGTGAAAAGTTGCAGGTTGCAGATGCTTCTTGTTGTTCTGCTCTTCTGTTGCAAGTTCACACCTCTTTCACCACTGAAAGTTGTTTGTACAGTCTTTGTTGTTGTTGTTAGAGTTCTCAACAAGCCTTTATCTGATTTCAGAATGATGTTGACACCGTAAAAGTGGAGAGTGATGAGCAGAAAGAAGTGACTGTTCAGGTGTCAGTTGAAATGCCGTTCGACATCAGATCGATTCAGTGCCCGACACACAAAGTGAAGATCAAGGTACAAAAATTGATCCAGTGTTTTGTGTTGCGTTCCCTTTTCAACCAGATTTGCGTTTAATTGTTGTGAATCAATCACTTCTGTTGGCAGCAAACGGCGACAAAAGCGGTGGTTGAACTCCAGAAGAACCAATCACTTGGGGACAGCTTCAGACTGTTGATTTCTCTGGCAGAAATTCATGTTCCTCGAATGTGGGTTGAGAGGATGGCGGGTAACGACGACAGTCAGGTGAAGATTTTTGTGTTCGCACTGTTCCATGTGGAGTTCCAAGTGATTCTCCACATGTGGGTTTCTATGTGAAAAAAGGACGGGGAAAATTGTTTTGAAGTCGGGGAAATATCACTGAATTTGATTGGACTGGCGAGGGGAAACTCTTCGAACAAATTGTTCCTTGCAGGCGTGCATGTTGACTTTCTATCCGGAGTTTGAGAGCAAAACATCAGCCGGCTACGAAGTGGTGTTTTTCCTGGACCTGTCCAACTCAATGAAAGGGAAAGCGCTGAGTGAGGCCAAGAAAGTGTTGCTGCTGGCTCTGCATCACTTGCCGTCCTCCTGCCTCTTCAACGTCGTCACCTTCGGTACTTGTAAGTGTCTTGTCATTGAAATCAGCCGGCAAGAATGTTGTGCATTTGCATTTCCTTTCCCTGATGGTGCAGAAACCGTTTGTTCACCAACCAGTACACGGTTTCAGACTTCGACGAGTTGTTTCCCAGCAGCAGACCGAAGAACAAAGAAAATTGGAAGCAAGCACAAGCTTTCATTCAGGTACTGTTTCCGTGGCATTGTCGCATGCTGCCCTTTCTTGTCATGTTTTGTTTCACAAGAATATACCCAAGGTCCGTATTCTTGTTTCAGAACACGGAAGCGGTGCAGGGCAGCACGCAGGTGTACAGGCCGCTGCACGCCTACTTCCTGCTGCGCCACCGCGACGGCGTGAGGAACGTCGTGCTCGTGTCGGACGGCCACGTGAACGGCGACGAGGCGACGCTGCAGGCGCTCAGGGCGGCGCGCACCCACACGAGGCTCTTCACGTGTGGCGTCAGGTTTGTGATATTTCTCTTGTTCGGAATCAACAGGTGATTCATTGGGTGACACTTCAGCCCAGAGAGTTGTGCCAAGTTCATATACAAAGCGCTTTGAAAATATTGATGCAAACAGTTGGTTGTCTCAGTTCATGTAAATCTGGATTGGCGGAAAACTGAGCCTGAAACCATGACCCATATTTTGCAGTGCGACTGCCAACCGGCACATGTTGCGAGCGATGGCCCATGCCGGCGCTGGCGCCTACGAGTACTTCGACTCGAAGACGAAGTCTCGTTGGGAAGGGCGCATCACGGCGCAGCTGGAGAGGGCGTCGCAGCCCGTTCTCACGGAAGTGCGGGTTGAGTGGGAGCAACACGGACACCACAAGGCTCCTGTGCAGGCTCCTTCTCAAATCACCTCTCTTTTCAATGGCTCCAGACTCGTCGTCTACGGATTCGTTCCCAATTGCCTCCTGGTCAGTGTTTCTGTTGCATTGGACGATACCTGCTTTGTTTCAGCTATCGATTTTGCCAAGCAATGCGTGCGTGTGTGGGTTCTGTGCGTGTGCACTGTTCCCCGTGTCTTTTGCAGGCGGAGTTGTACGCCTTGATTGACGGACAGGAGGTGAAGACGATAGTGTCGACATCCGATCTGAGCGTTACAGAGGGAAAAGTGAGTAAAACTGCCGTTTCAGCGATGAAGGAAAGTAATTTGAACAATCTTGAGTTGCATACGGCCACTATGGTTCATTGACCTGTTGTTTGTTTCAGATGCTGCACCAACTGTGTGCGAGAGCTGTGATCAGAGACTGGGAGGACGGCATGCTGCACGCAGACAGACTCGAGCACGAGGTGTGTGCCTGGATTTGATTATTTGTGCGTGTGTGTGTGTGTTGTCAAAGTGAATCCTTCACAGTGGCGATTGTATGCTGTCGATTTGAGGCAAAACAGCTTCTCAGAGCAATCGACGTCATGTTGCAGAGCAAGAAGAAAACGATGAAGGACTATATCATTAATGTGAGCAAGAAGTACTCGATCGTGACTCAGTTCACGTCGTTTATCGCTGTGGAGAAACGAGAAAAGGTAAAAGCTCGCCGAGAGTGTAGATAATGGTCCCCTGCACTGCTGTCGTTGCTTTGTGTTCACAGGCTTTCACTGCACGAAACAACAGGGAATTTCTTCATCAATTCTTCCATTTTGTCGCAGGATGAAGATTTCTCGCAGAAAAAGGGACCAAGCATCGAAGATCTTGTCTCCAAAGAAAGCGTTGACATTTTGAACTACATGGGCTGGGAAAAGCAGGATGAGACACAGAAAAAGACTGAGGTATTTACTCATTTGTCTCAGCAAGAAGTGGTTGTTGTGGATCAAAATATATACAGAATCTGAATGAAGTACCCGCATTTGCACGTCAGTTTTTCTGCCGGCAGAGCCCTGAGAAAACAGTTGGAGAGCTTGTTCGTCGAGGCAAGATGGAGGAAAACGTGGCGGTGATTCAGGCGGGCAACAGCTACGAGGAAGCTTGGCAGCTGTCGAAAGAGCATTTGCCTTCAAACAGTCCTCTCAGACTCGAGGTGCCTGCTCCCACATTTCAGTCTGTTGGTTCATGGTTTCCTTCCTGCTCCTTGTTGGTCATGCGAATGAGTGTATTTGGAATTGTTTGTCTGCAGGTTGCTTTGAGCTACTCCGCGTACCTGATTGACGTCTTGGGAGACTCTGACAGAGCCTGTCAGTTGGCAAAAGAAGCATTCGATGGTACGTTTTTCAGTCTTTGTCCCGGTCATTTGGCTTACGAAGGAGTGAGCAAATATTTTATTCATGTCAACTTCATTCAGATGCAGTGAGTCAGCTGGATTCGTTGAGTGAAGACAGCTACAAGGAATCGACGCTTCTGATGCAGCAGCTTCGAGATAGTCTGACGTTGTGGTGAGTTCAGTGTCAAGTGCTGGCGAGCCAGAGTATTTTTGGTAATTTTCTCTGAGCTCAGGTATTTTCACACTGGACTTGTTGTTGAATCAAAACATCTTTTTGACTCAGGTCAGAACCCGAGCCGGAACCTGAAGGTGAGTAGATCCCAATTGGCATTTCTACCGGTTTTGTGTGTGTGTGTGTGTGTGTGTGTGTGTGTGTGTGTGTGTGTGTGTGCGTGCGTGAGCGTGAGCGTGCGCGTGCGGCAGCACACATCAATGCCTGAGAACTTCTGCGTGAATCCGTGCGAACTGCCATTGTGAAAGCGAATTCACGGTGTTGCAGTGAAGGTTCTGTTTCACAGTGGACACGCCCAGCGTCTTCCAGCACTTGTTTGTGAAGTACGAATCCGGAAGAACCATTGGGCTGTCAGAGCTAAATCGATCGGACACTGTGGCCAAAGTCAAGCTTCTCCTTGGCGAGAAAGAAGGAATTCCCGTTGATCAGCAGCAGCTCATTTACTCCGGATCGGAAATGAGAGACGACGAGACACTGAGTCAGTGCGGTGTGGTGGATTTCCGTGTCTCGGCTCCCGCCACAGGAGGTGATCGTCTGCTTCATGCCGCTATGCTGTGTGTGACGCTGTCATCAAGTGTCTTTGAAGACGACGGAGTGTTTAGTTTGCGAGCCTCAGCAGGTGGACGAGTCTCACTGTTTCAGCGCTTCCGAAACCAAAGTACATCAACGTGAAGACACTGACCGGAAAAACCGTCGGAGTTTCGCTGTCCACTCCAACGGTAGCAGAGCTGAAGGCCCAGATTCTGGACAAAGAGGGTATACCTGTGGACCAGCAGCGACTTGTGTTTGCTGGGCGACAGTTGGGAGATGGCCAAACTCTGGACGGTTTGGAGGACGAATCAACAGTTCATCTGGTGTTGCGCCTTCGCGGTGGGCCACCAGAAGGTAAAAATTTTTTTTAGCTCCTGGAGTTCTCGGTGATTTGAGAAAGTGTCCCGAGCACTATCGTGAGCCGCCTCTTCCATTTCAAATGACACTTCAGGTGGTTTGTTCCAGTTGGTCATTGTCTAGTCGCTCATTTTGAGTGACCTGGAACAATTCACCAACCTCTTCAAATCACTTGAAAAGTCAAAGAAGTCCTTCCGTATGTCAACACGGTTGTCAACACGGTGTTCAGTGTGGGTGCCTCCACATTTTACAAATAAATGAGATTCTTTCGCACAGCATGTCTGGTCTTTTGTTTGTTGCTCTCCTTCGCTGTTCCTTTCGGTGATGTGTGCGTGTGTGCGTGTCTGGAAATGACTACACATTTGTTGAACTTCAGGTTTTGCAGAAAAATTGTTTTTGCCGGTTTCGGTGTTTCAACTGTTTTTGTAAGCCTGTCCGTTTGTTCCCTTTGCAGAGCCAGTCCCTCATCCACCTCCTCCACCGCCACCTCCACAACTCCACGCGCTCCCTGCAGGTGAGTGAGTCTTCGCTTGATTCTCCTGACCAAGTGATAAATGGGAGATTCCCGACCAGGCGTGAAGGGAAATCTGCGAGAACCGGAATACAAGTCAAAATTCAGCCAGAGCCAATGGCAGCAAGCTTCGCGTCGTGGAGAAATATTTCGAAATTGAAAGATTTTGACCTTTCTTTGTTGCAAAGAATTTGTCTTTTTGGCGTGTCTCTATTTTGGTATGCAAGTTACTGAATAATCTGCCCTCGTATGTGTTTGTGATCGAACGTTGTGTCGGAAGTTGTCTGGTACTTCGGAATGTGACAAAACTCTCTCTCGTGCACTGTCGTGTAAAGAGGGTACGTGAGATCTGGGGTCATGTTTTGTGCACTGTCCACTGCAGAGACCATGTCGTAGGAGTCAGGGTAACTCAGCGATCACGATCGAAGACGGACCAGTGATCGTGTCTGTCGAAAAATCAGCTATTTTGTTTTCAGGAGACTATCGCTTCCACGAAATGGAAGTTTTGTTGAAAAAAAAGTCTGATTTTCTGGAAAGAAAAATTGAAGAAAATGTCAGACAAGCAAAGGAACTCGCCGCAACTGACAGAAGTGGTTTGTACGATATCAACGTGCAGTTACAACAAAAAAAGTTGCTCACAGTCCATTTCCTTATTTTCAATGAAAAAAGAAAAACTGTGTTTCTTCACAGCTTCGTTGAGATTTTTGAGAAAGAAGAAACGATACATGAATCAGTTGGAAAATGTGGATTTGAAGACCTCTTCACTGGAGATGCAGAAACAAACAATTGAAGCATCTGAGCAATATGTGGAGGTGTGGAAGGCAATGGAAAGCAGCGCGACTCACGTGTGGTCTGTCCATCAAAATTTCTGTTGTGTATTTGTTTTCTCTTTTTCAAACAAATTTCCATTTTTGCTGTCCGCGACGAGTTTTCATGCGAAATTTGGCATACAGGGATTTGATGGACACTTGTCAAGAAATGATGGCAGAGAGCGCTCTTGAGATATCTGAAGCCATATCCAACACTGCAGGATTTGATTCCTTCGACGAGGTGCCTTGAACACTTAACAATTTAAGATGTCACATTTTGGACGGTCTTTTGTCGCGCGTCCTTTTGTAGTCACTGGAGTCGGTGATGCGAGTTTTACACCTGTTGATTTTTTGGCATGTGTAACACCAACCCTGCGTGGACTGAATTTAGAACCAGCAAGGGGGTTTCCTGCGACGATCGAATGAAGAAATCCCCCCTTTCCCGCACCGTTAGAAATTGTAACGCCTGCCCCGAACATGTCAGTGCGGAGATGGCTCATCTTGAGCACGTCAGTTCTTGTTACTTCCACTTCTTTTCGTTGGTTGAGGTCACAAAAGCTGTCGATTGCAGGAAGAGCTGTTGTCAGAATTGCAAGAGCTTGAAGAGGAGGCTTTGGACAGTGCACAGCTCGCATCGAGTTCAAGTATGTATTGCGAGCAAGAGAAGTTGTGGTTGCTGCAGGTTAGCTTTTGTGGACGTGTTGTGTTGGGAAGTTAAGGCTTGGTTTTCGGTGACTGCAGCCCCTTCTCACTTTTTCGGTTTTTGACTGTCAGATCTGCAGGGTTTTGACCAGACCTCTTTTGGGCACAGAAGCACGTGTATCTGGTTTTCACACGCCGAGTACGAAGCAAGTTCGACGTGTACATTGCAAGCACGCGGTGAGATTTGCCTGCAAGAAACTTGTCCTTTTCGTCTTTTGCCTGAATTTGTTTTCACAGGGGGCAGGGATCCGACCTTTTGTTTTTCGGAATTTGGCACATGCGTGTCTCCTGGTTTCAGGCCTGACCTGAAATGGCTAGACACCCACTGAAAATGCCACTCGGAGCCATGTTGAGTGTTTGGCCATTTCAGGTGGGACTTGGAATGGTCAAACACCTGTGTCTTCTGATTTTGGGGTCTGGCCATTTCGCTACACCGGTTCGGTTCGGGCGATTTGCCTGTTGTCCACATTGCCAAGTGTTCTTTTGTAGATCTGGAGCTGGACATGTCGGTTGTGATTGACACTGGGTTGGACTCGGTGAAGGCTGGCCTCGCCGGGGAGGACGCACCGCGCACTGAGTTCCCCGCGCTCGTCGGGCGACCCCGGCATCAGGGCGTCATGGTTGGCATGGGCCAGAAGGATGCGTACGTCGGACACGAGGCGAAAGCGAAGCGCGGCATTCTCACCGTGAAGCCGCCGGTTACGCGGAGCTCTGTTCGGGAGGCGGCGTCGCGCGACGTGGTGGATGCGGGGGACCTCCATCTCGCGACAGGTTACAAATCAATGTTCTCGAAGACACAATATCTCTGCGTGCATATCACAACGAAACTGGTAGCGGGAAGGTAATAATTTGGTCAATTTCCAGCGACAACGTCTGTCGGTGATGTAACAGGGGCGCTGAACCTTCGACGCTCCGCGGTGTCCTCGGAAGAGACCGCTTCAAGCGACTCCGAAGACTGGGACGACGATTCCAAGGATGAGAGTCTTGCGACCCAGAGCTTGATGGGAAGAATGAAGTCTACAGCTGGGGGAAGCGTTGGAGGAAAAGCTCCAAGGAAGCAGCTCGCCACTAAAGCTGCTCGCCAGTCTGCCCCTGCTACTGGTGGAGTGATGGAGTCCCAAGATCTGTTGGGCCTTGATGGTTCTGACATTGAAGGACTGGACTTTTTGGACGAACCACTGGATTTATTTGCAACAGCAGACATGGATGATCTGACCTTGATCACTGCAGTAGATGTGGAATCGGTAGCCGCCACGGTAGAAGACTCGTGGACACGCACCGGAGGAAGAGCCCCAAGGAAGCAGCTCGCCACCTTGGCGGCTCTCAAAGGTGCCGCATTGCCCTCAGCTGGCGACAGAGAAGTCGCGGACTCTTTGGAGGAATCGCTGGAATCGGCAGCCGCTGCCGAAGAAGAACTGGAAGAGGAAGAAGAGAGCGACGATGACATGGGTTACGGACTTATCGACGATGATTGGACATCGTCCTCCAGCATCGTGAAAGAATCCAAAAAGGAAGAGAAGCTCACTGTCCCAGCCTTGAAGAAAAAAATTGCGTTTGATGTCCTTGAGGGAAAATCTTCACCGCTGGGACTTCAAGCTGGGATAAAAGCTGGAAAGCATGGAAGAGCAAAAGCGATGGAGCAAAGTTCACCCTCTTACTCCTCTACTTCACCTTCGTACTCTCCAACCTCGCCGTCCGACTTGTCCGACCGAGCGAAGAGAAGACCAGTTGTGCAGAGGAGTCTGGCTGCTTCTGAAGAAATGAAAACCCGAGCATTGGACAGAATAGGTGCACGCCGGCGGGAGATGGAACTTGAGAAGGCCCTACGTAGCGACCCTCCCTCCGCGGCGGACGAACTTGAATTTGTGGTTGGCGACTCACTTCCGTCTCCGAGGGCTGCGTCGGCCTCCAGTGGACGCCATTCAGGGGGTGCACTCAATCTCAAGAAACGTTCAGAAAAGCGGGACGAAGCTGCATCAGCAGGATTCGGCAGTGGCGGTGGCGGTGAAGCTGTCTATGGAGCGTTTGCTGCTCGGAATGTGGAGAGACGTTCCAGCTCACCGTTAAGGTGTCACGCAGAGAGAGAAAGAATTGTTGCTCCGCCTCCTCCACCTTCATTCGGAGCAGCTGCACCGATGGCGATGCCGGCGTTTGGCGTTCCTGCACAGCCTCCAGGCACCGTTTCTATGTTCGGGTCCCCAGTTCCGAGCTCTGGAAAGGTCGCAAGTTTCGCCACCAGTGCCGCCGTGAGGGGTGAGTGGAGCGCGAGTGCTGGGAGTGGATTCAGCTTCGGTTCACAACAACAACCACCACAACTTGTACCAACACAACAAACAGTTGTTCAACAACAACTCGGCAGCGTCACAGGCACCACCGTTCCTTTGCCGCAACAGCAACAAATGGGTTTGCGCTCATTGGGTGGCGCAAGTTTCGCTGCCAGCGCTGCTGCTGCCTCTAGTGGATTCAGCTTCGGTGGACTCCAACAACCCAGCAGTTCGACCAGTTTGTTTGGTGCTGCGAAGCCATCGACCTCTTTTGGATTCGGTTTCGGCTCAACAGGTGGCACCCCTTCAACAGACCAGGGCGCTGTGTTCGGCGCGCAGGCCGCGCGCCCAGCAAGTTTTGGCGCGCCGCCTCCACCAGACGGTGGAACAAATTTGTTCGGCAGCCCGACCTTAGCTGTGTTGGGAAAGATTCCAGAAACGGATGCGCCAACATTTGAAGGTCGCCAAGAAGAGTCGATGCCAGTGTTGCAGCCTCCTGATCTTCCCCCTCCTCCACCACCCGCAGCTCCCCTGATGCAGGCACAGCAAATGCAGGCGGGACTTTTTTCTGCCTATTCGCCTCCTCCAGGTGCCTCCATATTTGGACGACCTTCAGCCCCGCCACCTCCGCCTCCTCGTCCGACCCAAATAGCAACTCCATCACCACAATTGCGGGGAACCCAAGCTTCATTCGTACCGCAGCCAGGCGGAAAAGGCCGTCCTCCTTCTTTCGGTGAACCTGTCGCGACTCGAGGCGCAGCTCCACAGCCGCCAATGCCACTGCCACCCAAATCAGTCTCAGCTGCATTCAAAATGCCGTCTGCTGCGAGACCTGCAATGTCACCGCGAGTAAAAGAAAAAGAAGAAGAAGAAGGCAAAATTCACGGAGGAACAACTTTTCCATCAGTCCGTGAAATTGTGAAGGAGAAAGACGCCAGAAGCCTGTCAATGAAGTCGTCGAAAAAGAAGAAAAAGTCACAGGTCATAAAGAAATTTGAGAAGGAGTCCACCCCCGTGAGCTGGCGTAGAGCGGGTTCACCAGTGAGTCCGCCTTCGGCGGAGCCGATGGAAGATTACATGCACTACGCAGACGAAGGCGAGAACCTGGTGAGCAGTCACATTTCATACGTTTGAACAAAGTGTCGTCTTTCGGTTGAGTACACTTTTCTTGGAAACAAAGGATGATTGACAAGACTGAGACAAAACTGTGACCTGCAAACAAGGTCCTCATGCTCCTCCAGACAGGAACAACTTGTGGCCGGAAGAGTTGGGTAACACGTTGCGATTGTTATGCTGGTGGAAGATCGACTGTTTTAACCCTTCGTGTTCTTGATTTCCTGTAGGAGCAGAGCTTTGAGGAAGTTCGATTCAAAGACCAAAGAAAGGCAAGAAAGAAACGGGCCGGCCGAGTCACGTACCAAAAGTAAGTTTGCGACAGAAGAGCCAACTCTGAATTTCTTCGTTTGCATTCTGCCCTTTCTTGGGGGTGGGGGTGGGGTGAAATGCCACGAACAACAACCCTTGCTTTTGACAGTGTTTATACCTTGGGCGAAGACAAGTGGCTCCTGGAATCGGATGAGGATCGCTGGCCAGATCATGACGACCTCTACTTCTCATTGGGAAGCCCAGGTGAGAATTGTTCCTGACCTGAACATTGAGGAAACCCAAGCAGACCAGCAATTTGGATTGTGAACACCCATTGATTGTTGATTGGCCATTTGGGACGCCAGCCTGTTGTTAAAGTGACGTACGATCCTGTGTCCAGCTTTCTTGAACCAATGTGTTTCTGATGTTCCTGAAACAGCCCAATCGGACTCGGATTATCACAGTGGATTCAGCACTCCGGTCAGCAGCGTCATCCTGGGCAAGTGCAAACTGGTGACGAAAAACGTTGACTCGTCTGTCATCAACTCCATGTTGACCAAGCTGCTTTCCCGGCAGAATCAGGTGAGTTGAATGAGAGGTGATCTTGTCTGATCCTGAGAACATGCGACGAAAAAACGACGATAGTTCCGGCATTCAACCTCATTCGTCGATCTCTTTGTTTCAGTCCGGCTTCTGGAGTCTGGAAGAGGACTTGGGGGATGTTCTCGGAATTGACGTGTCGTTATGTCGGGACATATTCCACGACGCTGGGCTGAAGTCACTTGGTAAGAACAAGTTGGGGGCAGTTGTGTCACGTCGTTCAGTGTGCGCGCACACATCGGCTTGTTGAATTCACAGGCTCGACCTGGAGTGTACGAAGTTTAGCGTGTTTGCAGGAGAGAGTGCGTGCAGGGAGGTTCTTCGCCTCGTCGCGACGATGGTGGCGGTGCTGAGGCTCCTGCAGTACCTGGAGTTGAGCGGCCGAAGCGATGAGCTGCTCGTCAGGTTCATCACCAGTTTCCCGAACAACACAACAGGTGATGTCATTTGCTTTCCTTTTTCGGGCGACTGTGTTCAAAGCACTGGGGAGACGGTCCTCCGTTTGAAGCCAAACGTGGATCCTGAGCATGTGGTAGTGCCACAACTTGTGGGCAAGGGTGAATTAAACAGTACAGCCAGAAGGGGATTGAACTTGTGGGCAAGGGACGTTTTTGAAGAAAGGGATTATATGACGTATTTTCTGAATATCTTTCTCAGTGTCAACACAAGAGACGTTGCATCAGACAAATCTCTCCACAACGAACTGCGACCAAAGACGTCGCAAACTCGTGACGAATCTCGTGGACGACCACCAGAACGGTCGCACAAGAAAAGAGCTGGAAGCATAATTATGTTCTTTTTTTGCTTGCACAGAAAACAAGCAGTTAGCACAGCAGATGATTGCAAAATTCGTCAACCTGAAGGAAACAAGGAAGGCGATCGATCGTGGTTTGCAGTTTTGTCGGAAAACTCGGGATCAGTTTCCACTGATCTGCTCGACTCTGGAGCTGGGATCCAGTTGGGAGAACGTGCTGTGCAAGATGATGGATTTGCCCTGGAGCTTCCCAGACGAGACTGGGCAGCGCACGACAGACTCGGAAAGGAACCCGATGACCATCAACAACCTCTATGATTTGGCACTGGAATGATCAAAATGTTTCCAACTGGCAACTGGACGAGCGGTCACGATTAAAAATCTACTGGTTGTTGCCTTGTCCGCGCTGATTTTTGCGACACTGATAGTGTTTGCCTGTGCACTGTTTCAAACGGCGAGCGCGTGTAATTTGTGTTTTTGCGAAATTTTTCATGCATGCAATTCCAGAGAACTGGCTTTGTTATTCTCTCTTGATTTGTTTACTTTTTGTCCAAGACAAATAGACGCCCAGAATGTTGCAAGCATTTGCTTGAATGTTAGAACATATATATATCTGTGATAAGCTTTTCTTTTGTCCAGATACCGGAAAGGTAAATCCGCCCAACTGTCCTGCACACGATTCTGTGATACAAGAACCTGTTGATCATGTGCGCTGTCTCCAAATGTTGCTGTGTGAAGGTGTCGTCACCATCAAGTAACAAGTTGAAAATAGTCTTTTCTCGCCCCCCGCTGGCGATAACATCACGAAATTCAATTGGACTGCGATAGATCTTGTTGTCAACACTGCACTGATCTTAGAAACGACGCAACTGCGTATTCCAGTTCATTTCTCGTTTGAACCTTTTATTGTTTTGTTTTGAATCATTCGTCAGAAATAAAATCAAGAATTCCTTCAACATTCAGAGCAGAACAAGAACTTCACGTTGGGGGAAAGAAGGACTAAAAATAGTTGCGCAAAAAATGGTTGCGCAGAATGTCACAAATCAACAAAACATTTCAGCCTGAAGTGTGTTGCTTCTGAGTAAAAACCAGTCCTTGCAAAAGACTGGTGAAAACTATTGCCAAGAGAAAGTGCAATACATGTCTGCAGTCCACAGTGACATCGATGGCCGCGGTTATGTAAGTGAGGACGGTTCCGCATTCGCTCGGTGAATTTCCTTGGCCACAGAACAATTACGAAGAATCTCAGGAGGTCGTGGATAAAATCCCGAAACAGACACATCTTCCTCCGTGACTCGACCAAACTTGTGATCCAAAGGCAGATCTGCAAGAGAAGAAACCATCAGATGAAGGAGTCTGCCAAACGGCCGACCGGTGCTCGCAAACAATAACGCTGTCTCTCAGTCGCAAACTTGCTGGTGCCTTTCTCATTGTGGACGTTGATTGTGGACGTGTGACTGGGAGATGTGCAACTTTGTGTTTATCCTTATGAAATTATCTGGTGTGATCAGCTTTCGTCTTGTAAAACACCATGATTTTCATTTGGACAAGCACAGTGCGACACTGCAGTCGAGGAAAGGTCCTGAGATATCGGTTTCCTTGCCTGCTATGTGGGAGATCTGAGCTATCGCCAAGTCAGTGTGCTTGCGCATCAGTTCGCCGTACATCGTTGCTCTCAGCTTGCTGGAATTCATGTCATCCACAAGGAAAGATCCCCACGTGACTGAGCTGAGATACTCACGTTCGCTTGAAGTGTAAGTCTGCAAGTACAGTTCGAGGCACAATGTTGATGCAATGCACAAACAGAATTCGACAGCAAATGAAACAGGTGAGACACCAATCTCGCACTCGAAAAGAAGGAAGAAACTGGCTTACACTTTTCTCGTCCACGATCAAACTCCCATTCGTCTTGAGTTTTTTTCTCACAGGTTCCCCACCTTCGTCGCCATTTTTGTTGCTTTCACTTGCAGCTCGTGGCTTCCGAGCAGGCGCCATTTCAGCCTCCATCTCTTCGTAGATAAACACAGTGTCCCACTCTGCGTATTTTTTGGCCGGCACAATGTCAGAACGAAGACTGTCCCCAAAGTAAAGCACCTGTACAAAAGAACACAATTCGTCAGAGTCAAGGAAGCACCGTCCGCACTTTGATGTTCAACACAAACTGAGCACTGACCCTTGGCTCGTCCTTTCCAGTCAGTTTTGTCAACAATTTGTTGAAAGTTGTCAGGTTGCCCTGAGAGTAGATTTGACCTTTCTCAAGCTCCATGACTGGTTCTTTCTCCGAATTTCCCTCTGGAATGACAACACATTTCAAGGAAAGTCTGTCAGTCAGAAAAGCGCTGGAAATCTTGTTTTGGCCGCACACCAAGAAAGCCAGAAACAGTTTCGACACAAAAGCTTTGCTCACCCAAACGGAGAAAGTAATTGTTCGAATGAAAGAAGCTGGGTTTCTTTGTGTATGTCAAAACTGCGTCAAAATGATCCAGCCAGTCGGACCTGGTGGAAGAAATGTCAACTGTTCTTGAGAATTGAACAAATGATACGCCTCCTACGACTTCAGAAACAAAACAAACACGGCATCCTCCTTGGCAATTGGAAGCATTTGCATGTCAAAATACACAAAACCACCAGAATAAAATGTTCGCGTGAGGCTCTCAGTTTTGAGATCGTTCTGTGGGAAGACGGCTTCTCGTAAAGTGTAAAGCTGAACGAGAACCTCACCCGAAGACATGATTCATAGTGAATGAGGCAAAATCCACGTAGGACGAGGTCATGAGGAAAAGTTTCTTTCCTTCTCGCCGAAGCTTCTTGATCCAGTTCGTCACTTTTTCAGGCAGCCTCTCGATGTACTTTTCGGGAGATTCCCGTATTGCTGTGAAGAATCCAGCTTTTTCTGTGAACAGTTAAAAGGACAGACGTCAGGAGAACGGCCCCGTTCGTGAAAAGCAAAAAGGAAGATTACGACGAAAATGTTCGTTTCAAAGCGGAATTTTTCCAACAAGAGTCCTGACCTGCGAAGTTTGAATAGTGATAAGCCGAATTCAGTGCAGCTCGAATATCACTGAACAATTTATTCGTTTCAGGGAGATTTTCACCCTGAAATTTTTAGAATGCTAATGTGATGCCCAATTTTGAATTCAGCGTTCACGCAGTTCAAGACAGGTGTGTGTGTTAGCAGTGTGCAAAAAAAAAAAAAAATTACCTGTGCAAAAATCATTACCTGTCAAAGCTTTATCAAACAGAAGACGGTTTCGTGTTCTGAGAAAGTCTGATCGCAAATGCGAAAGGTTTTTACTTGCAATCTAAAACAAGTCGAAACTCATAATCGATCCGTAGAACACGCACACACTCGCATGGACACACAAATTGAAGTGGAAAAAAGTTCTTTGGAGCACAACAAGAACATAAGAGTACCTTCTTGTCAAGCTGATCCACCATTCTGGCAATGACAACCGTGATCAGGCTGTCGTAGAAGTTGTCGAAAAGGAAATACCTCAATCCTGAGAGAAAAATAACCATGTCATTTCCAAGACATAACAGCAAATCGTTTTGGGACTGAGCAGCGTGTTCAAAAGTGTTTCTGTGGTGAAAGTCAAGAGACAATACCCCCGTCCTCTTTGACATTGTCCGCTGTTTCAAGGAATCGTTGGTAGTGTTCGAACAACTTTTTCGGCCCATAAGCTGCTTGTACTTCTGCATCAGACATTGGTTTGCTCCCATGATTGGCCCTGTCAAAGATAAAGGCAGAAGCACGTGGCTGCTTCCTTCGATTTTTTTTTAAACCTTCCTGCTGATATCCTTGTCTTTTCAAAATAATTTGCCTCACACATCTGTGTCATTCGATCTTACTTTTGTCTGCTTTCGACAAAATTATGTGATGTCTCACCTCAATATGATTCCATCTTTCCCAACTTTGAAAATATTTCCTCGTGCTATATCCACAACTAGTCCTCTCGTGCTGAAAAGAACAAAGAACACAACAGACGTTGCACTTTACTTCCTTTCTGTCTATCACACACACACACACACACACACACACACACACACACACACACACACACACGAACTTGCAGTTTTTTCCTTGACACCACGCCCACTATTGTTCCAAGAAACACGTGAATTCAAACGTTTCCCCTGCTTCTTACTGTCTGTACTTTGAGCCAACACACCAGAGGTCCTTGTTTTGGTCGAAGGGCTCAGCTAAGCTGGCATCGTATCCGTGTTCTTCCACAAGCGTTTTCGTGAAGGTGTCATGAACCAGCTGAAAACAACAATTTCCTTCCTGTGAGCAGACATAATCACAGCTCGAATCAGACGCAAGCTTCCATCTGGACGCATTTCCCCAACATGATGCTCTTCATCAACCGTCGATGTCCGTACTTTTGTCATAACCGTTCATAGATGTCAAGACTTGTTCTGTGAGAGAGCGGTTGTCTGAGCTGTTGCTTGTGTGTAGTGATATCACAAACACACGGGTTGGTATCTCAGGAGAGACTGTCCCCGAAGGCGGGAACCTCCGTATTTATTGACCTCATTCCAATCATGCCATCTGGTGAGTGGTGGTTTTAACTTTACAGCTGGTGTGTCACACCACACTCCTCCCCCAGTAGGGGGTATTGGCAACACCAACACCTAACAGTTATTAATATCCTGAATATTTTTATAATAATTAATTAGATAGAAAATAGACACATAATAGCACAATAGCACTATTTTGCTGGCTTTTTAGCCTGCATTCCTCCCCCCCAAGGGGGTATCACATGATCACATGACCCCTGGAGGTTCTCCCACTCTCTTTCCAAAATGGCTACCAATCAGATGCACCCCATCACAGTGGAAGAAGTGGAATTGTTGTCTTTGCTGTGCCAGAATGTTATCAGAAAATTATGTGAGGAGGCAGAGAAACAAGCACTGGACAAGACTGACCCCCGGGTTATTCAGGCAGTTGTTTCATATTTCCACATGGGCCCAGCCCCCCATGGGGTCTTCCACAACCTCGTGCACAGGCTGGTGCATTCTTTTCAAGGTGAGTTTCGTGGTTTTTAGGTGATTTGAGGAGTTTGGTCTGATTTGTGAGCTTTTGGAAAAAGCAAGCAAAATTGGAGTGAGCGAAATCAAATCACATATAGGCAGGGTCTTCCAAAAGTATGTCTACACCTATTTCATAGTCAAAATAAGGATTGATTCAGGATCTATTGGGCTCTTTTAGTTCATTTTGGGTTGGGGATAATGCTCGAGGAAGGAATTTATGAAATTTGAATTTTTGAGTTT
>JAAUXT010123823.1_pt1 | contig 23074 bp, 29 predicted proteins | sample 7278171 | NCBI WGS metagenome assembly JAAUXT01 (sample SAMN14350112, study PRJNA611818) | marine sediment metagenome | isolation source: surface marine sediment (1.8m) | place: French Polynesia: Moorea | collected 2018-08 | reverse complement strand
TGCAAGGACGGTAGACGTGGTATATGACTGAGCAGTAAGTAGAGGGAGTCTGTTCTGCCGAAAACAACAAGACATATCCCGTAGCATTGACTGTGATATATTGCAGGATCAACTTGTACTTGGAAGTTGCATTGTCGGGTATGTTTACAAGTGCAATTGATTAGTGCTGAGCATCCATGTGTCAAATGTGTACGACAGAAAAAGACTATTCGGTGTAAGAATAGCTCAGTTAATGAATATGCATCAAGCGGTAGTGAAGTGCAAATGCCCGGATTGAAGGAAGTGGCAGCAAGTGCGTAGTGAGTACTCAAGGCGCAGAGTGCGATCTCCTCTGGTGGACCTAACAGCACGGCACAAAAATGTCTGCGTTGGTTATCGGACCGCCGCACCAAGACTCGGTAGACTGTCACAGACGTGTGACAGCCGGACTATTAGAGATAGGACATTCCGTACGCGAGTTGCGACGTAGTTAATTGCCGGTTTCACACTGATAAGGACAGAACACTCTCCATCCACTCGACAGTCGCACTGGGTCTCAGTGAAAAAAAGAGTTTGAGAAATTTTTGGTGTTTCACTGGGCCCTTTGAGTTTCTGATGTTTCTTGGTCACCAGATCAACACTGATCGTTGTTAAATGGTCTGGTGTTTGCCTTGTCTTTTCAAAATTGTCAGCTTGGCCCGAGCGCCAAGTGGCAGTTCTCCAGGAAGCCTTTCTCTTCCACAGGGATCATCCAAACACCACAAACACGTGTCCCATTTTGTGGAGAACACTGTTTCTGCTACATGTATCCCTTGTTTGGGATGATGGTGTACACCAATCCCACAAAATGCAACTTAGCACTCGACATTTGTGCGTGCATGGCGCCAGCGGGGAGCCGTGGACGCGCGTCGTTTGCTGCTCGGGTTTTACTGCACTTGATTTCTGCTTCTATAGTACACTGGCTTTTGCTGCTTGGTTCTACACTCGAGATCTGTCCTCTTTTCTTGGGTTTGAGAAAAAAACAAGTAGTTTTGCTGTTGCATTTTTCAAGATGCTTCGTTGACAAAGCAGAGTCCGGTTTGCATATCGACCCGAAACCCTGCTTCCATGCCCGCGTATTCTTCTTCTTGAATCTTTCAGTGTCCATGCATCTTGTGTCCATCTGGCTTCAGCTCGTATGCAGCAGATCTTTGTCAGGGAAGCTCAATATAAGTCTACGTTCAGAAGGGTTTTTACTTGATGCGCCAGGCTTACTTCACTTCTGTTGGTCCTTCTACAGTCAGCTTAGTTTGCGTCGCCTGGGAGGACAAGCCTCGATTCTGCAGGATCACAGGGGCCGTCCGTGTGTGAATAGCTTTGCAACTTACGCACCGCTGAGTTTGAATCTGTTCGTCAGACCCATATTCCCACGGAAGGGAGCCTTGTGGTTCACGAAGTAGTCAGATTTAGGAGCCGCTTCCAAGTTTCCACCTGAAGGGAAAGAGAGTCGTGGTGAACGTGGTCGTGGTGAACGTGGAACAATTCAGTCCGCTTTGCTGAGATTATTTTCTTTTCGCAGGTCCACTGCAATGCCTCGGTACTGATTGAAGGTGAACCAACCATGATGAGCTGGCAACACGAACCACTTGTTGTTTGGAGCAGTCTCAATCCGAAACTTTGTTTGAGTGCACCAACAACGTTCTCTCTGTCCTTTGTTACACGAAGTCAATCAAATTTCTTTGTTGTCTGAAAGCTGGTGTCAACTGGTGCCAACCGGCCTGGCTGTTTCTTGAAGGGTGGGGAAAGTTCAATCAGATCCCATATTCTCACTGTTCTGCACAAGCGAAAAATGAATTCCTCCTTGCAGTCTTTCAGAACCACCAGGTCCCGGTGTCTCTGCGTCTCTGTGTCTGACAATTTTTAAAGGAGAAGCGTTTGAAACAGACGCAACAGGCCAAATGCTGGAGCGTCCACAAAGTGGTTCTGATGCGCACGCTCCAACTTACAGGGGCGGCTTCTCATTATCCTGTTGGTTTCGTTGACAAATTCTGGGTCTGTGTCGTGTGACAATAAAATTTGAAGAAAGCACACTGTACAAAAAAAACTGCACCCACAAGCTCATCAGAACGGAATTGGTCCAGGAAGTCAAAAATCTGGAAGTTCAGAAGGACAACGAGGTCTGTCAGTTTTCATTGAACGTCGTGAATTCAAGAAAAGTGAGCAAAGTCAACGACCCGCCAGGGCAGACAAGTTGGGAAACTCCTCGTGACAACGTGCGCACAATCTCCTGCCATCGACCGAGCAGAGAAATAGATTTGCAGCTCCAGCTGACAGAAGGAAACTGGGCGAATGAGCGGGGGCTGATGAAGAGCTTCAACAGTCTTTCACGCCGTGACGTAATTGGGGATTTGTTGATCGTGTCCCGGCGCGGAGACGTATTACGCGCCGGATGCTTTTCGACAGGTGTTTCTCGTCAACAATTTGCAACCCCTCAAGGAACTCCAAACGTCTGCAGGTCCACACCCTGAAAATAAATTTCAGACGTACGATGTACACCTAGAGCACAGCACAGGCATGGAAAACTGGCGTGTACTGAACTAGAAACCTGTTCTGAGAGGCCACAGCAAGGCTGTTGCAAGAGTCGAAAACAAAGACCAAATTGCTGACAACAGCACCGGAAAACCGAAGGTCACGAAGTTTGTGTGGAATATGAGACGACGCAAAGAAAAACGAACAAGTTCAACGCGGCGAGGTTTGAACACGCAGAGAATCGAGATTTTCTGCTGTTTGTATACAGACAAATAAGACAAGATCCGAAAGTTCTTGTGTCTCGCAGCTTTGGTCCACAGGTGTCAGCCGAGCTTCACCAAGGCTTCATTTCACGACACGTACTCCGTTGTTCTTCGTTGTTTGTCGGGACATGCAGAACTCGGGGGATTTGTGTCCGCAGATCCAGGGCGGAGCACAAACCATCACCCAGGTGTCCTCAAGGTGAGAAGTCCTGATGAATGGAATTCATCTCGAGCTCCCTGAGCCTCGATTCTTTGCCAACATCAATCACTGTGGAAACAAAATACCTGCACGAAGTTCCAGAATGACTCATTCAAGTGAGATATCAGCCGCGCTGTGCTGCTGGTGTCAAGGCGAACTAGACGCCAGACGTTGAACTGTTTTTGCAGTTCACATGCTGGACATAAACGAGAATTTACCGGCACTGCAGACGTGCGACTCGTTTCTCTCAGCAAGTCTGATTTTGAAGAATGTCCTTGCATTGAGGTGTGGGCTTTGCAGAATTCTCACCGAGTCTCAGCTTCTCGTTAAGATTCCTGGGGCTGCCTTTTCGAGTGCAATGGAGCTCAAGAAACCTTGATGCAGACAAATTTGAATGGGTGAACCCTGGGTGGATTTTAATGGGTGAATCTTGCATGGTTTCTCACATCTCCTGATAGATTTATTGTCACATTCGAAACCTTCCCAGCACTTCACTACGTGCAGACATTGAGTGAGTTTGTGTGTGCATGTGTGTGCGTGTGCGTGTGTGTAGACCTACGAGAGCCTGAGCTGTGGTCAACAGAGTGAAGAAGTTTGGGAAGTTGTTTTGTGGAACATAAAATATAGCTCCATGGAGCTCGCGGTGATTTGAGGAAATTTCAGTTTCTCTGATTTGGGTTGCTTTCATTTGGGTTGCTCTGATTTGGCTTGCTCTGATTTGGGTCAATCTTTTCATCAAAATTCTTACTTGTTTACTTAACATTCACAACTTGTGAACTCATTTAGCACACACCCAAATGGAACAAATTTGACCAAATAGAACTTTTACACATTGTTTCACAACAATATCCATATATTAACCAAAAGAATTGCCCAACATCAATTTTTAAATTTTCTATTAGAAATGACTTTTCAACCCTAACTTTTGCCCCACCAAAAAAGCATGTAAAATTTTTCAAAAATCAAAAATCAAATGCTACCACTCAAACCCCTATACAATATACCACATTTCACCAATATACTTCCTTCACAAAATATTTGTACCTTCTGAGATATAGAGACATTTCTGCATCTATACCCCATATTTTCCACACTTTCAAATATGAAACTTTTTAACCTCATGAAGCCAAAAATTTGAACTTGACTAATTCCTTCCTCCCCAACCCAAAATGAACCAAAAGAGCCCAATCCCAAATGAAGCCTCATCTTGACCATCAAACTGCTGTACACATACTTTTGGAAGACGCTGCCTGTAGGTGCTTTGATTTGGCTTGCACCGATTTGGCTCGCTTGAGCCCAAAGCGCGCAACCCACCTCAAATCACCCAGAAAGCAAAGGGAATGAGTAAGCGCAACCAGCAACAGCATTTTCCAGTCACCGCGCGGCCTGCAGGGGCCACGTTTCAAGACGACCAAATCAAACTGATGTGCAAGATCGTCCCCCTCTTCACATCAGACAGGTTGTGGTTCTTTGTTAAACGTTCGCTTTCCACCACACGGAAAATTTATGAGCTGCATGGGTGCACAGAAAGCAAAGTTTGAGCTTTCTGGTGATGACTTTGCACAGTTAACTGATGAGCACCTCAGCAAATGGTCCCCTGTTGGTAATTTTCAATCAAGAGGTGAAGAGACCGTTCTGCCCGGTTCTGAGCCTTGGGAATCAAGTTTGGTCATTGAGAGAAAGTTTGGCCATTTTAAGATCTGTCAGGAACATAACTTTTCACCGAGGTGTGCAAATCCTTCCTTTGTTTTGCTTGTGTGCCAATGTCAAGTTGTCCCAAGTCTCGTCAACGGATATGCAGGACAGAAAGGCCATTCAAATATCTTCATTGGCCTGCGGGAGTGACACTCAAATTGCGAACAAAGCGACGTCTTCGTGTTTCCCCTGCAATAAAAGAAAGTTGGTTTCAAATGTGAGGAAATTGTACTCTCTGCAGCCCTCACATTTTTTTGTCACTCATCTGTGCTTTCAGAAAACAATGGTTGACACTCATGTTTTACAGGAATTGACCGGGTACACGTCCGATGCAATGTTGGGAGTAGGCATTTCAAAAGAATGAGCCAGTGGAAAACTGGTTGCTGACTCATTCCACGTGTCTGACGGGTGTCTGTCCATGCAACAGCATGAGGCACCGAACTGAGATGCGCATGCACCAACATGAACCTCTCCATTCTCTGGGTGAGATTTGGTCTGTGGTGACGCGGGGAAAGCTGGCGTGCGCGTAAAGGCTGTTTGTTGCTCGACGTCCTGTGCTCAGGCCGGATGCTCTGGTGGCAGGCCAATGGCAAAGGTGTCGTCTACAAAACCCCAGTCCACACTTCCAACCGAAAACTCAAATGACGATGAACAACTATGGTCTGAAGGAAATTTCCCATGTTCTGATCAGGTCAACTTGCATCTGCTGAAGTTTCCAAAGTTTTTCCTGTTTCCTGCACTGTTTTACGATGCCAACAAGCACCAAACATCACGATGGCTGTCCACGAATTTTCCGCTGGTCCTGGACAGTCAAACCACCTCGGTGAAATCGCGATCCAGCGAAAAACTCGTCAACAGCTCTCGTACTTCATCTGACCTGGTCCTGAAACCTCAGGTGTTTTTCCCACTGTGTCTCGCCGTTCTTTGTGCAGCCATGCACCAGCTGCAACTTGTGCTAGTGAAGTACCCTGCGCCTCTTCAGCGCAGGCTGAACCAATGAACCAAGAAGGACTTGTATGAAGGGCTCACTCACGCACTTATGGTCAGGACTTCAGACCAATCACCATATCACTCATCTTCAAATCCCCTTGTTTGCTGTTTGCTTCTGTTTTCAACACCCAAAATGGCTGTCCACTTGGACAGAATCACACACAAGCTTTACCAGTGTGTGTGTGTGTGTGTGTGTGTGTGTGTGTGTATGTGTGTGTGTGTGTTTTGTGTGTTCAAATCAGCAGACAAACACACAAACTGTTTTTTCCTCAGATCTCTTCGTACGCTTTTCACCAAACCTTTATTCGTTTCAGTTCCAATTTGCCTGCTGCCGTCAAATTGAGGTTCAGCTTTCCAAAGTAGAAAAGAACAGCGCGCGCACTTATCTGGATTTCAAACACGACAGAATTTCACACAAATCACGGGATTTTAGACAAATATTTACAAGACAAAACAAAGACTTGGATTGGTACTGCACGCGTATGTCCGTCGATTATCCATTCCTTCCCTGAAAAAAAACAAAACAAATACACTCATTGCACGTTTTGAAGCAACTCAGAAATTAAAGCAATTATCCTGCAGCTTCTGAAATCACATTGTCAGGAAAATTGTGGCAACTTTTTCTTGAGTTACAGTTTTGTGACATGAGTAATGAGACGACGACAATGCTTTGAGAAGCCGAGCTCTGTTTTGAGAGGCATTTTGAAACCACACTTGCGAAGTTTTGCCTTTCAGTTCAGACCAAAGAGCAGTACGTATGTGGCAGATGTCAACAAACGGTTCGAGAGAAACGTTTCCACAAAAAGTGACAAAAATCTTCCTTCCTTTTGCCAAAAATTTCAGCGTGTGATCTACTTAGAGAATTCTCTCACTCCCCAGGTTCGGCTTGAGTTTGTTGCTGATCAAACTTGGCTGGGAGTGCATGCTGAAACAACAGCAGCTGTTCATCCATCTTGCGAAGGAAAATCTGTCCCACAATGCAGAACAAACTTGCAACTTCAACCGGATTACGCGTGAAATTTTGAGACGGCTCACCAGACTGAGGAGCTGGTTGCAGGGGACGCTGTACATGGCGACGTCGTCCAGTGCGATGTCACCTGAAGAAGAAAAGGCATTTTCCTGTGTTTGCGCTCAAAATTTGGTCACCAGTTTAACCGTTTTATGATTGTTCAGAGAAACGTGTGTCCAAAAGAGACGCGTACCCTGGATGTCGTTGCCTCTGGTGCCCTCGAAGAAAATGAAGCCTCTGTTTCTGCTGCTGTTTATGTCGACGAACGCTTGCTTCCAGGCGTTCTCGGACCGAAGGAGCTCTGTGCATGTAGGAGAGAGTGCAAAGTCAACATGGTTCTGCTCACTCAGCGTCAGACGGAGTAGACGACATGTGACTGAATGTAAGAAGAGGGTTTTATGCTCATTATTTCCAAGTCCTCAAGTCTCGAGGGCCGCAACGGTTTCCAGGACAGGTGCCTCCGCTGAGAGAGCGTGGAAGCAGCCAGCGACGTGAGATTCATTCATGTCAGCAGCGCCTTCAGCTCTGTGCTCCTGACACTCGTCGGTCCCCGCCCGGGCGGGTTGGCGCGGGACTCACGCTGCTCCTGGCCCCTGGGCGGCCACAGCTGCTGCTTGCCGCGCCCTCCCGCCTCCCCGACCGACACGGTGAGCGAGCCGAGCGCCGACCCGTACACATGGTACCTGCGACACACAACCCAAAACTCAGCGTGCGGCTGGGACAACTTTCTCCCGTGCAGTGACTGCTGGGTTGCACCTGGGGATGGCAACTACCCCCAACGTCGGACAAAAAACGACTCTTATGCAAGCGTGTGGTCCAAAAAATATTTCACTTCTGTGTTAAAATTACATTGGCCTCCCGCCCAAAAGACGCCGCTTTGACCAAATGCTGTGACACACTCTGCAGGCTGTCGTTTGCACGCATGATTGGCAATTGGATTTGTGAATGACAAATCCCAGCAAAAGTAGGCAGGATGAGACAGGAGGGGCGGTCACCAGAAGCTGATGCACTGGACGCCGACGGCCTCGACGCGCCGCCGGCTGATCACGTGCGCCTTGTCGCCCTGTCGCCGCGGGTCCGACGTCTCGATGTACAAGTAGTAACCTGCGGAGGACCAGCACTTGAGATATTTCTGTCAAAGTGACTGAGAGTGGAGGGCCGAGATCAGGAAATCTCGGGCGCTCCCACCCGGCAAGTCCTCAAGAAACAAGGCACGATTGTGGGTGTCCAGAATCTCACACAGACCGCTGGCACAAAACCCAGGTTGCCGAACTATTCAGTGCAACACGGACAACGGACAATTTCGCAGGTTCCCCAAAAGTTCAAAGGATTCGAGCTTCAACATGCTGTTGGTTGCCTTTCTGACCTTTTTGTTTGGAGAAGCTCAAGTGCACCTTCGTTCCCGACAGAGTGCTCACCCTTCCGCCCGAAATCTCGCTGGGCGAGAGACTTGTCTCCGCGAGAAAGGTTTTGCCTGAATTATGCTCGATCCAGAGAAGTGAAGGGAATATGCGCCCTCAGAGCCACTCGGGACCCGAAAATTACCTCAGCAGGCAGCTCGCAGGCAACAGGAAATATGATTGGCAGTCCTCGTTTTCTGCCCACACTCCCTCTGCAGCTTTGATGCGTTTTGTTAAGAGAGTCCTGCACTCTCCGAGACAGGCCTGAAACATCCGGACCCGAGGCAGAACCTTTACGCTTTCTTCACATGCCAGCTCAAGTCTCCCGTATCGAGTTGTAACTGACTGCTGTTGACGTCTCTGCACGATCTGTGCGGCCGCGGCTCGCAGCGAGAAGCGCACCGTTTCTGGACTGGAGGGTGTGGTCGGTGTTGGGCCCCGTGTTCTGCGTCGGCGTCGCGTCGCGGCTGCGCGTCCACTGGAAGACGGCGTCGGTGGAGCCGGGCGACGGCGTGATGTCCCACCAACTACACGGGCAAGAACGACAGTCGTGAAGCCGTACCCATGCAAGCAACATCAGTGCGTACTTGTCTCCCCTGTGGTCCCGCACATGTCGACTCCACACGGGAGTGGTCCGTCCGCTCTGCTCTCCACAATCAGCGGGAAGAGCATCGTTGCTGATCATGAAATCAGACTGCGCAATCTGCCTGTCCCTGTCTGCCTGGACCTCTAATTGGGATCATCCCTTTACGACAAGCTCCCAACAGACGCACGTTACAGCGCAGCAGACGGTATCCTTGTGTTCGTACACAACCACACCGCTCACGTCTTGATGCCGACATGAATTCCAGCCTGTTCAACGGATAGGCGCCTCAAGAAAACTGCATTGTTGGTGTTTGATGCGAAATGTCCTTTTGTGTGAGCGCATTCCCCCGGAGGCTCTTCAGGATCAGTTTGCTGCTCACAGCCCGGAGCACAGACGGGACGTCAATGCGTCCAGCGTAACGTGACCGGTGCCACCATTACATGCTATCTGTGTTCGTTTGCGACATATCCAGCTTCAGATGTCGATCTCTCTTGTTGCAACTCACCCGCACACAAATAGACACAGCGAGTCATGAATATATTTTGATGATTTCATTTGTGTCATGCAGCGAGTTCGTTGCCTTTAGATCACGAATGGAAACTGGGGAACTGAGACTCACTTGTTACGGCAGTCGCGCAGAGTCGCGTCCTCGAAGTTACATTCAGACAGCAACCCTGCAATGTTCAGGATGTCCCAGCCTTACATTCTTGAATCTATAGGGTCCAACAACTTCAGACTGTTTGGATGCTTGAACGCAGAGGTGACTGTTGGCAGCGGAACCCCGCGCCGTGCTCACCTCTCCGGGAAACTGACGGCGGCACGGGAGCGAACGGAGGGAAGGGCGGCGGCGCCCCCGGCGAGAACGGCGGAAACACCTGCAAACGTGTGTCGGACAAACATTTTCTGCTTCTGCAAAATACAAGGAATTTGCAAAAGGCCTTGACAGAATTGTTAAGAGTGGGTTCTCACCGGTGCGGGCCCCGTGTTTGAGGAGCAGGAGACGGGACATCCATCTCGGGACAGGACGACGTCGTCAATGGCGATGTCGCCGCCGTAGTCGTCTCCGCGCACAGCCTCGATCCAGATGTATCCGGAAGAGAGGCTCACGCATGCGTTCTGCCACGCGTTCGTCCGGAGGCTTCCAGGCTGCGCTGGACAAGAAAGATAAGGGGAAGGGCTGAGATCGACTTGCGCAGAAATCTGGGTTGTGTCGTCGTGCGGGATGGACGCAAGTTTTCAAAGAGATGAGGCCACAACCTCTTGCAAGGCTTCATCCCAAGCAAAATGAAAACTTGAGATCGACAGTCCAAAATCGGTGGCATGCACCTGGGCTTCCGGCCTCCAGAGCCATTCTCGATTTAACTTTGTTCAGAGGGAAGCACTCACGAGGTTGCTGCCAGATGGTGCGCCGGGAGTTCACGTCGCTGCCTGTGTAGATGCGCAGCGCCCCGATGTGTGAGCCCCACAAGTGATACCTGTGCGCGGGGGGAGCAATCAGCATCAAGGGTCTCAACATTGACAATAGAGCGTGGAATGAAATGGGAATTTTCACAGGTAGAGAAGCTGTTGCACCAGAAGTTGAGGCAGTAGGATCCCTGTGGCAGCCTGTTGATGGTGACGAGGCTGGCTTTGTCGTTGCGCCGTCGGGGAGCGTTCGGGTTGTCGGACGCCTCGATGTACATGTAGTACCCTGCCGAGAAGCGACGGCCAATTACAAGTTGGAACCTCAATTTCCCAGACACAATAATATTTGTGGTGACGCTGCACCTTCTCCACATCTTTTCGTTGCGTCATGCCTCGCAGCAGCCCATTGAAGATTTCTTCAGAGCGCTGAGCCGCTCAACAACAGAGTTCTCAGCAGGATGAGGATCGTCTTTCGGAGCAGCTCGGCATCAATCTTTGGGAACATCCGTGACATCGGCGCAAAGCACCTCAAAGACAGAATCAGGGCTTTGTCAAAGTTATGTTTGAAGGATTTTGCACGTTGGGAGGTTTCTTGAATAATGAGCCCAATTCGAGCAACACCTTTGCAACACTGAGAACGTGTCGAACTGCACATGTGCAGCTCTTCAAAGTGCGTTTCCTCGTACAAACACACCCGCTTGTGTCAGAACAAACGTGTTTCAGATTTTGTTTCAGAAAACTTGTCAAGTTCGCACGATGCACGCACGCACTTCGGCGATGAATTGGAGGCTTGTGACAGGTGCATTTTCGGAGAACGCCAGAGACACGGGCCAAGACGGAGACGTGTTCGGCACCGTACCCGAGCCGGATGTGTGGTCGGCGCTGGGCCCCGTGTTGTCCGACGGCGTCCGGCCCTGCAGCCGAGTCCACGTGAACTCGACCGGGTCGCGCCCGGGCGTCAGGCTGCGCCAGTACGAGTTGCACTCGTCCTGATCGAAGTTGCATTGCCACACGACTGGGGAAAGTGCATGCAAAGATAAGATCCACCGTGGTATGAGGCAGGCACTTCAGACCAAGGAGATGAAAATGAATGCATTCGCGGTGCAATGTTGGTCTCCCAAGAGAAGAATCTTTCTCAATTCCCCGCAGATTTCATTTGCACCAACGCCCACTACACACTTTTTCCACGACACTCGGCAATTTACGGGGCAAAACTGGTTTACGGGTTTCCAGAGAGCAGTAGTTCGGCGCGCGCTCACTCACCGTTTCCACTGGACGGAGGAAACTGCGGGAACTGAGGAAACGGAGAGGGGAACTGGGGAGTAGGGAACTGAGGACTTGGGAATTGTGGGGTTGGGAACTGTGGAGTGGGAAACTGGGGAGTAGGGAACTGGGGAGTAGGGAACTGGGGAGTAGGGAACTGGGGAGTAGGGAACTGGGGAGTAGGGAACTGGGGGGTAGGGAATTGTGGGGTTGGGAACTGGGGAGTTGGGAACTGGGGAGTTGGGAACTGGGGAGTGGGGAACTGGGGAGTGGGGAACTGAGGTGGTGGAAAGGAAGGCGTCGGAAACTGAGGAAACGTCGGTGTCGTTACCGTCTGCAAACACAACATGGAAAGTGTGCTGTCATTGTCATTTCGGGAAATGCCGTTTCCAGAGACGGGCTCGCCTTTGCGAAGCAGCAGACTCGTGTTCGTAACCCAAACCACTCAAGAATTTGATTGGGAAGGAACTTTGAAAAAGATTGATGAGAACACCGCAGGGGCTTCCCCACTTTCCTTTTTTGCAAAAAGCAGCATGTTTTAAGCTGATGTTGCTTTTGCAGTGGATTGTGAAAATTCCAATGACACTGGTAGTTTTCGAACGGATCACGTGAACATATGGGTGGAAAAAACAACTGGGTGTGTGGGTCTGCGTCCTCGACACTGACCCCGCAGGGCTGGTTGGTGAGGCGGATGTCGTCGACAGCGACGTCTCCCTGCGCGCCCTGCCCGCGCACGCCCTGGATCACGAGGTAGCCGCCCTGGCGCGGGAAGTTGATGCGCGCCTGCTGCCAGCGCGGGTTCTGCACCGGCTGGTTGGGCGGGTCTGAAAGACAGAACATCCATCTCATTATTTCTTGCGAAAGACATCAGGTCACAATGTCTTGTAGAGAACAAACACTCCACGCACAAGTAAACCATATCGAGCTTGCAGTTTCACTCGCATATTCAGAGTTCGGTGAGTACATGTGTGTGATTTATGTGTGCGCTTATCGCGTTGTCCATCACAGCCCAGCAGGTGTCCGAGAGATCGGCAACATCAGCGATCTGAGGTCGCACTGTCATCGCGCGATCAATAACAGTGACATAGATCGCCGCTCAAACAACAAAAGAATCGTAAGATATCATCAACCATCTGTTTTGTACGATGAGAGGATTATGCGCACGTGTTTTCCTGTTGTTGCAGTCGCACTGAGTCCAGAAGGACCTTTCGTCACATTTAACGAGACAAATGTGATGTCAGAAATACACAAGAAAGATGTCAGAGAGATGTCAGAATCACACAAGAAAATCTGGTGTGGAAATGTCAAAATTTATCACCAAGGGTTTGTTCGTGTTAATGAATTTGAAGAACAAGAGTTCACCACTGGAAAGGGGAGGAGACCAGGTTGTTCTGAATGTCTGAGACCTGTGAGCAGATTTGGCTGTGTACTCTCCCACGTCCGTGCATTCAAGTCACAAGCCTGAACGGTGCAAAACAACACACAATGCAACTGGAAACTTCACTCCTCGAACGTTTGCATTCGAGGCACAACCTTCAGATCCAGACTTGTTTACTTCAAACATTTTGAGAATAATTGATGTCATTACCAAGTCTATTTCCGTTTCCCCATCTGATGTAATTCCACGTTTAAATGAGACTCTCGTAAAGCAGACGTGTAAGAAACGAGGCCAGCTGGGTCCTCCAGTCTTCCTGCGATTCCCGTTTATCATGTGCATGGGACAGAAGAAACAATCTTTCACAATGAGCTTTGTGTTCGACAGGTGAGATCTGTCACAAAAATTTCTGTTCCCTCGTTTCCTTCGTGCTCGTCGCCTTGGTTTTCAGCATTTTTAGTGGTCTTCGCTTGTTTGGTCAAAGGAGATTGTCACAAAGAAAATGGTCAACTTTTTCTTCTTTGCAGCTTTTGTTTCAAGTGCAAAAAGTGGACAGGAAGAGAAACAAGGAACGAAAGTGTGCTCGACACAGGCACCCAACTCGAAACCAATTGGAAATCTGCATAGAGATTGGACAATGCCACCCTGCATAACAACAAATTTTTCAATTCCAATAGCCACAGGCGGCCGAAAGACTGTCGTCGCCTTGTCTGGACAAGGATTCAGAAGCCCAAACATGGGCAGCTCCAGGCGAGGCGGGACGTGGATGCCACCAGCAGCACGAACATGGTGTTCACGCGATGCATAGGAAGCCGAGAGATAACAGAAATACACAAGAAAATCTGGTACAGAAGTGTCAAAATTTATCACGAAAAGAGTTTGTGTGTGTTACTGGGTGTTTGGAAGATCTGGTTCCAGCGTTGCAGGGAGTTGAGGTCGTCGGTGGTGTAGACGCGCAGCGCGCCGACCGTCGCGCCGTGCGTGTGGAACCACAGCTCCAGACACCGCCCGCCCTGCAACACGCCAACACACTCCGAGTCCCGCGCACATGGCTTCAACCAGACATTCATACTGACGGCAAATCAGATTCAGCCAGCGTTTCATGTCGTACGGACAGATCCGTGGGGATGAGGAACGACAGTTTGTCTGCTTTGATCACAAAGTTCAGGCAAAAAGTTGAAACCGGAGTCCTGTTCCAGTGCAAAAAGGCAATTGAAAAGCCGGTCTTGTGTTTTTGTTGTGTGCAACTGAACCCTTCAGTGCAGAAAGTTGGTCCTGCGAGCGAAAGCTAATTTCTTCACCACTTGCTGAAATTGTTGAATTGTTGCTTCAGCTGAGTGGTTGTTGCGCATCTCGACGACGCACCTGGAACGCCTGCATCGCGGGGAAGCTGCGCACGGAGTACAGCACGGCGTCGTGCCCCGGAATCCCCTCACTCGACTCCATGAACAGGTAATTGCCTGCAAGGCAGACAAGGATGGCGAGTGCAATGACTTAATCTGCATTACTGCGTCTGGTTTCATCGAGACAACACGACAAATCGAGGATTGGCGTCAAATGAAATTTTGTGACTCAAATATATGTCGTGGACGAGTACAAAAACACGAAGCGGGGTCGTTGCCAGACTTGTTGCTTTCCGAGAATCGTTTCTGCGTCAGTCCTTTAGCCCCGTGGGTGCTGCCGAATGACTCACACAAAATAGTGCTTTGAAAGTTTTTGAGAGCCAACTGGCTCACCGTTCTGGTCGCCGCGGGTGTGGTCGATGTCGGGTCCGGTTTGCTGGGTGGGAGTCCGGCCGCGGTTGCGCAGCCAGCGGATATCGGCGCCGTACTGACCCGGACTCGCGATGCGCAGAAACTGGTCACACGAGTCTCGCTCGAAGTCGCACGACAACAAATCTGTGGAATTGGAAGTAAAGCACGCTCCTATGTGATGTACGACCTCAGAAAAGTCATAAATTTTGCTGAAACAAAAACTTCAGAAATCTTTCACTTTCGCAAACAAGACTTCACTCGCTGATGACACATCGCCCCGAAACGGCGTGATTCTGCCCCGGGTTGATTTACAGCATCGCACGAGCGCAGGAGCGCAGGCGCGGCGCGGCTCACCCTGCGGGGGCGCGGGCGGCGGGACGGGCGCGGCGGGCGGCGCCGCGGAGAGCGCGCCCGTGCACAGCCCCTCCGTGATGGAGATGTCGTCGACGACGACGAAGCCGCGGTTCACGGAGCTGCGCCACGCGTCGAAGGCGAGCGCGAACGTGGAGCGGTTCATGTAGATGATCGCCTCGCGCCACTGGTTCACGTTTCCTGGCAGAAAAGACGTTGCCGTTTTTCTATGAAAATTTGGAAATGTTTGTTTGCGGAAAAATAGATGTCAACGCAAGAGTTTTTCGGTGTCGAATTCTTCCTTTTGTGTGGTGTGGTCAGCAAATTCTGACCAAGCAAGATGTAAGAAACTAGAACCTTACTTTCATAAGAATCTGCCCACCAGACGATGTCAAAGTCAACCTGCCGTAGGTTGTTCCATGTCTTGGCCAGAACCACGAGATTGGGAGCCTGGTTGTCCGTCACAAAGTACCAGAACCTGTGAGAACGTTTCATAACCATAAATCAACCCAGTTTTTCTTCTGCTCCTCTGCAGAGGGAATTCTCGTGTTCATTGCGCAGAATCAGAGCTGTTTCGCATTCAGCTCCTTCGTGTCGCAAACACAAAGACGCGTTGCGGACCTGACACAGGTGAGCGGCGCGGCGGGCGTGATCTCGAACGTCGGCGTCAGGAAGCGCGCCGATCCGTTGATGGCGCCAAACCCCTCGAGATAGATCATGTTTGCTGTGGGGAAATCATAAATTAACGGTTCAGAGCGCATGCAGGTGAAGCGTCGCTGTTTGTGGCCCCATGGGGATCGACCTTGGGCTCTGACTGACAAAAAGCTCAGTTCGATCCTCAACTAACGCTCTGCTCAAAGTGAAGAGGAAGCAGACTGTCCCTCGTGTTTCTGGTGGAAAGTTTGCACTCACAGCCGAAGTTACCGGTCCTCGGCTGAACTCCCTGCGGTTGTCCGACCGTCCAATCGTAGTAATCAGTCGAGTCCTGCAGCACACACTCTGTGCTGAAGTCGCAGTAGTAGGGGACTGCAAAACACATTCCCAAGTTGTTTCAAACGCTTTGGTTGCAAGCTCTACAAGACGGGTGAGCCTGAAGCACAAGACCGAGCCAATTGTTGCAACTTGGACTCGGCTTGTTCAAAACCTGGGGTGCCACCGGGAGGTGAAACGTACGATTGATATTCTGGAAGGTGCAGATGACCCCGGCGTCGTTGAAGTGCGTGCAGGGCGCCACGTTTCCCCACGGCGAGTGCGGGCACGCCGTGAAGTCCTCGAGCTGCGACGGGTCGCATGCCACGTTGCTGAGCCAGATCTGCGTGGACGGAGCGACGCCCCCGTAGCGCCCGCCCGGCACCGCGCGCGCCGGGCCCCTGCAGCGGGTTGGGGTGGGGAGTGCTCGCAGTGAGCTTGTTGATTGAGGACGCGACCCTTGATGTGATCGCAAACACGAACACGTTCTGACGCTCAGTCGCTTGTCAGAGCTTGATTTCATTGCCCGAAAGTCTGAGAATTTCAAAGCGTGTTAGTTTCATGAGGAATACTTCTGCAAACAACAATTTGTGGGTTGAAAACCAGAACACGATTTTTTGGTCTTGAACTTCAATTCACGCACGTACAAATTCCTTGGTATGAACTGAGCTGTCCTTGCGCCTACCTCCAGCCGAGCATGTTGCAGACGGCCTGAGCGCTGAAGTCGTTCCAGCCGCGGTCGCACACCGTGCCCCACGTGTTCTGGTAGAAGACCTCGACGCGCCCCTCGTAGATGTTTCCGCTCTGCCGCCCACCCGACAGGCGCAGGTAATACCCTCCGTAGTAGTACTCTGACAGCAATGAGAAGGGCTCAATCACCTCGAGAAGAAAGGAAAGAAGGCATTCCCTTCAGCAGCTGTGGTGGACGTACGAGAATTCAGTGTGCGGCTTTGGTTCTTGGCGAGGCTGGGGGGTGTTTGGATACAACCCGTTTATCCACACACACGCACACGCACGCACACAAACGCACACACGCACCCGGTTCCCCGCAGCGCACGCGCGCCACCTGGTCGTTGGTGCAGTCGGAGTCGCCCCAGCCGGAGCGCCGACAGTCGGCGATGGTGTCGGGGACGGAGCCGTCCTCTCGCCGACACACGACGTCGTCGAGCAGGAAGTCGGTCGTCGCGAGCCCGAAGTCGGGCAGGTGCCGCGTCCGCCCGTAACTACACAGGTGCCAACAGCGCAACAACTCGCTCTTTGAGTCAGTGCATGAGAGGGAGCTCAGTGAATACTGCATGCGTTACTCATTGAAATTGAAAACCGTGGCTGTTGGGTAAAAACTTGATATTCTTGTGATCCATTCGGCGAAACCTGCACGACACACAAAGCCACTGAGCAGCTCAAGAAAGAAAACGTACTCGAGTCCAAGCATCTTGCAGACCACGGCGGCCTCCCAGGCACCGAAGTTGTCCCTGCACACGGAGCCCCAGCGGCCGCCGTAGAAGACTTCAACGCGACCTTCCGTCGGGTTGGCCCCGCCCAGCAGACGAACTCGAACCTCGTCGCTCTCAGCTGGAAGCGAACACCGGCACACGAAAACTACCCAACACTGCTTGTGACACAACCAGATGTTAGCGAACCAGAAAGATCTTTTTATGTCTCAAATTTTACACAGCCACGTGTGACAAGCTGGATTGACATTGGCGCTTTTCGCACACACTGTGAGAGGCTCACAGTTGGGCACGCAGACGCCGCTGTAGATGTTGATGTCGTCAATAGCGAGGATGTCGCCGAACTCGCCGACGTCGCGCTGGCTGAACGTGAAGTAGTTGTTGCGGCCGAGGAACTGCGCAAGGTCGGCCTCGATCTTGAGACGGTAGCCCGCCGGCTGCCAGATGGTCGTCTGCGCGATCTTCCAGTTCATCTCGTCCTTCCCTGAAACAGCACCGTCACGGGCAACTGTTTGAATGAACTGGAAATGTTGCGGTCGTGTCCGTCTCAAGAAACCCCTGCACGACTTCATTGCCCGACAAATCTTGCAGCGGTTTGGTTGCGTGAGTGAACGTCACGATGGACACGCACCGTCGATGTGGAGGAAGCCGATGCGGGACGTGTCCCTCTCAGCGTACACGTTGATCATCCCGGATCCCGGCTTGAAGTACCAGAACTCCACACACACCGGGCCTTGCGTCTGAAAACATACGCGCCTCAGGCTTGCATGTTCAGAATCAGGGCCGGAGACTCGTTTGGTTGAGAGCGTGATTGATCCTTCGTCAGGGCCAAGACCCGTGAATTTTGCCCAATGAGAAACAAATACAAATTGCCTCTGTTCCACTGCCATCAAATCAAATGCATTCCAAGTTTGCATGACAGTCCGATTTTATTCACCTGAACAGCTTGGGGTGTCTGGAAGCTTCCTCGTCTCCCCCGAGTATATGGATCGACGAATGCATAACCTCCTGTAAACGCATTCACGGTAAACACAAGTTAATTACTGAAAGTTGCTCTGCTCCAAATGAGACCAGACTCCAGTGGTTCCAGCCAGAAGCGTGCCTTCAGACGGACAAAATTGGGCGGGGAAGGAGACGTCGTAATTTTGCATGGACATGCAAAGGGGCCAAACCTCAGCTTCAAATTTGTCACGTGAAAAATTCTTTCAGAGTGCCTGTGGCAGCAGGTAGACTCTGATCACTCCCGCCAGAAGCTGGAGCTTTGTGGAGGCCTCCACGCCGTTGTCGGATGTCGTCGTTGTTCCCTCACACACTTACAAACATGATCATTTTACTCCACGGCGTCGATCAAGAAAAAGTTATTTCGAAACTGCCATCTCCCTTGGGATCTTGGGTGTGTTTGCACAAAAGCGTTTTCAAATCCACACACAAAGGAACAAGCTCCTTGCTATTTTGTGATCTGGCGAGATACGCACGCAAAAACACGCACATGCCTGTGGCTCTCGCACATACGTGCACAAAACGAACACTAACATGAGTTGAGAGGTCGACTTTCGATGGGGTGCGATCTCCTCCTCTCACTGTCGCACTTGGCGACCCCTCAACTCATTCGTGATAAGACAGGAATAAATCACGCCAACTGAGAGTAGAGGAGGAAATCGCACTGTCTCGAGACGCGCGTCGAGAGACAGTGCGATTGCGTCCAACACTCAAGGTCAAGTGGTTTAATCGGCATCTATCATGAATGAGTTGAGGGGTCGCCAAGTGCGACAGTGAGAGGAGGAGATCGCACCCCATCGAAAGTCGACCTCTCAACTCATTCGTGATAGATATGCCGATTAAACCACTTGACCTGGAGTGTCGGAGGCAATCGCACTGTCTCTCGACGCGTGTCTCGAGACAGTGCGATTTCCTCCTCTACTCTCGGTCGGCGTGATTTATTCCTGTCAGAACAACCAACAACACACTGCAGACACAAGAAGACGTCTCACAACCCTCTTCCCCTCGTTTGATCCTGGGTGAACAGTGGTTGACAGGACACGTCTGGGTGCAGGGCGTACCTCGGGCGTTGGACTGCGAGTGATCGGAGGACGGGCCTCGAGGTCTGAAGAGCTGGCCGTACCCGATGAGCCAGTCGAAGTCGTCCCCACCGACCTGCTGCTGCAGGTTACACGTCTCCTGGTTGTCGAACGTGCAGCGGTACAGGATGCCGCCCTGCTGGAACTGGGCTGCATGACGGAACCACGGCACAAACAGAGCCTTGAGTTGGGGGTTGGATGAGAGCTTGGAGTTGATGCATGACGCACAACAATCAACAAGTGTTAGATCTACGTCCAGACAGAAACCCCAGCGTGAAGGTCTCAATGTTCAGACCTGTCCCCGTGGCTTTCCTGCTGGTGCTGAAGTTTTACTTTCCTTGCTCAAGATATTTTTGATGGAATTACTTCTCGAGGGATCAGAGCCTCATGAGGTGCCTTCGACGGGCAACTTTTCAAGGAAGCCAGTTCTCAACCGACTGCAAATCCGACGTCTGATATTTATAGTGGTAATCACCCGAGACTTTCGTTGTTATTGTTTCAGATTTCCTGGGGGTTCTTTCAAAATTGAACAATAAATTCCGTATTCATGGAACGACACGTTGGGGAACACTTTTTGTTCCAAGATTTTTGTCGGATGTTCAGTTTGTAATTGTTTCTCTCTCTCTCTCTCTCTCTCTCTCTCTCTCTCTCTCTCTCTCTCTGAAAATTCCTCTTTGACCAGGAGGTACGTCAAGGAATTAACCTCACTATTGCTCGAACAAAAAATCGAATTGAGCAAGTGACCTTAATTCACACAGACCTTGACTTCCGCAAATGATGGTTAGTCCCACAAACAGAAGGCAGGAGGTGGTGTGCTGATCCATGTTGACAGGTTATTTCCGCTGCACCCCTAAACTGTGTCCAACAGATGAGTGGGGCACCAAGAACGGGAGCAATCTATTCTGAAACATGTGTCTCATTCCATGCCCTTTTTGGACGCTGCCTTGTTCTTTCTCGTGGCAAGGAGCGTCAGAAACAACCAAAGGCCGCTGTATCTCCCTGTGAGTGCAGATCATTTGAGTGCCATGGGGTGCAGGTCACAGAAACGAATCCCCTTTTGACGTCATCGTGTTTCGATGTCACCATTGTGTTGCACAAGACAAAGACCCTTGAAGTGAAGGATTCACAACCACGACCACGGTCAGAGAACAGGGCTGCATGAGTGTCATATCACACGACCACGCAAGCACAATTTAACACGCATTTCAGTGGCTTTGGGGTCTGGACCCTGCTGTGACAATAACATCTCGTTCCCTTCATGGACTTTGCTCAAATTATTCGTGTCGTTCGTGAAGGTGATTTTGGGGAACAAGAAAACAAGGAGAACTTGAAACAGACCAGGCAAAATTTACGTTGTTCTTTCTCGTTTTGTGAAAAAGTTCAACCATGTGTACGTAAGACACCGCGGTTCCATATGTGTTACACTATCTGCTGAAACAAGGGAATGGAGTCAAAAGTTGTGTGCCGAGTACACATCGCCACCAGCCTGAGGGTGGCCTGGGGAGAAAACCACCTTTGTTGGGGGGTTTGTTTTCTGACACAAAATCACATGCGGCCTTTGTTTTGTTGTCGTCGTCCTGAATGAAACTGCACGACGCTCACTGAGGATCTCTGCCCCATTCTCATCAAACTCCGTGACCATACATTTTTTCGCACGTGGATTCGGCAACGAGAAATATGTTCGACTTGTGATGGGTTCATCATTGGAAGCTTGCTTGACTCATGGCCGAGTCGCCGGTTCCACCAAATGGTGTAGAAAGTCATCTCCTTGCAAAATCAACAGCAAATGAGATCGGAGACAAAGCGCACTGTGAAGCAAGACACGTCAGTCCTTTGGCCAGAACCGACAGGCCAACCCGTCCTCATGAATTCGCACTCGGTCCATTGCAACAAAGATCGTCAATGCTCCGGCCAGAACTTCAATTTATCAACCAAAACATCTAACCCACGGACAGAAAAGAAGAGTTACCGGTATGTTTCAAAAACGGTGGCGAACAAACAAGCATGCAAATTCTCACAAACTTGAATTGCATTCAGATCATGTTCGCAGTGAACAAGAGAGCAGTGTCTGAGGGGCGCCAGACTGAAGACAATTGTTCCAGTCACCTGCGCCTCCCACTCACCAAGAACACACAGGAGATTTTCGCGAGAAGCAAAACGGGTTCAAAAATTCCTGCAGACACAAGTTCTTGAAGACGGTTCTGTCCTTTTGCGTTCAAACGCTCGTTAGACTAACTTCTGATCCGTTCGGGAAAAGCAAACTGGTTTGTGACTCAATTCTTGTGATCAGTTCCTGGGTCGAATCGTCTCAATCATGCAGCAGCCAGGTTCAAGGAAAAAGTACTCCATCGAGGGTTGCACCGGCAGACCCGAGGTGGAGGTGAAGTCACCAAGATCACGAAGCCATGGGCTGAGCGATCTGCTTCTTTAGCGGGCGGTTTGGGGCACAATGAAGAAGCTTTGGAACAAAAAGATTTAGAAAATGTACAATTACATGAAAAAACGTAATTTTCATCTTTCCTTTTGTTTGGATCAACTTGTCCTTCAGTTGTGGTTCACTCATCAACGTGCTGAAGTCTCACTCAGAGAATGGTTCAAATGTTCTCACGGCGCGCCAAAGTTCTTCTTCCGGCCGTTTGTTTTGTGATGGAAGAGCCGACGCGGGGATTTCGTCCTCGCCTCGATCTGGTAACGGGAAACACCTGTGAAGGTAAACTTTCTGTTTTTGTTTGGTTTCTGAGTTTTCGCTTCGCCACTTTACATCGGACATCCGCCGACGTTCTCCCCATTTTTACCTTCTGACTGGATCAAACTTTGCACAGAACCAGCGAGTGGGGAAGCTGCGCTTGTCTGGTTCGTGGAACTGTGAGAGTTGGATCTCCTCGAATTTTGGTGCAGCGCAGTTGAGCAGCTCTGGAGTTGGTTTGGTGAGAAGTGAAGATGTCAGTGGACGCGCCTCTGCCGTTCTACCTGTCGGGCCACGGCATCATTCGCTGCGACATGTCGACGTCCCTCGACAACGTCCGCCTCTTTGACCAGGTGTGTGTGTGTGTGTGTGTGTGTGTGTGTGTGTGTGTGTGTGTTGGATTTGGTGGTGGTGATGTCACGCTCTGAGCCTGTTGAACCATCCCGATTTCACAGTTCCAAATGTTCCCCTTTTCGTTGGCACCGCTAAACGAGGAACCCACCAGATGGATCTAAATCTGTCTTGTCTTCAGGGTTTCAGTCGGAACTTCTTCAGCGAGATGACGAAGCTGCTTCTGGACGGACGATTCGCCGACATCACTTTGAAAACTGGTGACTCCCATTTTGTGTGACAGTTTTCGGCAACAGACTCCAGAATCAAGAATATATCCAGATTCTGTGCAAAAGTCACAGTCTTGTTGCTTTGTGTGGAGTGACTTACCGATTACTGGCCGGTCGCCACTGACCAGACGAGGCGGTCGAAGGTGCGATGTGGGGTTGGCCCCAAATTGAAGTATGCCCGGACCGCCTGGATTACCCTTGGGTGCGTCTGTGGCAGCCCTTGAATAGATACCTCGAGCGCAAGGCGTCGGGCCACGTTCTGCCTCAAAAAGGCGACAATTTCCCTCTCTTCTTGGCCTAAATTCTGCGGGTAAGCGCCTCCAGTGGCCATGACAGTCGAAAAGAGAGCACATAACCACAAGGGGTCACGTGATGGGCCCCTGGGGGGGGAGGGATGCTGGGTAATAACCAGCAAAATAGCACAAAACTGATATTAAACATCTATTCCCTGTCTAATGTATATAAATATTTATTGTAAAAATATTCAGAATATT
>JAAUXT010019500.1_pt1 | contig 23076 bp, 21 predicted proteins | sample 7278171 | NCBI WGS metagenome assembly JAAUXT01 (sample SAMN14350112, study PRJNA611818) | marine sediment metagenome | isolation source: surface marine sediment (1.8m) | place: French Polynesia: Moorea | collected 2018-08 | reverse complement strand
GTCCGTATTTTCTTTGGGTTGACAGACGACAAGCTGGAATGGACCACTTCCGTCGTGAGCATGTGGACAGATTGCACTCTGTGTGTGTGTGTGTGTGTGTGTGTGTGTGTGCAAAAGATTCAACTCCAGGTAAATTCAGCTTCCTGGTCCAGGCCAGTCACTGTTCATCTTAAGTTTTGACAACTCCGACCTTTCCTGCCTTATTTGTGCATGGAAAAGTGTGTGTGGAGGCAGACTGTGAACCAATTTATTTTGCAAGCCAGACTGCCACTCGGTTGCTGTTCTGTTTACAAATTCTTTCACAGAAACTGTGTCCATTTGGCTCACAGAACCCTTTTGCGTGTGTGTGAAGGACCTTTTGCTCACGTGGTCACTTCAGAATGACAAGTGAGGGAGACGCCGCAGACTCCCGCCACTGCCCCGTGGTCATTGAAGGAAAGCAAACCATCTATTTGAGGGTAACCACTGTGGTGGCCTGTTACATACAGACCTTTGTGTGTGACATCCCAGATTTATTGCAACACTTGGTCAGCTGATAAGTGGTGTGCGCATCTGCCGGAAAAGTATGACTGGTATGCCCTGCTTCCGCGTCTTTGGCCAGGAAGCATCTCAGGAAGTGTCAACACTCACAACACTCTTTGTTAGAATTGTGGTTTCTGAGGAGATGACACATATTTCATGTTGGCTTGAAAATATTTGATTGGATAAAAATGATATTCTTCGGACACGTGGGCTTTGTGTCTTGCACCGGCACATTGTTCAGACAACACCATTCAAGTTGAACGTTAGTGCTTGTTCACAGTCAAGACATTTCACGTTTTGAGAAGACACCAAATTTGGTGAATTTTGTCAAAGGTGAGTGAAGAGAAGTGAAATGTTTCCGATGTCAGCGCAATCGGAACAGCACAGAACAGTCGTTAGCTGCGTACGGGGAGAAATCGCCCCTCCGTTGATGAGCGTGAAATGGTTGATGAGTGTGAAATGGTTTTTCACGTTCTTCGTGGTTCCTGCCCAACTGTTTGGGTACAACTCATTTCGTACAGCAGGAAAACATTTGAATGATTTTGTATTTTTAGCCGATTTGATTGGAAAGAGAAAACGTTCAGAATCACCAACAGGTACGTCTGCAATATGGGTGTTTCTGCTTTCCTTTCCACGGTACTTTAATATAATATTCCTCGGCAGCAGAACGTGCAGGCAAATGTACCAGCAGCATCCCTGGACGTGATCAATAGCTCGCACGTTCGCGAGACGGCCGAATTGACAGAGAGGCCTCGTGCGGGGAAACCGCGGGCGGGCGGGAGGGCGTGTGTGTTTCGGTCACTCGCAGATTTGTCGCTGCGACGTTTTCTTTCGTCACAAGCATTGTGCGGTGAAATGTGTTGTAATGACGACCACAGAAGCGATTCCCTCAACATGAGACGATATTTTCCCAGATCATCTTTGCACGGATGTCCAGGCACCGGAAGTCAAAAAGTACGTTCGATTTGTTTTGTGTGCGCGTTGGCAGATCCAATCAAGAGAACTTGCCTGGAAGGGAAACTGCTGAAGTAGACTCCGGTGACAATTTGTCCTTTGAAAGCTGCTGTCGAACTTGAAGTGTCGCGACAGCCTTTCGAGTTTGCGTTGTGTGCCGTTGACGACTTGTGCGCTTGTACGTGTCGGTCTGCGTGTCTTTTGCTCATTTTCGTCTGAAACATGATATGAAAAATTGTACACCCTCTTTCGAAACTTCAACTGACGATTTTGTTCCGATGACACCTTGTGGGGACTCTTTGGCCCGCCTGATAACATTTGGGGTTGATTTTGCTGACTGACTGAAGCGCCGATGTCGGCGTATTGACCAAAACTCCCATTTGTTCGCACGCTGTGGATAAACCCACGCCCACTCACCTGAGGAGCAAGATGCCAGTCTGGACATGGAGGTGGCGTGTGTCCACAGCCTTGGGAGGTCTTGCTGTGCCAACCTGCAGTGAGTACTTTTCACTTGACAAAAAGTCTGATTTGTCTCCAGTTTCAGTGTCAAATTTGGGTGAGAAAAGTGTGCCAGGCTTGGGGAGGGCATTTCACACAAAATCAGGTATTTACCAGAATGTTGTTCACAGGGTGTGGAGAAGCTGTGTTTTGTTGGTCAAGGTGCTAAAATTACAAACAATGCACGTTGGTCTGCATCGGTATCCCGGTGTTAAAATTTTTTGCGCCGATCTTGCAAAAGGAAAAACATGTACCACAAACACTTTTTTTTAGAGAATAGAAAATATGTGCAAAACTTTCCCTGCCGCCTCCCCGTGTCTGAGAAGAATCAGGAAATCACGTCGAGAAGCTTATTTTCGGGAAGCTCAGAAGAAGAAACGCTTCATGTTACTTGGGAAATTGAGAAATTATATCACCCAACCTTGGCAGGAAGACAAAGATAATACGTGAAAGACAACTGGCTGGTTTTGGAAAATCAAGGAAAACGTGAACACCTCCCCCCCCCCCGCCCCTTAGTTTGGCGACAAACTTGAGAAAACATGTGCTGAAAATCTTTTTGAGAAAGTCGAAAGAAAGTGTGCAATTGAAATGCAGGCCAATCAGAGAAATGATTGGTTATTTTTGCATTTTTCGTCCATAAACTAACGGGAACTGCATTCTCGAGTTTCTTGACGCTGGTGAGTTTCAGCAAACAACCCGCAACTGGAAACGCAAACGGAAAAGTTACGTTTGCATTTGACCTTTCAGGGTTGCGGGTTGTGCTAAAACTCCCTGTTCTGTCCGAAGCTCTGAACACGGTGGTCAAAGAGTAATTTTCATTCGAGTTCTGAGAGGAAGGTGGATGGGTGACTTCTGGGTATTGCTTTGCAGTATTGTGTGGATCTGCAAATGATTGGAGACCACCGGGAAGTCAGTGAATTTTGTCTGAAAGAAACAAACAAAAATGTTGGAGCGCGTGGAACTCTCTCTTCTGTGTACACCATCAAGTTGTCCTCTGTCCTTGTTTCCCCATCAGCTCCCCCCACTGTGGCACGATTTCCGTCAGCGTGCCTAGGTCTGGCTGGCAACTGAGGATGATGGGTGCAGTGCAGCCTGTGAGGCAGTGAAGGCCGCCTGGCTGAGGGTGAAGCCAAGTTCAGAGGCCTCTGCGTGTGCTGTATGTATGGTGTGTGCTTGTGTGCATGTTTGGTACATTTCGTTGGCGTTTTCCTTCACGTACACATGATGGAGTCTGTGCTTGGAGTGCAAGAGGAAACGGAGAGCCAGGCACACACGGAAAGGCAGGCAGGGGAATGGTCAGGAGTGTGGAAAAACTAGGCTGACAAAGACTTGGCAGTGGTTGTACAGTTCGTGTGGGTGTACAAAAAGGCGTCTTTGGCAAAACGACAAGTGGTCAACGGGAATATTTATGTGACCGTCTGTGTGGAACGTGACTGTTTTGTGCTTGTGTGAAGGAGTATTTGCCGGGAGACTCGCAAAGGATCAGACTCGTGCTGGAATCGAGTGATAAATAGGTTGTGTGGCTAATTACTGAGCTGACTGGAGGAACATATATCATCAAGGAATACCTCGTGTGGATATTTGAGGAATCCCTGCATGTGCGACTCCCAGGAAGCAACTGCAGGAAGAACTTGCGGATAACACTGCGCTTGTTGTGCCTGCACAAAGCGGGTATTGATGGAGACGAGACATGGTGGTGAATACGTGCATGTGCTGCGAGGCAGCATGGCAGACAGCTAGCCTCGCATCGATGTGAGAGGACGTGGGCCATTTAAATATCCGTCCACATGGCTTCTCGCTTCCGCAGCATACCTGACAAAAGAAATTGGGAAATTTGTCACAAAAAGGCAGCAGTTCCGTGACGAATCAGGTGCTTTAACTTCAGGGACCCGTTTCAAACGCATTGGGCATTATTCCTCCAACTGCACGTTTTCGTTCAGTATCAAAACTGTTCAGGAATAACACCAGTTCAACTGGACACTTATTTTTGGACAGAACTTTTACAGACTTATCGCATTCATCTTTTCCTTTCCTGGATCCAGTGAACGAGCCAGAGGTGAGTGAAAAAGAGTGCGCCGAGAATGAAAAGTGAAACCAAGTCGCACGCTTTGTGTGAAATGAACAGGACCACAGGTCGTTCTTGTGAGACGACACGTTGCACGCTTGCCATTGGTACGCTTACCAGTACAAAGGTGATGAAACCAACTGACTGTCAGTTTCAACGTCCGAACGTCCAGTTGGGCAGTCCAGCTGCTTTGGAGTTCGAGTACATGTGGATCTGAAATCGGAACAAAACTATTCTAAGACAACCCTTTGTTCATGAGACCTCAAAATTGAGGTCTGGTCAATGGCTCCTGTCTTTTCTGTTTGATAGGTTGCACCGAAAGTTCAGGGTTGAATCTTTATCAGCCGCTTGCGGTTGTACGCATTGCTGGCCGTGAGGCGGCATGTTTTCCGACTTTCCATGTTCCCCCCCTGCCTCCGTGGGTGTACAAGTTGGAAGGGTAGCTATGACTTTTCGGCTTTCCTTGTCCTCCCCCCCCCATCCCATGCCCCACCCCCTGGGTGCAAAAGTTGGAAGGGTGGCTCTGACTTGCTGTGTTGCTGTCTGCACCCGCTGGGTGCAAAAGTAAGAGCTCAGAAGACTTTCCAACTTCCTGTGTTTTGCTTATTTGCTTTGGCTGTATTCTGCCAACCATGAGCCAGCACATACTTTCAAACTTTCCGTGTTGCACCCCTGCCCTTCCCCTGGCGCAAAAGTTGAGAGGGTGGTTCCCAACTTTCCGTGTCCCCGCTTCTCAATTGGAACTTCGGATAACAGTTTCACGAGCAGCAGTGCGCGAGTGCGCGCGGCTGGTTCTTCTCTTGAAAGGCTACGTAGTTGACTGTTGCGGACCTGCAAAAGAACGAGAGACAGATCTTGTAACATGTTGAATTTGTTCACAGCGACCCTGTGCTGTGCATTCGCCAACCGATTGAAGCAGGTACGGATCACGACTGGTGTCCACCTTGGGTGGTGAAAAATTAAGGGGGTAGGGTGAAACCGAAAATGTTTTGGTTTGTGCTCACACACCCCCTTCAGCTGCAGGTGCTGAGACTGCGAAGAATGTGATTGCATTCTTGGCTGCGTGGTCCCTTCTCTCAAGTGGGTCAAAACCTTTGGACGCTCCTACCCCCCTGCAAGTTCAGACGTCGTGTGCGTTCGGACTACCTGTCAAGACTTCAGGTGCCTGCCTTTATACCCCTCCCCAATGTATGCACAAGAGTCAGAAAATTACACGTTCCTTCAACCGCCCCCTTCCCTGGATGGCAGTTTGGTGCCTCCCCCCTCCATCCAACCAGCTGTTGTCGTCAGGCCAACATCGTGGTTCGTGGTTGTCTGGTCGGTTCTCAACAAAATTTGCATTGCCAAAAAAGACAGGCCAAACCGCCAAGGGGATGAAGGCTTCTCAATCGGCTCCAAAATGTTTGTTTACTCGGCTCCAATACGAGGATCTATCAAGTCAAAGTGACAATCATCATGTCTTGAAAACTCACATCGACGCACTTCGCTTACGCAATTCTTTTGTCTCAAACAAGGAACGTGCTCATCCGTGACCAATTGCTGATCATGACAATTGTCACTTTGAGTTGATAGATCCTCGTATGTTTCACATTTTTGCATTCGCTGCACCATGGCCGAGTACGAGAGCAAAGAGAAGATTTTGCCAGGTGATCTCCACTTCCCCCAGTTTGTGGCGGTTTGGGCGACCGGCGCAACGACTGCTCTGCCGTCGCAAGCTTGAGAATTTGATAACCTTTCGATCCTCTTTGTACACTGTACACCAATGGAAAATTTCGAGAAGGTCACACGCTCAATTCTGAACGTGTCAGTCGGTCGTGATCGTACGAGTATCAATGCCACGATAACGTGCAAACGTTGGGTGGAACTGGAAGATGCGAGGCATTGACAGAAAGTGCTCGTGTCCTGGCGTTGCCTGAAGCTGCTTGATGTAAGTGGCGTACGCTTCCGTACAGTGGAGAAAAAATCGATGGTTTCTGCAAAAGCTGCTTGCGTGCATGTAGACGATGAATGACTTTTTCCCAGGCCAGTGACACAAGCAAGGCGTCTGCAGTCTCTTTGCAATTGAATGAGGCTTGAAAGACAAGGTCCCGACAGCTCAGACAAACAGCTGCGTTTGTCCACGGGAACCAACTCGAGCAGCTGAATCGAGAATCTACCGGAACGTTTTTGGCTGCGATGGTTTCCTGACACGCCACATTGCACACCAGCTTTTATCAGAAAAATCTGGGTGCATGTGATTCCAGGGAGATGTTTTGAATGCCGAGGCAATCACTCCGATATTTATGTGGCCCGCGAGGATAAAACGTTGACCCATATCAGCGGGTCGTGTGTCGCACATGTGTCTGGAGAAAGGGGATATGTCTCCACCACGGGATCCAGCTTGAAGGGTTGATGGATCTCTCTGATCTGACAAGAGGCACACTTACCCACAACATTTCCGGTGCCCTTCACCTTCCGTCTCCTCTGTTTTGTGTCCCTGATTGTGCCACTGCAAAACAATCGCATTGAAAGTTTACGAGGCAGCTGTTCGTGGACGATCACAAGTGCCAAAATACACTCAATCATTGGAGAAAATGGTGGTCCCGTTTAGCATGACAACGAACAGCTCAGAGAGGTCTCAAATCGCTGGTACAAGTGTTTCTGCATGTGGTCTTGCACCAAGTTTGCTGTTGCTTGGGTTGGTGTGGGTCACCCAAGCGAACTGGTTTGAAAGACTGAAGCATTTGAACCGGAACCTCCTCCCACCGCTTGTACGTACACAAAACACCGGCCTTAAATAGAACAGGTCACCCACATCTTGATTGCATAAAGGTGAAACATGCAGAGGCAAAACGATGGAAGCACTGATGTTTTCTCTTTTTGACCCAGCACCGTGGTGGATCGAAATCCGGAAGGCTCGGTCCAAGTGACCTTGAGGCCCTTTGCACATCAGATGATCAGCCGCAGACTAGAACAGCTCTGCGGAAATGCAAAATGCAGCCCTGTGAAAAGTCGAAGGGAAACGAGAGAAGGTACGAAATGGCATCCAGCAGCTTCAGGACATTGCCATGGTAACTGCAGCGTTCCTGCAGTGAACATGCTCTGCAGCTGACCTTAGCGTTGACCCACCAGGTCGTTGCAGAGTCGTGCGTGCAAATAGCACCTGTAACATGTTTCAACCTATCAGAAAACCCAGAAACAAGGGAAAACGTTTTGTGTGTGTTGGTAACTGAACAAAAAGCAGACGAAGTACTGTTTACAAGGCTTTCGTGGTGAAGAAACGGAAAGAATGAGGAGATGCTGCGTGCGTGTGCACAATGAAAGGGGTGAGTCACAATGTCATGCATCTGGTGTGTGTCGGCCATGTGCTTGCAAACATTGCGAGGGAGTGCAATGCTGCTGAGACAAGGCACGAGGGCACCATGTCAACCTGCATCCATTCTTCAAAGGGGAAGATGCGTTTGCAAATTCCGTGCAACAGTGGAATCATCTCGTACTTTCCGGTCGGCAGCAGAAATGTAATGATGCCCCTCCCATACGTCTTTGCAACTGAAGAACAATGTCCGATGAGAAAAGCAGACCGATTGGTGCTTTGTGCTGGGACTCCTTTCCACGACCCAGAAGGACAGTCCTGAAAAAGGTACTCGTGACACCGAATTGAAGTGAAATCAAAGAAATGAGATTCTGTGGGCGATGTGAAACGGTGCTGTGATCAGGAACTCAACTCATGTGTCGTTTCCACACCTGAATTGTGTGTTCAGAGCGATGTTTGCACACTCTTGATGGTGGGCGAGACAAGGTTTCACACACTACCACACCCATTCACAAGTGCAGGGGTGAGAGGTGTGTAAAACTTCCAGGGGGGTGCCACGTATCAGTGTGAGTTCCAGTTACGAGTGAGTCACTCATGCATGCAGTGTGTGCACGAGTTCCAGTGGAAGACGTTTCTCACACACATGCCATGCAAGTGTGTGAGATATACGAGGTATCATCCACAATAAACCTTTCGAAAGCGATATTTTGACCAAAAATTTCTGCAAAATTTCTGTCCTTTGCACATATGAAGTACATACATGCATATGGATATTCAGTTGTCATGTAGTTTGATCATGAGCTGATTGAAAGAATTTATTGTGTTGACAATCCAAGTAGGTTAGACAATTGATTTTGCTTTGCTTTTAGTTCAATGCATTCATTCATTTTTCACAAAAAAGTGTACCACGACATTGATTTTGATACTCAACTAGAGTGTGACTGTTGATCTTTTCATCAGTTGGTCATGGCAGGAAACAAGATATTTATTTCCCTTCTGGCTATTACTTTTGACATTGGTAGCATTTACTACTCAAAATGAACAGAAGTAGAAACGAAACAAAATTTGCTTGTGAAATGACTTGGACACTGACAGATGGGCGTCAAACTGTGATCCACAAGTTTCCTTCTGATTCCACAAAAGCCCCTGGTCTTGAATCTTGCAGGAAATTTTTGCTTTGTATCTTGAACTTTTAAAGGAACCACTTCCAGCAACTGGTTGTCAGTGGTTTCTTTCAGAACAAGAAGTCGTGTTCGGAAGGTTTATTGTGGATGATACCTCGTAGGGTTCGAAACCCAGTCCATCTCTGAACTTTCTTACCGGTCTTCATACGAGTATGGGGAATCTTGTGATGTCATCTTCGTCACATTCCTTCTTCACAGTTTTTCTGGACGTGTTTTCAGAGACGTCTTGCTTTTTTGTTAGACTGGAGAATCAAACAACAAAACGGCAATTTCGTAGAAAAACACTGAATGGACTTGTTCAAAAGCGCAGAAGAGGGAAGACTTGAGTCAACATGGCCGACACTGATCAATCCATACCTTTCTTTTCCCATTTTTTTGTCAAAACCCTTATTTTACTAAAGTACTTAGCAGTCACCAAGGATACAGAATTGTCCTCTTACCTTCATTCCTGGACGCCTTGATTCTGTTTGACCGTGCGGTTTGTCTTCAGATTGAGAAAAGAGCAATTTTGCTTGGAATACCAGTTTCCACTGCCAGTCGTACTTGCTCGTTTCAGTATGAGTAAAAATGAATCACGGGTTCCTCTGCAGTGAAGCTGTTCGTGATGTCACACACAACGGGCAACAAAGTGCAAGTCCGGCTATTTCAGCCAAATACGGTGTTCTCGTGCAGGACATTCCACGCAACGCCGATTGTTACCCTCGATCTCGACGGGTGAATTTGGTGTCGGTGACGGTGTCGTTGTAAAATGCACTGTCAGAAACTTGCTCTGGTGTGGAGGGTCAGTGACCTCAATTGAGCCGTAAATGCTCACCACACCATCTCAGCTTGTCCAGGAGGTCGTGTGTTTCCTCGAGTGCTTTCAACCGCGTTTCTTTGGACCTTTTTGGGCTGCCCTTCAGATGGGACACACGACTAAATTTGTGCTAAATTTGTGTTTTGTGTGCTACTCGCTGATGGTTGTCGCATTCATACAGTTCGTACTCGTACGTTCTTTCAAAGTCAGCAATGACTGCTTCTTTTTGAGGTGGTTGTCGTTGGAGACAATATCATGAACGTTTTGCCCATTGGGTGCGGGTCGAAGTAATTAATTGTGGCGGTTGCATGACGCGCGTGATGCTCCCACAGCGTCAAGTGGGAAGAAGTACGTGGGTGGGGCACGAGAACATGGTGCGAGGTCTTTACAGCGTTCACGACGCGCAGCCTGACCCAATATCGTGTGTTCGACACAGATACGAGCGGATGAAGCTGCACGGACATCAGCACCGTGGACCAATAGCTAACGTCCTGAGTTGCTTCTGAATGGAACCTGTTTTGCAGACAACTACCATATATGGGTGTCCAACGTAACTTGTTCGTGACGTACGTGAGAATCTTGTACAACTGTTTTTCAATTGATGGAAGATTTGTGGATATAGATTCGCACAGGACGTCAGAAGAACCTGAAATAAAGTGAACAATTCACAGTATTCTTGAAGTGAATATTTAAACGAGCAAGCTTATAAAGTGAGGCATTGAAGCATTTTGTCTTTGACAGGTAGGTGGTTGTGTTTTTGTTCGCTCTGAGCAGACGGAGTGTTGAGCCAGACAGAAGTTGACCTGAGCTTGTGGGTACCACCGTGGTCCATTTTCGTGACCAGCATCTCAAGCTGTGTGCATGTTTGAGCAGCACTTGGAATAGTTTTCGTACGGTTGCCTTTTCTTGGTTTAATTGCAATGTTGCTCGTGATGTTTTCAATGAGAACTCGTGGCAAAACTCTCTGGTGATACGCACGCGTGTTGTCAGTCGAAACTTGTGAGGGTTGAACGAGTATTTTTCGGACCAGTTGAGGTCAAACGATTTCGGTGACAAGTACGATGTGCGCACCTGCCAGACAATGTGCAGGATGTTCGCTTGTGTGCCAAGACATCTGCTGGACGATTTGCGGGGCGATTTTTGTTTTGAAGGAATTTAACGTGGGGGTGCTTCACACATGGGGTTGTGCCTGTTCGTCTGGGAGACCAGCTTTCCCGACACCCCGAAATGTTTGCAGATTGACACTTCCTGGCTTGGAAGTTGAGTGTGGCGTAAGGTGCCCGCTGTTTGATTCGCTCCCATTGAGACAGGTGCTGAGAGGACAAGGGTAAACGCATGGAAAAGTTACGTTTGTGGATCTTGTTGGTTGGTGTGATGTTCAGACGTCTGGTTTTCAGTTGAACATACGTAAAAATGCAAGTGGGAAACTTCAACTGTTGTTGGATTCCTGCCTCGATGTTTCCCAGTCGGGTTTCTTTGCGCCAGAAGCGAATCTTGATGTTGAATGTGGGTCGGCCCGCTTGCCGTCTGCGCAGGGCGGGTGGGTTATTGATGAACACCTGTGTGGCTTGTGTTTCCTGGCAGCTCTACGTCTACGGGCCTCCGAATCAGAGCATGAAACTCCTCGTGAAACAGCGATGAAGTTTGTGTTCATGTTTCATTGGTTTACGTTTGCTGGTTTACCTGCAGGACAGTGTTTTTTTGCCAAGCACCTGTCAAAGGTTTGGTGATCGCATTTCCAGAAATTCAAACAAAGGTAATCTGAGGGAATCCCTGGGTTCGGGGAAGTGCATTTCAATGTGTTGATCATTCAGCTGAGGTCAGCTCAGTACGCCGGGTGGCCCGGTGCATTTCATTTCTCGAGTGCAAAGTTTTGCGTGCACTAATTTCAATTCAGATGATTTCTAGGTCAAGTACAATGCATTGTCTCGAACCAAATGGTTTTGATACAGCCACTGAATTGCGAGAGAAACTGCTTGGAACAGCCTCACAGTCTGTTCCTTTGCTCGGGGCTCTTTGTGAGGCTTTCCCCGGAGGGTTCCTGTCCGCCGAATCCTGAGATTGAAATGTATGAACCACAGAAATACTCGTAAGCCAACGTCTGGGAAAAGAGAATGGCTTTGGTCAATTGAAATGGTGGAAATGCCGTTGGTACGAGTACGAGTGGCCGGTGAAAATTTATGGCAGAACTCCGGAACAACCTCGTTGCCCTTCAGCAAGGTCTCGTTTGCGAGCTGAAAAACGAGACAATAAAAAATAAAAACGAAATCTCGTTTGTAATGTGTCATCGCTTCAGTTTCCTCTTTTCTTCTTTCAGGGCGATCGACAGTTTTCAAAAGGCGCTGTACATTGACCCCAGTTTCCCACGAGCGAACGAGGCTCACATCCGACTCGGTCTCATCTACAAACTCACCAACCAGTACGACTGCAGCCTCAAGGTGAGTTTGCTACCCGAATCAGACGGCCACGACAGAACGTGCGGCCACGACAGAACGTGCCTCCACGAAAGAACGTGCGGCTTGCTTTGTCCGCCCCCTTGCGTTTGGCTGCGCCGTGAAAGTGTGAGTGAACGAATCGTGATCTGTTGCTGGAGCGTCGTGCAGTGTAGAGGAGTGAAGACTTCCACGGCAGAGAATCGTGGAATGATCATCCAGCTCCTTCAAAAGTTCTCAACACACGTGGTGTTGAAGGTTGAAAACACAGAAGAGCACAGAAGGTTGTTTTGAGAACGAACAAAATGGTACGAGTACGACTTCGAACTGCAGTGTTAGTACGAGTACCGTGAATGCGCTGTGCAAATGGAGAATGTGTGCGAATCCTGGGGCCTACATGCATTGTTCATTGCTTGTTTCGTCTGAGCATACGTATTATGGCTGCGTTCCAAAATAGACAGACATGTAGGACTCGCTGACCCAGAACTTTTTGTTGCGTAGCTGCAAAACTTCGTGTGTACAAAACAAAGGCCACGTTGCTGAGTGTGTTGACGTGCAACACTTCCCAATCCTCTGTGACCAAATACGATAGCCTGCAAAGAACAAATTCAGTCTTCGGGATATTGGTGTGCCAAATCGTTTTGCGTCAAGCTCTTTCTCACACAAAATTTATCAGTGCCATCGTCGTTCATTCCGTTCAGTTTGTTCAGATCAGCCACTTGGTAATGATGTGCACGACGGTGTAGGTTTTCCTGGATTGTGCACAGCACGCTGTCTGAGTTCGTGTGCCTATCTGCAAGAATGATGTCGAGAGACGGAATGTGTGTCAGCGATCAATACACTGAGGGACGGGCAGCGAACGTGATCAAATCAGAGCCTCGAAACTTTGTCCGGCACACGGGCGTGAAAAAAGCGAAAGTCTCCCGTGTTTCACAGTCGACTCAGGTCAGATTACTTCCACGGCTGATCAGGGTCTTTTCCTGTTTTAGCGCTTTCGACTGGCCCTGCACGATTCCAGTCCGTCGACATTGTCCAAGTCAGACAGTAAGTAGATCTAGCAAACTTGTTTGCCTTCCTCCTTGTCCATTCCTTGAGTCTACAGTGTTTTCGTCCTTGCAATATTTCCCAAGATTCTTGGTCGTAGCTCAAAAGGCAAGCAAGACTTGATGTATGAAGATTTATCGTGAATCTACATTTCTTCCAGTCAAGTTTCACATCGCCCACGTTCACGAGCTTCAAGGCAAATACAAAGTCGCCAAAGAGACGTACGACGCTCTCATCGACGTTTCAGATCTTCCAGAAACTCTTCAAGCAAACATCCTGCGTCAAGTGGGCAAGTAATCTGCAACAATGATCGCAGTGTGTGTGTGTGTGTGTGTGTGTGTGTGTGCGCACCGACAAGAATGATACACAACACAACAAAACAATGTTTCTTCGTGATGTGCTGCAGTCGAGACGTTCTTGGAGCGGGTTGTTGATCTCGCTGCTTTGTAAGACTGTGATGTAGCTCTGACTGCTCGAATGTACAGATACGTAAGATTTGCCACGGATTTTGAATGCAATAAAGGCACTGAGAATGAAAGTTCCCCAGTACATCTCAGATAAAAGTCGGCATCCGTCTCAATACCAACGTCGTGAGTGTGTCAACAGCAAAAAAGAGGCCTCGAAACGTCTTTTTGTCCAGTTTTACAAGAAACGTGAAGTGTTCCTCGGTGATAAGCACCAGTACCCGGGTTTACGAACCAAAGCAGGACTTTGTGGGAGGCCTTGACCGTCGCCTTTCTGATAAGCGAGTAAACACAAAATATATCTTGTTACTGCGACCAATTAGATTAGAAACGAGGACACTGTAACACTTACGCTGAAACAGTAGTTGAAAAACATCTCTTTATTTTCCACGATGCAGGGTGGATGTACCACACTGTGGAGGCGCTGGGAGAAAGAGCAACTCGCGAGGAGCACGCAATCAGCTACCTGCAGAAATCGATAGACGCAGACTCCACTTCAGGCCAGAGCTGGTATTTTCTGGGACGGTAAGAGGCTCGTCAAAGATCGCTTCCGTTTGAATTTGTCTTCGCTCATGCGAGACCTGAAGCAAATGCACGTTGCTCTTTCACAGATGTTTCTCCAGTGTCGGGAAGGTCCATGACGCCTTTGTCTCGTACAGACATTCCATCGACAAAAGTGAAGCCAGTGCGGACACTTGGTGCTCCATCGGGTACACGTCGCAACATCTGTCTGGAAGTTGATGATTTCCGTCAAACGGCATTTCCTCAATTTTCCATTCAACTTCGTGTTGTTTCCCTTCAGGGTTCTGTATCAGCAGCAGAACCAGCCTATGGACGCACTGCAGGCCTACATATGTGCCGTACAGTTGGAAAAGTCGCACACAGCAGCTTGGACTGATCTTGGAATCTTGTATGAGTCGTGCAATCAACCCAAAGATGCGCTGACCTGCTACAGGAATGCAGCCAAGACGAACAAAGGTGAGAACTTCTTTTCAAAGAACAAAATAGAATTCACTGGCCTGAAGCTTGTTTCGTGCTTTGCTCACCAGTACTTTTTTATTGCAGCTTCATTGAACGTGAATTTGTTGACAAAAATCAAAATTCTTCAGAGGAATTTGGCGAACGTGCCTCCTCAAGCTTTCCAGAACCAGAGCAAGTAAGGCCCTTCGCTTTGAATACAGTGTCACAGAGCAGTCTATTTCATGCTCAATACAGTTCAGTGCTTTACAAACTGCATTTTGTCACCAGGCCAAGTCAACTACCTAGCATAGAAGAGGCGTTCAGTTTGCCTATACCTGCCGAACTTACCTCGCGCCAAGGCAATCCACAGCAGGTAGTTTTCACAGCCGCCATGTTGTCGTTCTCTGTGAATCATTTGGGTGTTGCAATCTGAAAAGAGACCCAGGTGTGCGGTTCGACAACCTGGCCTCTGGTGCGACAAAGTTCGCTTGAAAGCGTTGTTGTCTTTTCTTTCATGCTGGGAGATTCGTCTGATTGACAGGGCGCGGCGGCAGGAGTCGCGGGCGCCGTGGGCCCCCTGGCCGCAGGCGGCGCCGGAGCAGCGGCGGGCGGCGCCATGCAGCCAGGCCGCGTCATGGGCGGACAACAACAGCAGGGCGGGCAGCAGAGATTCATCATGGGCCACCCGGGCCAGACGCCCCCGCACCAGCAGCAGTACCCGTCTCCGCAGCCAAGCCTCGTGAGATCTTGCTTGTGTTGTTGAATTTCTTGGCTCACCTGACCCAAGCGCAGTGCTGTTGAGAGTTGTCTGCAAAGTTTCCTGGAGGGTTTGAACGCGACGACCAAACCCGAAATAGGTCAATCGCAACAGAACTTGCGTGTCACATCAACACGCGCTCACGTGCTGAAGCATCGTCTTGTCATACAGTACGGCCCAGCGGCGGGACAGTATGGAATGCAGTCTCCGGAGGCGAAGAGACGCAAACTGATGGACGCGAAGGAGCGTCCCGAGGGCGCAAGTCGGGAGCAGCCGCCGCCGCTGACGCAGCAGCAGATGGCGATGCTGAACCTGCTGCAGCAGCAGAACGTGGCGAATCTGCCGCCGTACCAGCAGACGGTGCTGCATGACTTGCAGCAGCGCTATCACGCCGCGCAGCAGCACATGATGAAGCAACAGCACCTGCAGATGATGCAGGCAAGTCGCATGCGAAACTCCAATCATACACACAAATTTCTGGTTGCCGTACTTTGCACGTGTCGTTTTGCTCAAACACGTCTTTGTTTCCAGGGAGGCGGAATGCACTCTCCAGGAGCCTCCGTTCCCAATACGCCGGGCAGTATGTCACCATTTCCCAGCCCGGGCATGCCCGCCAAAACCAGTCCTCACGCCATGCCCAGCAACACGCCGCCGGGCTTTACCCCATTCTCAGGCGCCAACGCAGGAGGCAACGTACCGTTTGGAGGAGGAAGTGGCGTCCCTGGTGCGCAAGGCACGGACACGGAGAGTGCGTTGCCCAAGGATTTGGGACAAGTCAGTGACCAAGAGCTCACAGCACTCTTGTCGCGGCACGACATTGCCACGTCACTCGCGGAGGACTTGCTGGCGCAGTTCTCCCAGCAACAGCCCGGCAGTTCTCAAGACAGTAAAGACTCGCTTGCAACAGCCACTGGTGATTCCTCTAGTCATAAATCTTCATCCAATCAAAATCTGGACACACTGGGTGGACTGTCTTCTGACCCGTTCGGGTCCTCGGACAAGGCTTATTCTCCCGCGTCCTCGTCTTTGCCGGGGCAGCTACTAAACGAGGGCTCGACCAGTCCACGCTCCATCACACACTCAGCGCCTCCTAATGAGGTGTGTGGAACAATGACGACGGATTCGAAGGGAGACATCGTGAAGCCGCCCCCGAAGGCAAAGCTACAAAAGGGCAACTGGGACGATATTGAGGTGAAGACGGAGCCGGGAGTCGGTGTCAACAAGTCGGGCAGCTCCTCCCTAATATCGCCGTCCAGTGTGTCCATCAACATGAAGTCATCCGAGCTCATCGCATCGCTGCGAAAACAAGGTGAGACAAACGAATCGTTCACCGCTTTCCAGGAAGATCTCGGGGTCATTATGCATAGCAGCAAGAACAATGTTGGTGAGGTTCCTGACACTCTTTAGTTCACCTGATTTCGCACATCACGCTCGTTTCTCTTGCAGGAAAGAACGGAATCTGCCACCAGGTGATTCTGTCCGAGCGGTGTCCGCCGCCCTCTCCTCCGGACCCACCCTACCCTCCGCTGCCCAAGGACAAGCTCAACCCTCCCACGCCCAGCGTCTACGTGAGTCCTTGTGTTTGAAGTCACCGGGTGAACAGATCAAGATTTTCTGCGTTTGTGAAGCTTCCTCACGTTCACTCAAAATGGTTTCAGTTGGACAGCAAGAAAGACGCGTTCTCCAAGGAACTGCAGCAATACTGTTCATCCCAGCCTGTTGTCGTTATCAGAGGTTTAGCAGCGGCCTTGAAATTAGGTGAGACTGGCGGTTCCAAAGGGAGAAATTAAAACCTGTTTGTTCCTGTTGAGCAGGACGATTCTATGCTTTGCAGGCGTGGGTGGGGCTTACACCAGATTCATTTTCCTTGCAGACTTGGGCCTGTTTTCAACCAAAGCGCTGGTGCAGGCGAACCCGGAGCACCGCGTCGAGGTGCGCACGCAGCGCCAGCAGCCGCCCGACCACAACCTGGACCCGAGCGGCCGTCAGGTGTGGGCGTGCCGCAGTTCCCGATCTCATACCATTGTGCAGAAGTACGCGCAGTACCAAGCTCAGTCATTTCAGGAATCTCTCAAGGTATGTTTCTTCGCTACCCGCTCGTTGTTGCATCGTCTGGAAAAAAAGGAAGATGTGCTCGCCATTGTCAGGGGAACATGTAATTTGTTTGATTCACAGGAAGAGCAAGAAAAGCAGCAGAAAGGGGGTGGAATGTGGAAAGAAAAGGATTCAGACAGTGACTCAAACTCGTCCTCGAAGGGAAAGAAAAAGTACAAGATGATCAAGTTTGGAACCAACGTTGATTTGTCCGATGAGAAGAAATGGAAACCTCAACTGAACGAGCTGACAAAATTGCCGGCTTTTGCACGGGTAGGTGGCTGAACAATAGGGCTCCGGAAGCCGTTCACTGTGTTCATCTTCGCGCAACACTCGGTGTGTGTTGTTGTGTCCACAGGTTGTGTCGGCAAACAACATGTTGAGTCACGTGGGACACAGCATCCTGGGCATGAACACAGTGCAGCTGTACATGAAGGTCCCTGGATCGCGAACTCCAGGACACCAGGAGAACAACAATTTCTGCTCCATCAACATCAACATCGGACCCGGGGACTGCGAGTGGTTCTGTACCCCCGAAAACTACTGGGGCGTCATCCACCACTTGTGTGAAAAGTACGTTGACGGCTCACGTCAGCAAAAATACATTTCAGTCAAATGCAGCCACTTACTGTGCTTTCATTGTGAAGAACATGACTTCATTGGACGTTTCGAACTCACCACAGGAACAATATCAACTACTTGTCCGGGTCGTGGTGGCCGAACCTGGATGACCTGTACGAGCACAACGTCCCTGTGTATCGCTTCATACAGAAACCGGGCGACCTGGTCTGGGTCGGTCCAGGCACTGTGCACTGGGTGCAAGCCGTGGTAAGTGCTGGACAAGAACAAGAAAGAAACTGAGAGGCGCGAGCTTTCTTCGGTGCCCATCGGTAGTTTTGGGTAGATCACTTGTGGAAAGATTTTCATTGAATGATAGACTTGATGTGAACACAGTTGAACCAAGGGTAGCCCCTTTGAACTATTGAAGAGAACTTGACATTTGCAATGTTTGATCTTGATCAGGGCTGGTGCAACAACATCGCGTGGAACGTGGGTCAGATCAACTGGAAGATGTACCAGTTGGCCGTGGAACGTTACGAGTACAACAAACTGGTGTCGTACAAGTCCATAGTGCCGATGATTCATCTCTCTTGGAGCCTTGCGAGGAACGTGAAAGTGACGTGTCCCAAACTGTTCGAGATGATCAAGTGAGTCGCACCTGCGTGTTATTCAACAGACGCTCACACGAGAGCGAGTTGCAGGGGCAGTTGCACCAATAACAGATGAAGTGCACTGGAACTTCAAATCGCAGTTTAGTTTTCAAGGAGAACCACGTGTGGTTTTCAGGTACTGCCTGTTGCGAACTCTTCGGCAATGCGAATTGACGCGCGAATTTCTGGCGTCGCTCAAGAAGGAGGTGAAGTGGCACGGAAGGTCTGAGGGTGAAGCTGCGCATTACTGTAACGGCTGTGAGGTGAGCACATCGTGTGTATTTACTTCATTATCATTTTCCTTCGTGACCATCAAATTACAAAACAAACTGATAAATTACAAAGCGCTCATTATGACCTTTTCAGGTGGAAGTGTTCAATTTTCTGTACGTATCGGAGCAGAACAAGAGCCACGTGGTTCACTGTCTCGACTGCGCGCGCAAGATAAACCCGCGTCTCGATGGCTTCGTCGTACTCAACCAGTACAGCATGCACGAGTTGATGGAGACCTACGACAACTTCCAGCCGGGCTCACCGGTGGGTACTTGGCGTCGTGCACCCGGGGCGGCCTGTTGTCCTCTGACTCAACAAAAAGCATTGGTCTGGTAGCTGTTTGCAGACCTGTTTGATGTTCAAATTTCACAGTGAACTTTCTTTGTTTCAGAACATGAATATGCCAGGGCTGATCACGTCATGACCACAACAGAGAACGTAACATCTCTCGATGGAGAGGACATCATCTCTGTGTCGTCAAGTAGAGTACTCGTTCTGTACCATGGACAAGGATCGGTGTCAGTGATTGTGGATATTGGCAACGATAACGGTGATCGCACGGACAGGGAAGCATTTCTTGTTGAAGTTGGTTGTGCATCCAAATTTGTGCGACTTGGGTAACTTCGTTGGAGTAAAACAATCATTTAGGGAATTCACATTGTCAACCTGATGTCAGTTGGTGCACGGAACTGAACATGTTTTGCGAGGACAGTCATGTGACATCTACATCCATCAGTTCAGCCAGCCAGCCGAGTCAACCTCACTGTGGAGTTTTCTATCATGAAACGGAAAACTGGTGCTGTGAAGCTGATTTCAACATGCTTCCGTTGTGCAGAGCACAAGTTCATTTGTATGTAACCAACCCGAAAGCATGTGCCATAAAAGGGTAAATGACCATTTCTACTGAGCACAGGGAACAAGCAAACAGTGAAAGTGTGAAATTGATTGACAGTCCACGTATGAATCTTTTGGATCCATTTACATCTCGTGCTCAAAATTAGACGTAGAGACTTCAAAAGCAGCAATGATGATGCAAAGGCAGTGACACCAACTCAAGGAGATATCATTTATGCTAAATATCAACTGCACTCAAGGAACCATCCCCATGTGATGACAACACAGGTGCCATTCCACAGTATCGAAGTCGCGTTTTGGTGCGGATGAAACACAGTCGAGGTCGACAGCGCCGACAAGTGTGTAAGACGCACAGCTTGAACATGATGGGTAAGACTGCTTTTCCTTTTTACGAGACGGCAAATGTCCAGCTTGCGTGAATGAGGTGACAGTTTGCAGACTGCTTGGATGGACACCCTGTCAGGTCTTCTCTTCTTTGGTGCGCCATCATTGTGAACGCAAAGTGGGGAACAAAAACCTTTCAATGCCTTTTTCGGAACAGTGTTGAGCTTGTGTGCCATGGTCTTCATTACTTGTGTGTTACATTCTTGCCACTGGAGAAATTGTGAAATCAGGGAAAGTTTCGAAGAAATTTTGTTGCTGTCAGCGTGGACAAATTTGTTTCGTTCTTTGATATCTTAAAAAGGAAGCATTCGCTGGACTGCGCGATTTCATCATTCATTGTGGCATTCAGTTTGGTGACTGCATGTGTGTAGCAAAGTTGTACGCATTCAAAATAGTGTAACATATCTGTGAATAAGGAATTCTAGGCTTTTTTGTGGTGCTCTTTCCCACATACAGTGTTTGAAGCTTAGTTTCAGTCTTTCTTGTGTACCTGGCGAGCTGGAAAACAGACATGGGCAGCAGTTTTTGTGTCGCGCACAAGTTACGATTCTACATGTACATCGCAGATTAGAATTTTGGTGCAATAATGCTAGCTGCAACTGTAATTTCCAAAAATGTTCGTGAAACACCGAATCATCTGAATTTCTCGCAAATCTGGACTTGGCAACAAAGTCGTGAAATCCAAGGCAGCATTGGTCAATGAAACCTATGCAAGGACTGCCACGGCCGACGATTCATATCAAAACCTTGTTCTTTGTCTGCAGACAGAATGCTGGTTTCGTTTTTGCGTGGACTTGAGCAATTCGGTGGACTCTGAACCCTGAATCTTCCCGCTTGAGTGGTTTGCTGACAGTTGTGAGAATGGGAAAATTGTAATTGTGAGGTGGTTCTTTTTCCAGCTTGGACAATTAAGGTTTGAAAATTGCGTCAAATAGCACGTTGACCAGTGAAGTTTCCACGAGGTGTGGAAAAGTTGCGTTGGTTTTCCACGATGCATCTGTGAGGCATGTCTGATATTTGTTGCTGTTGAGACTTTTATTGACAGATCAAGGTAGTGCATTGATTCGTAGCACAAGATGCCATCTTGGTGATGACTTCTACTTAATTTTCTGCTGTCAGTGTTGACAAGTCAGGGTTCTTCGTGCCGCTTCGAATGTCAATGATCATTTCATCGTCATTGTAAAAACTTTGTCTCGTTCACAGCACATCTCTTGCGTCGTACTCTAGAATTGAATTGAGAAGTTAAAACATTGCATCTGTGCAGAGAACATGTCAAGTCGAATTTTGTGTCCCAAACTTTTGAATTGGTTGCAGTAGTGACTTGTCGTGCGTTATTCCCACTGTTGAAAGAAATCACATCAGAAAATTCGTCACTTCCTGTTGTTAGTGTACGTGAAGATTGTGACTCACTTGCACGTGTGTCAACAATCTCAATTCAGACTGGACGTCAGCTGTACTATTTTCGTCATATTTATACGTTAATAAAATGTGCATTCTCACGATTACAGTCTGTTTGAAAATAGCGCGTGCGGTGTTTCAACAAGGCCCAACAGAGTCGACGCAGCAGTGCAGGCAAACTTCAGTCGTTGTTTCCTGTCGATTTGTCACAGTTGCTCCAAAGAAAGAAAAAGGAACCGTGACTGAATTGCACGATCGGATGTATTTTCTCCTGGTGGTTGTGTGTTTCTTTGTTTCTTTGTTTCTTTTGCATATCACACATTGAAGGCTGTTCACGAAGAAGTTCGAAAGAAGGGAGAGCCTGCAGTCAGCCGCAAGTTAGCATTTGTCTTCGATGTGTCGTGTGTTGCCATTTTATGCCATCTAGCAAGGCCGTCCGTTGTGCCCGCTGCCGAGCAAATCTTGCAAGAAGGCTTCCAGGTTGACAGAATGCATCTGAGTGGCGGCGGTGTTCCCCTGCCAGGCGTCGTCGGCAGCGGCGGCCTGGGGGCGCTGCACGGCTGGTGCCGGGTGGTCGCGCCAGTTGAGCTGACGCAGCAGGTCCGAGTAGGAGGCCAGACCGTCTGCGTTGGTCGGCAGGCTGAAGAGGGAAACGGTGTCCAGTCAATCACACATCGACTAATTCAGTCTTCAGTCTGTGGTGTCAGTTTCGCGCGACATGTGCACACAAAAACATTTTACTTTTCAATGAGGGCACGAATCATGTCCGCTGGGAGGGGAAGCCTGGCCGCCATGCATGCCGAACGGAGCGAGTGCGGGTCCAAGTAGCCGCTCCTGCAAAAGACAAGTTGTTGAATGCAGTGAACGACACCACAGCCAACAATAGAATTCCTTGACATATTTTTGTTTTGTTTTGAAAAGCGAAACCAACCGCGAGCCGTCCATGTGATCACAATGGTCCGCGAGTTTCTCGAATTCTTCGAAGTTCGCTCTTCTGAGGGTCTCTTGAGCGATGGATACGAGTTCCTGAGCAGTCATGCCCTCGTCCCTTCGGTCCTGGAAAACAACGTGTCACAGTTATTATTCCCTTGGCAAACGATCTAAACATAATTTGGCCTAGAGCTGAAAGGCAAACGAGGGAGAAGGCTTCACCTGATAAAAACGAGCGACGGTCATGATCTCGTGATCGCTGACTCGGCCCTGCGTTGCCCCACGTAGTGTGTCGCAGAAAGCTTCGACGCTCATGACTCCGCTGCCGCCAACCATGTCCATCTGGATATCTCCCAGCTTGCTCATGATGGACTGCACGTTGGATTGTGGAAACTGAACAAAACAAGGACACACAACTTTGATGAAATATTTTCATTGTGGAGGAGTTTTCCAACACACAGTCCATTTCGCACGACCTTCAGAATTGTTTACCACATCAGGATGTCTTTCCATGAAGTTGTACGCGTAGTCGTCAGCGTCTATGATGACGAAGCGATGTTTGTGGAACTCGACCGTTGCTCCGATGTAGAAGTCGCTCGCCTGGTAGTGCTCCGCAAGTTTGGTGTTAAATCGTGGCTGACCAGGCTTCTCTATCTTGTCGCGCTCCAAGAACCGGCCTCCGATGATACCTGAAAAGGACAAGAAGGCCATCGCCTAAAAAGCGCGCCGTTCATGAGAAATATTTTTTAGCCATAAATTTCAGAAAATTTTGAAAATTTCCATATTGAGTTAGCTAGACAGCCCATGTTAAGTTACCAGGGGGGGGGGGGTTAACTCAACAATGGCTAAAAAATGAAAATTTCTTGAAATGGGCTAAAAATGGGCCTGGTTGCATTTCATCATGTTGCGTTTAGCCCCGCCGCGGGGGGCTGGCGGGGGGGGGGGGGGGTGGGGTGGGGGGGG
>JAAUXT010072767.1_pt1 | contig 23082 bp, 18 predicted proteins | sample 7278171 | NCBI WGS metagenome assembly JAAUXT01 (sample SAMN14350112, study PRJNA611818) | marine sediment metagenome | isolation source: surface marine sediment (1.8m) | place: French Polynesia: Moorea | collected 2018-08 | reverse complement strand
TTTTGGAAGAGGCTGCCTATAGGTGATTTGATTTCGCTCACTCCGATTTCGCTCGCTTTTTCCAAAAGCTCACAAATCGGACCAAGCTCCTCAAATCACCTAAAAACAACTGGTCATTGTCGCCAATGAAAGGTTCTACCGGTGCAACAACTACAAGCCACAAGAGATTGTAGGGAGTCATTCATGGCGGTGTGTCACGTGATGCATTCCTTCCCCATTTCATTTGTTCACAAGATTACAAGATTACAAGTCAACAAGAGTCACAAGGGAAGTCAGTTTTCAACATCAAAGTAAATGAGGAACCCAGCACGTGTGACTCCAGATCTATTGTTTGTACTCTCATACTGTTGTTCAAGGGTTTTGCAAAACACTTCAAAAACCCAACTGTGGATCTGCAACTGACAGGAAACTGTAGTTTGCAGAGTCCAAAATCCACGAAAAGTTGACGTTTTCTGCAAAAAAAAACCTTTGGCAACAAGGAGGCCAGCCAAATGTGTGAAACTCAAATCACTTGAGGTGCATGACCCTTTTCTTTGGGAGCAAAATTAGTTTTTCGGGGTTTGGGAGCCGGAGACTTTTGTCCCTGTTCATTCAGCTGTTGGCCACGGATGCACATGTCAGAGGTCATGGGCACACTCTCACACATTCTCATGTTGGGATTTGGTGCACTTGCATTGACACATTTCCTGAATCAAATTTACACAAATCTTTAAGTGTGTGCTCAGTACTATTCTGATGGGAATCTAGTTCTGTATGAGCTCCAATGATGGATCACAGGGGGAGAGAATGCAATATGGTGTCATGTTTGCTTATAAGGCTTGACAGAAATATTACCAAACATCACTTTGATGGAGCAGTCCCAGCCCACAGCCTGCTCCCCAATGTCAACAAATGTACATTGGAAAATAATTTTTCACCATCAGCAAATCAACATTTGAAAGGAAATGTGTGTGGAACTCCATGATGGGTTGTCCAACCCACAGTCTCCCACCCTGTCTGTATGGATCTGTGCTCTCCCAGTACACCTGTGGGTAACTTTGATCCAAACATAATTTTCTTGCATTTTTTGAGAGATCCAAACAAATCTGTGTTCTCAGCTTCATCAGATTCCTGCAGAGCCAGTTCAGTGGCCCAAGGGTTGAAGAAGGTGTAGAACCCAAACCACAAGCAGATTGCATCCCAACATCCATGAGTACCAAGCACCAAGACTGTGAAAGAATCAGCACACAATCTGATCAACTGGTTCATCACTGAGACACACAAGACATTCAATTTTGTGCTGCAGTCAACCCAAAACAACTTGCAGAAAGACGGCATCTGGTGTGTGTGTGTGTGTGTTTGTGCGTGTGTTCGTACACGTGCATGTGTCTGTCTCTTTGACTGTCTGTCTCTCTGCTTGTCTCTGCAATTTCACAAAAAAAAAACATATTCTCTGAAACTTTGAGAAAAACAATAAAATCACTCATTTCTGATTTACTTCTGAGCAAAGGAAGGTGACCTCCATTTTGGTGGCATATTGAAGCAGCTCGATTCCAACTCACTTCTGGTGAGATTGAACATTTTCGTTTTGCTGGACAGTGAGAGTGAGATTGAGCACTCTCTCGCCCAAACAACAAAAATTGCTGTGGACACCTGGATACAACATGAAGATGAGATGAAAACTTCACACAATCACCCAGACCTTTGTGGTTTTTCCACACAGAACAAAATCTCCCCTTTCCTCTGTGATGAGAGAGCACATGCTGATTGTGGAGCCAAAAAACTGTCAAACTCCCAGTGCTGTTTGTTCTTGTGCCCCTTATTGACACACTTTGAGTGACACCAGGCAAGGAGATGTAAAAGTCTGAGTTGGGTACACTAAAGGTTTGCTTTGCCTTCCATTGAAGATCTGTTTTCACCATCCTGTGCACACCATAACTTTGAGTGTGTACATTCATATAAACTTGGAATGAGCATCTGTGGCACAATTTCTTTCCTTTGTTCAAGTGTGCTGACAGCATTTGCTCCCTGAGTGGAACAATATTTGACAATTTTTGTGTGTGGATACCTTGCACATGAATTACATCAAAGACACATTCAGGTATTTTGGAATCTGCTGTCACTTTTTGGTTGAGTTTTACTTGTTTCACTGTGATATCAAGCCAGCCTACTTCAGCAAGTTCCATTGTAACTTTCATCCGTGGGTGAGTATCAAGTAGAGATGGGGTCTTTATGAACCAGTCCAGAGTAAATGGACAACATATTCTCAGCAAGTGAATGTTCCTGTCTGATGTTGGATTCTCTACACATCCACAATAAGAATCAATTGCCTTGTGTTTCTTGTGCTGATAATGGTACCTGCAATAAAATGGTATCTGCAATTTTTTTTTAACTTTGACTTCTGACAACAATTTTTGACAGTGGTTTCAGATAATTTGACACAACGCACAAATAACAAAGAAAGAACAATATATCAAGCCTAACCCAATGATTGTGTTTCAACAGTTGACGTTTACCTGTGGTGTTTTCCTGTGTCTGGTAGGCAAGAGAAATTGAAGCAAAGTTTGTCTGGTTTTCCTTGAATTTCCACTGCAGCTCCTGTAGAATCAAACCACAACAGAGCGACTGACAACTGAGAACAGTTTCCTTGGGCAGGCTCCAGAAGACTGTCAGTAATTCGTCAGGCTGATTTGAAACCTCAGGAAAGTTTGGCATTTGCAAAAAGAAAATGTGAGGTATCTTGTACATAAAGGGACTGAACAGTGGTCTTGTTGACAGCAGCATTGTGCTGAATCAATGGCAACACACAGACAAAATCAAATGCAGAAAAACAGACACATCACAAACACATAAATTTTGCCAAATTAGCAGAAACCAAATATCTATTTGCTAGTAAATTGTGGACACCAAATTGTTTGCTGAAGACAAGAGACACAACACATACTTACTCCCAGTAAAACTCCTGAATCTCCTGAATGGCAGTTGACCAGAAATGCCAAGTTGTAATTCCATTTGGTGTTCTGGGATATACTTTGGTCGCAATTGCTCTACAAAGCAAGTTCCAAGTCCCAAGTGCTTGATTATCCATGTGCTCAAGTCAGAGTTTATCTGAATAACAATACACTTGTCAAGACTGACTTCAAACAAAAACCCTGAAACCTTTGTAGTAGCTCTGCCAATGAGCTCAACTTCAGAATTCAATCTATTGACCTCCTTTGTAAAGTGTTTGAACAATGGATTGACATGTGTTTTGTGGAGGGAACAAATATGAATGCTGATTGGTGTACAATGTGTTTTAGAGAGAGACAGCCTTGCACTGAATGTGCCATGTGTGTTGTATGAATACACAACAAATGCAGCAAAATTACGTTTTGTGTACAAGCTTTGGTAATTGTCGCAATTCTTGCAAACAGAAGCCTGTTCTGATTGTTGGCAAAGTGTAGAAATTTCATTCTCAAACATTGCAAGGCCACCAAAGAGACATTCTTTGCTTGGTAGCAAAGTCTCACTCAGAGTATCGGCTGTGACCTTGATATTAAAGGTAGGAGGTGCACAAAGAAAAGAAACTGAAACAAAATTCCTGGCAGTTGCTCTTCTTGTGTTGTATTTCAATGTTTGAGTCTCTGTATTCAGTGATATATTTTGTCCCTTCTGCAGTTGAGCAGAGTAGTTGATTTGCTTCCTGGTATTTCTGTCTGAAGATTGAGCACTCCACACAAAGGCCACAAATTGGAAGGTGCTGGTGGTATAGAAATTATCCAAAATTTTTGTCAACAAAGGAGAAAAATGGCTTGGCCCGTCACAGAGCTGAACAGAATTTTGCTCAAAATCTGTGGTTTCAACAACAATATTGTCCAACTTTGAGACCTGAACATGGAACATGTCAACAGTTGTCTTGGCCAATGTTGCACTCAATGTCCACTTCAGATTTTGCTGTGCATGTTTTGGTAGTAAAAGGCTTCTCATAATGCCTTTGTCCATGATGGAGAAAGAAAATGTGACATTACACTTTGTTTCCCTTTCAGCGGATACTTTCAAACATGCCCTGTTTTCTGGAAAGTAATTGGTGAATTGTGATAAAGATCCACAGAAAGAGAATTTTACAATTTGATTTGTGCATCCTCTGCATCTCCATTGGTTGCAGTGATTGCTCAGAGAGACATGTCCACGCGAACAGTCAAACAAGTTCTTGAGGTAAAAGAAAATGTGATGGAATGTTCCATTCAACTGTAGTTGTTTAGACAACGAAAATGTGAAAGTCACATCTTATGGTGAGCCGTCTCCATAACTGTTTATATTTCTGGCAAACACAAGATTTTTCACAATTGTTTTACGCTTTAACTGATGTTGGTGTCTACTTCGAAATACATTCTGAAGCACATGGAAGGTTCTTGCTCTTGTGATGATGAATTTCAAGAAATTTATTATGTTCACCCCTCTGTTTGAATAACAAGTTTGAAAGTGGGCTTTATTCTTTATACCATATCCAAATAGTGTTTTTATTATGATGTCTCTTCCCCTGTCTCTTATTCTCCATGATCCTGTTGGCCTGTGCTTAGTACAGTATGGAACTGTGATGAATCTTTCAGCAATGCATTCAGATATGAGTTCTTTCACAAATTTCAGCCACACCTTGGGTTGCTGGTGTTTTTCGACTTCAGCCAACTCTATTTGTGTATTAGTAAATTTAAGAAGACCGACTGCTGCAACAATGAAAATTATCACCATCCCATGCTTCATTGTGTGTCTCTCAACGGTCTAATTTGTTGCATAGAAATTGTGAACATTGTTTCAAGTGTAAAATTTAGTAGCTTATGAGACTGTGATACATGTCTTTGTGTTTCTCATTTGATATCTTGCCTGTTGTCTGTTGTCTTGGTGTGAAGCTGGTTTTGACCACACCATTTGATTCAAAGAACAAATGTAGTTAATTTTGCAGATATGATCTTTCACAAATCACATTGGAGATAGTGTGGCATCGACCTTAATTTGATTTGTGTGATTGGAACTTCTCAATTTCCATGCCATTTCTCTCCTTTCTTGTTTTGTTACATCACAATCAAACCAACATTTCCTTTCTTCTGAAAATATTTGCATTCCTGTTGAAAAACCTCTGGTTCTTTGATTTTGTCACTTCCTCAACAACTCATCCCAAAAACTTTGTGATCCAAATTGGGTTCTGAAGTAGTGTGTGAGGTTTGATTCAAATGACTTGAAAAGTCTTGATGGTGTTGTGACTGGAACAACTAATTGTCATGTTGTGGACTGAATGACAGCCCTATATTTAGGCCTTGTATATATCTGCTCAACAATTTCAGTTTATTCACTGAACACAACAACACTGTTCATGTTCACACCCCTTGGCACAAAGGTTTCATCTCCACAACCTTTCCCCTCATCAGTACATTTTCACACACATCTAGCAAGGCCCTTGGTCCTCACAAAGGAATATATTTGCAGGACACATTGATCCATAGTTCTCACCTCTCATTGATTCATCAGAAAAAAATCCAATTAATTCCAAGACAACAACAATTTCTCAGAAACATTGTGGTCTATTTGGCTCACATGCTTTTAGGGGTTCATTCTTCCTATCTCCAGCAGCCTCCACACCTTTACCACATGTCTCAGAATTTGTGCTGCTGCCGATTTATTCCAAACCAGCTGCTGAAATGACATAAGAATCCCAGAAAAAATGCCAATGCAATTTTGCAGCAATGGCAGCAAAGAATAGCTTTATGGAGTCAGAGCACTGGCTTTTTATCGGCAAAACCATGCACTGGCTTATTTAAAATTTTGTCTTTGCATCTTTGGTGTTCATTGGCAAATGTTCATGGGCACAGAGTGTGTTCACTGTTTTTGTTCTTTCACTCTCATTGTTGGCAGAATGTCAGAAAGAGAAACAAAACTAATTTGCAATGATATTGTGTCAAACAGGCAAGTACAAATTTTGTTCACAGATTTCAAGCTTTCAAGACAGAGACAAAATGAGCCTCGGTTTTCGGTCATTGAAATCTTTTGAACATGCTTCCTTCACTGTACAAGTATTGAGAAATTGGGTAATGTTTTAAGAGCCTCATTTGGACAGGTGATCACTATGAAAATATCTAATTGTGGTTTCTTTTCCCTCGTCGCCCAAGATCATCAGTCAATACTCCAAAGCTGTGTCAGTCCACCCACACTGCAGGGAGTGACCACTCAATTCGGAGCGCTCCACACACACTCAGCCAACCACCCCTGCACCACCCACACCAGCCCTCTGCGTCAGAAGAAAGAACAACATGATGACCTTTAATTTGCACTGAACAAGAGACATGTAACTACAAGTGCTGTATTTTTTCAGGAAACTCAGCAAAAAGATATCCTATTTGTTTTGGACATTGTGTGATGGAAACTGTGTCACCCTATTTGTATGTCACTGGAAAATAATGAGAATGATGGGGTTCAGCGTGGCAGCTATTGTTGTTGAAAACAGTGTGGTCCACAGCATGATTCGAGCAGGGCAGGCATTGATGTACAAACAGGTGAGATACAGCACGGAGCTTGGAATCCAAGAAATTAGAGAAGACACTGAAAAGGAAATAGTGCGCTTCATTGTTGAAGAACTCAAGAGGTGAGGTGCAGATGACTTTTGAAGATTTCTTTGAGATTTGTTCAATTCAACTTGCAAATAAATGTAGTCAAACACTGTAGCTGCACTTGTTATCACATGCAGAGCAACAATACCCTGACTTGTGAATCTCATCAATCCAGCACTGGAAATGGTATCAAAGAATGGTGAACACATCTTTGAAGGTAAGGCAAATTTGCTGCTCAACATGTACAGTGCACACACTGAAGAAACAACAAGTGAAAACAAGACAATACTGACAATTTGTTTGGATGCAAATTTTACCTGCTTGTATTTTGGATTCAATGGACAGAGGACTATCATCAACCTACAGAATGACAACACAAAGAGCAATAATGGGGATGATATGTTGAAAATGGAGGTCAAAATGAACACTGACAAACAAACAGGTCCTCCTTTCCATCTTTGCTCATGGAAAAGGAACTCACTGTCAAAAGTGTAGCTACTGGTGGACAAGATCAACAATGTTGAACTACCAATGAAGTTCACTGTTGTGATACAAAACACAATGTTTTTAAAATTTCTGTGTGTCTGTGAGTCTTTCTTTGTTTTTCTGAAACAGACAACATTTGTTGCTAAAGAACACAAAAAGAATGCTAAAAACAGCCATGCATTCAAATAATTATCCAAGAGAAAATAACAAAAATTCTGCTGGGATATTGACAAACAAATTACATTGGAACCAACTGTGCAGCACAATGGGTAGTTGTCTGTCAAAAGTACAAATGAATAAAAAATATTTCTCACATGTGAACTTGGCCCATTCAGGGGATTACCTGTGACCAAAAATCCCATCAAACCAACAGGAACAAAGGGGATTTGAAGCAAAGCATTTTGGGAAAGATCCAAAAATCCCAGAACAGGAAGGTGTGAAAATGCATTCCTTTCAATAACAGAAATCATGTTTGAGGTCAAAGTAATTTCTTTGAGGCCATAACTATTTAGAAAACAACAATCCAACACAGTTGACATATTGTTTTTGCTGAATTTAAATTTCACCAGAGCTAATCCCAAAAGGAAACTGTGACACATCATCTGGACACCACAGTTTATGACTGACAATTCAGTCACAGATTTCATGATCTGCAGCAGTCGAAAGGCAAACTGAAATGTACAGTTTTGCAACCTAACCACACTGTATGGTAAGGCAGCATCTTGTTTCAGAAAAATACCTTTTGCATAGAGACAATTGATAGCAAAAAGCAAACATTTGCAGACACCTGGACACATTGCATTCCGAAGTTCACAAAGTGCCTCATCATCATTTTGTATACAATCTTTTTGCCCATCACACACATCACCAATATGAATGCATTGAGCAGAATTTTGGCAATGGAACATGTTTTGACACCTGGCAGTATTGTTGCAAGTTCTGCCTTCATCATATCCACCTGGACAGTCCCACTTGCCATTGCAAACATTTGACCAAGGGATACAATAAAACCTGGGGCACTTAAGCATCATATTACACTGAAATTCTGTGCATTCCTGCATGTGTTCTCCACTCTGGCAGGGGACAAAATTACCAGCAAAGTCAAACTTGTAGACACATATGTCAGAGATGTTGAAACATCTTTGGTTTTCTTCAGAACAAAGGACCAAACCCTGAGCTTTGCAATAGGAGGATAATTCCATGAGGTCCCAGATTTCGGGTGAACGATCAAATGTGTTTATATCAGAGAGCTGCTCTTCTGAATTTTGTGTTGCATTATCATATGGCATAACCAGTTGACATGAGGCATCAATCTTTGTAGAAAGTAATGCTGGGCATTTTGGAGGTCTTATGTGGTGTCTGTCTCTCATGTCATCTCTTTTGGTGGAACTCAACTGTGAGCATTCATCATGAATCGCATCCTGTTTTGTTGTACAATCCTTCCAGTACATACAAACAAATTTTGATGCCAGGAAGGTGTTGTTCTTACAGTGGAGTACATTCCGACTTTTGTTGTTGAATATAGAAGGTTCCTTTGTGATTACATAATGACCTTTTGTTTCAGGTTTTGGGGTTTCAAATTTCTTGAAATGCAGTGTGTTGAACTTGAGTTCTAATCCATAAAGGTACCTCAAGCTGAATGAAAATATTGTGGGTAATGTCCCAGAAATTGCCTTGAAGAGGAATGTCAATGCTTCTATTTCAAAAGAAGTGCCAAGCTTCCAAATATTTTGAAAAACAATATCTTTTTTGGATTTCCAAAGAAACACAAAACATGTTTCATTGACTATGATGCACTGTGTGTCAAACACTAGTAAACTGGTCCTCAAAAGTGTGGCATTACTTGCAGGATGAGTAAAAGGTAACACGCACAAAATATCCCTCACAAGTGGTGCATCACACATCACACTCATCCATTGAGGCTGTGCCAAGTTCAGCAGCAGGATTAAGGCACAAAACCTTTTGGAAACTGCCTTCTGTATTTTGAGATGGAAATTTGATACAAATATTGATTGATCTTGCTCATGTTGGCACTTTCTTATTGGAATATTTTTGTACAATTTTATATGAGTCAGCTTGTAGGAAACAACAGCAGACACAAGTGTCTGGCTGTGCCATTCTTGAAATGACAATGGATCTCCAGTTTGCCATGCAAATGTTCTCTACAACAGATGAGAATCCAACATGACCCTCCCTTCACTTGTGTCTGACGTTTTTTCATAAGGAAGTGACAGACACTGTTTGCTTACCTTCTCGCCAGGCTTTGCATGCAATCCAATGAACAGGGCATCAAACTGTGGCACACTTTCTGATACTTTTAGAAATGCAATGAAAAAGTGCATTTCTGATTTGCTTCTCAGCAGAGGCAGATGGCCTTCATATTCATGGCAGAGGGCAGCAGCATAAGTCCACTTGATTTGTGGGGAGCTGGAAGGTCTCCTTCCTCTTAAACATTGGCGAGCAGCAGCCTTCCTTCTGAACAGCAGGTATGTCTGAACATAGTTTGTTTCAAAATGGACCTCCAATGGGAACCTCACACAGTGGCTGAGGTGTTTATGAGGAGTGCAGGCAGAGCAACAGGAGCCTCCTATTCTTCTGTGTTTGAGTTCATATTGTTCATGCAGCCAATAAATTGTGAAGAGCTTTGATGTCCCTTTTGATCTGCCTCTGAGAGACACACTTTTAATATCTCCAGGCAAAGCAATGGGAAAATCAGAGCGATTTTTGCTGAAATTTCTCTCTGATTCCCAGCTCAAATCTGTCCTTGGAGTCTGGCGGTAACCAAAACATTCAGTGTGCACATATATATCTGTTTGAAATGAACAATTGTGCCTCATAATGTTTTCCTTGTTCAAGTGTATCCACAGCACTTCCTGTCTAAATGGAATTATCTGTGACAGATGATGCACACGTGTTCCCTGTATAACTATGACCTCATGAACAAAGCCTGAAGTTGGTTTCTGGAGTATTGCCACTTGCTTTGCTATGATATCAAGCCATCCTGTTTTCATCAAGTCCATGTCAACTGCCATGACAGGGTGATATGCAATAAAAGAAGGGCTGGTCATAAACCAGTTCAGAGTGAAGGGACATCTGGCTTCCACTGAAGTGTGTCTGTATCTTTCTGTACTATTCAAGCACCTATTGTGTGATTCCAAGCTGTGATCCCTTTTTTGGGCGTTCCACCTGTAAAAGTCCAATGATTTTCATTTCTTGTGGACTTTGCACAAAAGTTCTGCACAAATATGTGTTGTGACCTTCACCTAGAAACATTGCTCACCTCTGACGCAAAGAAACGTGTGACTGGTGTGAGAAATTGAAGCAAAGTTTGTCTGGCCTTCCCTTGATTCGTACCGGAGGTCCTGCTTGACAAAAGGACAGCTGATCGGGCATGAAGATTACTCTAATCCAGAACACTCTTCAGTGTATTAGGCTCACAACATTAGGCAAATTGCAACACCAAGTTGGAAATATTATCAGGAAAATATCAACAATGGTTAACAGGACAATGGTAACAAATGAAACAAAAAATGGGCTGTACAACAGACCATAGCAAAAAACTAAGCACTCTATGCAATTGTTTGTTCAAAATGAAAATACAGAAGTTTCAGAAACTTACTTGCGTATCCAAATGGCAGCACTCCGGAGATTCTCAGTTGAAGTTCCCTGTTACGTTCATGGATGTATTTTGGGCCAAATGTGTGCAATGAGCAAGTTCCCTGACCCTTGTGCTTTAGTATCCAATTGTTTAATCGTGAGTTTATTTGGACTACAAGGCATTGCTCCAGACTAATTTCAAAGAGAAATCCTGATGTTTTTGTTGTTGAAAGTCTGTAGAACTCTACATCATGTTTGATTGGAGCTACCTCTGTCACAAAATGTTTCAAAATGGGACTGCCTCTTATCTTGTGGTGTGAACAAATGTGAATATCAATTGGGAAACAAGAAGTTGTGGAGATAATTGTATTCACGCTGAAGTTACCATGGCCACAGGAAGAATAAACAATAATAACAGCTGCATTTCCCTTTGTGTAAATTCCTCTGTACTTTTCCATTTGTTTGCACTGAATGTGCTGCTCTGATTGTTGGCAAAGGGTAGAAATCTTGTGGAATCCAGTTTTGACTTTCTCAAACACAACCAAGCCTCCTAAGAGACAAAGATTACTGGATGTGAAAATTTCTGTGACCTCAAGTACAGATACATTTACATGGTAGTCTGCTGGTGCATAAATATGGTAAGTGTTTATTGAATTCACAGGAGACACAAAACTTAAGCTGTGCTGTGGTGCTTCTTTTGAGAGTGAAATATTAGACCCCTCTTGCTCAATTGTTGTGTACTTTATTTCCATATTGTCATGCTCATTGGATGGTTGGTGAGTCCACACAAAAGCCACTATTTGAAAGGTACTGGACCTGACCAAACTGTCTGCAGATTTGTCCAAAACGGGGGAACATTGCTCAGGCCCATCATGGAAGTTTGTTGAAATATGTTCAAAATCCACCAACTTGATAACAACTCTGTTGTACTGTTCAACATGGACATGAAACTTGTGAACAATTGTTTTGTTGATTGTAATCCCCAAACTCCACTCCAGAAATGGTTGTGTAGGTTTTGGGAGTGAGAGGCTTCTTACAATTTCTTCTTCCATAACGGAAAATGAAAATGTGATGTGATATTTTGTATAAATTTTTGTGGTCACTGTCATACAGGTTCTATACTTTGGAAAGAAACAAGAAAATCTTGAAACAGAGCCACAGTAAGTAAATTTTTCAGCTTTGTACTTCCAAGCTTTGTGACTTATTTTCCTACAATCAGTCAGAGTAACCTGCCCAGCAGAACAGCCAAACAGATTCTTGACTGAAAATGCTATTCTGGAAAATGTTGCATTCAATCTCAACTGTTTGAACAAATGACACACAAAGGTCACATCTCTTGGTCTGCTCATTGCACTGCTGTAAATATTTCTTGCATACAGTGGTGTTTTGATGTGAGTATTTGATCTGAAGTAAGACAGGGGTTTGGTTTGAAAGACACTCGCAAGGACAGCCATGGTTCTTGATCTAGTCAGAGTGAATGTCACAAAATTTACCATGTTCAAGCCTCTGTGAGAAAAGCAAGATTGAAAGTGTTCTCCAATCTTTTTGCCAGAACCAAAAGTCATTTTTATTTCAATGTTTCTGCTTCCACTTTCTATTATTCTTTTCCCCTTGGGTATGAAGCTTGTGCAATATCTAAGTCTCACAAATCTTTTGCTGATGCATGCAGATAAAAGCTTTTCCACATACTTCCACCAGAGTTTGGGCTGCTGTCCATGGTGTTTGATTGCCTCTAATTCTACTTGTGGTTTCACCACATTGACTATGTAACACATTGTGAGAATTAAGTGTGTCAACAAATCGAGCCTCATTCTGGAGAGGTCAGATCATCTGGCAACGCTGCCTTTGTTGGTAAGTTTTTTTGCAGCAGAAATGTTTGGCAGTTGGGAACATCACTTGTCTGTTATATGTGCAACTGGTTTCTTTGAAATCAGTTTGTTTTGTGGCATCACAATTGCAGTGTCAATGACAATACAAATTGGTTTGTGGTTTCAGTCATCTTTCACAAATGCAGTACTGGATTGTGTATCATCAAACATAATTTGTTTGTGTAATTTCAATACTCACTTTTCACCAAGTTATGTTTGCTTCCTTCTGAGACTTTCCTGTCTCTGGCATATTGAAGCAGTCATCATTGTCATCTGTTCATAAGTCCCTCTGCATGAACTAGCGTCTGACAAACTGACAGCTGCTTTTTGAACCCTGCTCTGACTTGAAATTCAGTACCGCTATATTTTCTTTGTTGCTGCAATCCAAGTTCTACCGGGGGAATTTGGGTGCACGCTGCCTCAGGTGTTTCGCCTGTTCATCTGACTCTGATGTGTTTACACCCTGTGTGGCTCACATGACAGCCATGATGTCAGCACAGATGGCAACAGGGCAACACCCACAGCATCCATCAGAATATTTCCATGAAGTTGAGCACAATGCGCTCTCTGATTTTACGTGCACTTTCCCCTCTCACACAATAAAATGTTGGTCACCAGCAGGTGAATAACTAATGAGCTTCTTGCCAAGAAAGATATTCTTCTGACCAAAAAGTTCAAATGGCACAAAGACATTCTTGGACATGTGTTTCTGTGGTTTGAAATTCTGGTGATTCTCTGTATTTGGAATGGGGCAACAACAAAATTTTGGGCTGCTTCATATATTATAGCTGAATATGGCAGTTACAACATCTTTGGGCCAAGATGTCCAAATTCTCTTCCATGTGCTTTCGGAACCTTCACTGGCTTTTTGTTCTGAGTTCCACTCTTTGTAGGCCGGGGTCAGGCAACCAACAAGGCACCGTTTGTTATTCTGGATCAAATGTGTAAATCTTAGTACGGACTATGAGGGGCAGCAGCACAATCAAAAACAGAATGCTGTGGGAGGTAATTGGCGGTTTGGGACAGAAGTTTCATCTCAGTAAAAGATCATTTTGTGGCCAGAGTTCAAGAGATCAAGCAGGGAAAATGAAATGTTGGAGAACATTTGGATGCAGTCTGCTATTGTGTTCATTTTGAAACAGAAGCAAACTGCAGCTGGTGCAGAAATAGCACATAGATGGGCAAATTCTTTCAAGTCAGGAAAAAACCTGTAGTTGAATGATGGTCATTTGATTCATGTGTAGTTCTGCATATTTTCTATTCCAGACCTTCACACATGAATCTGCTGATGAACAAAGCAACTTTGTTGTCAGTGCTGGTTGTTCTTATCTGGTTTCAGTGGTGATCCTCTGAACATTTTGTCATGTTTGAAAGGCAAGTGGAAAATCACCAGGTGCACCAAAATATTGTCCTTTTCACCTGAGGAATGCAGCCACTGGGGCTCAGCCATCTTGCAATATTGCTCAAAATAATTGCTGTACAGCCAGACCTGTCCATGGGAGACAGATTTCTGAGTCATTTGCTTTCTCACCATGATATCTGGGGAGCTCTGCCCAAAGTATGGCTCAGATATGTGGATGCATTTTTGTATCATGCTGTAGCAGACAGGGAAGGTTACCTGAAGGGTGGAGTGGTGATTCGATATTTAGATCACCATGTTCTCTCCAGTGCATTTATTTTGAAAGCAAAGTTGTCCAAGCACCTGCAAGGAAAATACTTGACAACTCCTTCAGGACGGTTCAAGTTATCTGTGCAATATCAAAACCCTCCAAAGTTATGTTACTTCAAATCTTTCACAGAAGGAAGCTTTCTTGAAAGCAGAGCTTGGTTGTGGGTGATAACACTGAATCCCGACATATCATTAAATACATCCATTGAACAGCTTCACATACCTCAAAGGTATGAAGAAAGTTGCTCAGAAGCTAGTTTGAATTTCCACACTGAAATAAGTGCAATTGGGTCATTTGGTACACCTTCTGTTCCAAGATTCCATTGGGAATGTGCTGCTGATAAAGACATGACTCTTCCAGAAATACCAATTATGAAGTATTGTGGGTGGAGATCAGACTTTAATGTTTATTTCGCTGAAAGATACAGGGATATGAACATTGCAGTATGTTATCAAGAATTTTCCTACATTCTTGTCAACATGTTGTATCAAGTAACTGATGTGGATGGTGTGAAAAACATTCCAGTTGACCACCAAAGAAAGTTGGCCAATGCCATATTGGTGTCCATCATTTCAGTTGAGGAAAAGCAGCTCACCTCAATGCACCTGATGGCACCTAAATACGCACAATTTTTCATAATACTGAACCTGGAACCAAATGCATACATTGTTTTTGATGGCCCTTCCCAGCACTCACGGAAACTTCAGGTTGAAAACAACCTGATGAAAACTACATCATTTCAGTGCCTGCTGCTTTTTGTTGAGTTCCCAAACATGACACAAATCAACAGTTATTTTCATTTCCACCCAGTGGTGACAAATTTAATCAATGAAGCCTTGGTTATCAGCCAGAGGGCAAATTTTCCCGTTTTTACAAATTTCCCATCAAAGGAATGTTCCTCCAGCTTTTGTTTTGTGGATATAAATGTTGAGACAGATCATAAAATTAATGTCACAATCTTGCAAATTGCATTTCAGGGGCAAAACTCATTTAGCTGCAATCTTGCTGGTCTTTCTTCATTTGCACTTGAATTGTCAAAATATCAAGAAGCAAGAACTGTTTGTTCCTTTCCAGGGGAAAAAGGCACGGTGAAAAGTCAGTCATTTTACTCCAGAAGCAACAAGTTGCTACTTGTTGTTTATTGGTACCCAGAGATAAACAGTCAGAAAATTTTATTTGCTGTCAGGAAAACAAAGTGTCATTTACTTCAGATTGATCCATGCGCTGTCAAGTCACTTTGCCAAGATTGGAAACCCCGTGCACCCTGCATCACATATTTGGCTAACACAAGCACTCATTCAAATATAAAGCTGCAAGCCACAGAACACATGTCATGGGTATTTGATGGAAACTTGTTACCAAATGTGAGATTCAAAGCAATTCAGGCTGGCTGTGCTGTGGTCCAATTGACACAGAGCAAAAAGTTGTTCCCTGAAATGCGGGAATCTGGGTGTGGCCTGCATTTCATAGGGAATCACCAAAGTTTTTCACCTTTCCAGGTTTATCTCAAGGCCTACATTGGTTCAATAGCCCCTTCTTGCTTCAAATTTCTCACTCAAGAAAATATATCCTCTCACAGCTTGTCCAAGGAAACAAAGGACTTTACTGGAATTGCCACTGATTTGAGGAACAGGCATTTCATGATGTCAATGAAGATATTGTCATCAGAAAAAAAACATTTTCTTGACCATCTTGAGGTTATATTTTGGGGGGCTTCTGGAAGTTGGCTTGAAATTTTACTGAATATCACTGAAAAGCCAACACCAAGAAAAACAAACTGTCAATTTGTTGATTTGCAAAAAGCTTATGAAATTCTAGATCTTGCACTCCAAAATGCAAACCACAGATTTTCACTCATGATTGGTCAGAGTTTACCTCAGGAATATGCTCTTGAAATATCATTCAATCTGTTGTTGGACACCAAAAGGTTCCCAAGGTACATTGTGGCAGATACACTAGACAGTCTACAATTTAAATCACCTGGATATATTCTGACAGCTGATCATATACTTTTCTGTACAGTCAGAGAACCATTTTTATCTTCACAAGAACATTTCCCCTATTCATTTCCAGGAAGGTTTTCCACACTGGAAGTGGAATCAAAAACAGAAATGAATTTGAGTATTTGTTGGCATTATGATTACTATGAAAAACACATCAGGAAAATGAAAATGCTGCATAAATGTGACAAAGTGGCATCACTGGAGATATCAAACAGTTTCTCTGTAAATTGTTCAATCAACCCAAGACCAAATAATGTGTTCAAGAATTACATTATTTTTGGCACAAGACATAAGGTTGCAATTGTTCCAATCAATCAATCACTCATTCCCTGGGCTAGTGGTATCCTTCAACAAGAACCGAAGTTTTCATGGATAAGAGCTTCTTCAAAGTGCTCAGAGATTGGTGGCTTTTTACCCATATTTTACCAACGAGAAGACTTGGATCAGCTGTTGGCTTTCATAAAACTTTCACAAGAATGTCCTTTTATGCAAGCAATGTTTGTGGGCATTTCCCTAGCAGAACCAAAAAAGGTAGAACATATTTGTTGCAAAGTTCTCTTTGTCTACCATGTACTTTCCTTCAGTAAAGATTTGTTTTCCCTTTCCAGGTGTTGAAATGGCATGATGGTAGCCTGCTCACAGTTGACTTCTTTCAGAAAGTCAAACAACATTTGTGAAGAATGCAGAAGAGTTTGGTTTGAAAGTTTTATTTGCTGTAATACTTCACAACTATCGCTACAGAAAAATCTTTCAAGAATTGGTCTTTCTGCCTCCTGACATGGTTTTTCCCATGGCAACAGTTCACTCTTCATGCTTGCTGTTGAGTATTCTCAATCTTGCACAACCTGAATGGATGTTTGTTCCTTGCAGCAAAAATATTCTTCACTATGCTTTGTGTGTTATTCCTCAACAGAAAGAGCCCACAAGCCCAGAACTGCAACATATGACTGACAGTTGCCCGGAAAATCACATACGAAAACTTGAGAAATGTCTTTTGTTGACGTGGAGAAAAGCAAACAAGACATTCTCATGTCCTCCGTTGAGTCACAAATCTGTGTCTCAAACAGAAAAATTGAACTTGTTCAATTCCTTCATTTATGCAAGATCTCTTGCTATAAGTCCTGTAATTTTCAAAACAACACATCTTTCAGATATTCAATACTTTGAATTTGACACAAAGGTGAAGAAATACATCGACAAAACAAAGGATATAACTGGTCCCATCAATGGGTTTGAGCTGTGCGTCTCTCCTCCACACAACATGCAAGTCAGCAGCCAGACCCATACATGCAAAAATGGTGTTCTGATAGCTGTCTCATTGCTCTTTGATAGAAAAGAACTCTGCAAAAATGATGAAACTTCAACATATCACATAAAATCAGGCACTTGCCAGCTTTCTGGCACAACAGGAGCAAGGAATACTTGTTCCCCTCTGCTGCAGAAGCTCCAAACAGGAATGTGTGCCATGTTTCTCTCCTCTCCACCAAACAAAAGGAATATGTCAGCTCAAAAAATATCCAAACCCTTGTTCTTTGATGACAAAAATCACACACTGTCCTGGAAAGACACTGAGTGGGTGAGAACTTACATTGGTAATAAGTCTGATGAGCCTTTGAAATGTCTCTCTGATGGTTTGTTGCCCTGTTCACCAGGAACATGTTTCAACATCAGTGACATTTGTGTCTACAAGGTGGAATTTGATAACCAACTGAAGGTTTGTGCAAATGGTGTGAATTTGGAAGAGTGTGAAATGTTTGAATGCAATTCTATGTTCAAATGCCCCAGACAGTATTGCATTCCCTGGGAATATGTGTGTGACACCAAATGGGACTGTCCAAGAGGAATAGATGAAGGTGAAGTCTGTCTGGACAAAATGAGATGTCAAAACTTCCTGTTGTGCAGAGATTCAAATCAAACCTGTGTTCATGTTGGTAACTTGTGTGATGATGTCATGAATTGTCCACATGGGGATGATGAAATCTTGTGTGAGCTCAATGGCATCTTGTGCCCAACTGGTTGTTCATGTCTGGCTTTGGCTGTTGTGTGTTCCAACTTGAAGTTGCCTGACACAAGACAAAGGCATCCATATCAATCAGTGTCTTTCTGTGAGTTTCCCATTGTTTTCATCGAGACTATATTTTTGTTCAAAGCTGCAATTTTCATGAACTTGGTTGATACCAATTTGAAAGATGTCTGCACAGTGTATCAACACAGAAAACTGTTGACCTTTCAAGTGGTTTACAACAATATATCAAGGCTCAAACCAAACTGTTTTCAAGGTTTATTCCTCTTGCAAAGTTTGACATTGTCACACAACCAAATCACAGAAATCCTGCAGGGCACACTTTCTGGACTGACAAGCCTAGTACAACTGAATCTTTCTGCTAACAGACTGGAAGGGTTTCCAAACTCATTGTTCCCTCAGAAAAGCTGTCTGAGACTGTTGTCCCTTGTGAACAATTCACTCACAAAACTTACACCTGAAGCATTCTCACACATTTGTGTTCAGGAGATACACACAGATAAGTTTGGAATTTGCTGTGTGGTCCCCATAGGCATCGTTTGTTCCTCAGGAGGCCTGTGGTTTGAGTCATGTACAGGTATTTTCCATGATGTTGCAATGAAAGGTGCTTCTTGTTTCTTTGTTTCAGTTGGTTTCATCATCAATTGGTCATCAACTTACATTCATTTATACAGTGAACAGTACTTTCACAAGTCCTACAGATATTTAGCAGTTGCAGGAAATATGGATTTCTTGTTCTTTCTTCTCTACTATTGCATCATGTTTGCAGCAGATGAAAAATTTGGCTTGACTTTTGTGTTGCAAGATACAATCTGGAGGTCCAGTGTGTATTGCAAATTAAGTTGCTGGTTATTAGTGACATTTTGCCTTCTCTCCCCAGCAACTAAGGTGTTACTTTCTTTCTCAAGACTCATGGTTGTCTGGTTTCCAATAGAGACAAGGTTTAAGCAAACAAGTTTTGCAAGCAAAGCAATTCTTCTTGTCTGGTCATCAATTTTGCTCTTATCTTCTCTAGCAGCAGTTTTTCAGAGCAGTCAGCAGTCGGGCATCCCATCCAGACTTTGCTCACCATTTTCCGACCCTCACAAAAGGAATTGGGCATCATTGCTCATAACTGGCTTTCTCATCTTGAGTCAGTTCATTGCAATGGGAATGATAACTGTTATTCATGTTTTTCTATTCAAGGTGTACAAGCAGACAACATCACAACTCTACAAAGAAGCAATACACAAAGGCTCAATTCTTTCTATGAAGTTGCAACTATTTTGTCTTACGTTTTCTGCCTGTATCTGTTGGGTCCCTTCATGTACAGTGTTTCTTGTCGCCCTGTTCCTAGATAGCTATCCTCCGAATATGACTGAATGGACAACATTGACTGTTGTGCCTCTCTATTCTGTCTTGTCTACTGCTATTTTGTTGTCTCTTGTTGTGAGGCAATACCTGCAACAAAACAGGAAGAACAAGCAGAATGAGAAATGAAACATGCAGAAAAAACACTTCCTGTGTGCTTGTCACATTCTAAAATGGCCTGAATGCCTGCATAAGCAGGACAGAGGAGACACAACTCATGAACACTTAAATTAATCACAAAGTGACCTTGTTGGTACCTGACCACCAAACTGCAATTTTCATTTGTTGTTATTGGCAAATGAAATGAAGATTCAAGGCCTGTTCTGGCCTCTACTCACAGGATCACCAAGGTCTCTCCCATGAGGCAGTTCTTCTGGCTTCCACAATGACATCCAGCACTGGCTTGTGGTTACAGTGGACATTATACAGTGTTTCTCTGACCAATAGGTGGCGAGTGACATCTTTGAAAACGCAACCAAAAGAAAAGCTCACGTACACCCGTTTGAACAACAAATATCAAAAAGAAAAAATCAACCAAGAAAAATATTGGTGCTTTGTTTTGTGAAGCATCAGACACACACGCACACGCACGCACACACCAACCCCAATCGTTGCGGGCAAACAAATCCAGAGGTGCCCCCCGCCCCGCCAACCCACCTCCCAAACCGTGCAAGAGAACGACGCTGCTCCCACCCACCTTGATCCGCAAAATCCACAATAAATCCTTGTGCGTTTCACCACACGCTTCTGAAAAGCATTGATTTTCACTCTTGTTTACGCTTGGTTGACTCCCCAGGCTCGCGCGCAGTCTTCACGGCCTGTTGAATTTCAGGGTCTCAGTCGTGACCTGTGCACCTGTATTCAGCCTGTATTTAGACACGGTATTAAAGTGTATTAGTTCGCAGTATTATTTCCCGGGGATTGGGATTTGTGAGATCAGCGTGTGAGCGAGACGCGTGAATCTGTGTGGAGGATACTGGTAGATACTGAATTGAGGTGAGTGAGTACTTGGTGGGGGTCCATCCGTGGGTAGTTGTGGGGAAAAAGTACGCATTCTTGTCGCGAAAAAAGTTGGGTCAGTCGTAGGTTTTGGGGCTGTGTTGCACGCACACATGAACACACACGCACACACACGCACACACAACTTTCGAGGGCGCGATTTACGAACAAAAGAAAATGCGTGATTTTGGAGCGTGCGCGAGAGTGTGTGTGTGTGTGTGTGTGTGTGTGTGTGTGTGTGTGGTCGGAAAAAAACGTCTGGTGTTCGTGCGATCGCGTGTGCATGGCGTGTGTGGCCGTGAGTGTCTACTACGTGCGTGTGTGAACGCGTGTGCGTGCGTTTATGTCCATATGTGTGAACAAAAAGTCGTTTCATCGAGGGAATTTCGAACAGGAAGAAGTCAACTTTTTGCGTCTTGTTTGTGCGTGTCGCAACCTTGCTCTGTGCCTGTCGGTGTGCCGGTGTGTGTGTGCGGTTTTCGTGTGTACGCGCGTATGAGTGCGTGTGCGTTTGTGTTGCTGTGCGCAGCACGCCATGTGATGCGCGTGTGCATGTACATCTGTGTGTGCGTGCTGTATTGAGTCTGTGCGTTTTTTATGTGTGTGGGCGTATGTGTGCGTGTGCTGGTGTGTATTGCACGAGTGTAGCACCCTCTGTGATGCGTGAGTGTGTTTGCGTGTGTGTGTATGTGCGTGTGTGTGTTTGCGTGTGTGTGTGCGTGTGTGTGTTTGCGTGTGTGAGTGCGTCCTTTTGCAAACAAACTGGTTCATAAAATCTTCGCCACTGACATGATTTTGATCGCTGCTCGCTACACTCGGCGGCAACCCCGCTCCTTGTCATGCGCCTCTGTTATTATGTTGTTGTTTCTCTTTGGTTTGGGGGGGGGGGCGAGCTTGACTGAGGGGACACCGCAGTACGTCTGCCCCACTCCCGTCCCCACACTCCCTCCCCAATCTGGAATCCTCAAAGTCCTGGATCCACCCCTGGAGGATCAGACCTGTGTGTTTCATCACAAAGTCATTGTGTCAGAGGTGGACACGCGGTACGTGATACTTATCCGAGCTTCTCGCACCTAATCTGCACCCCTACCCTGCGCCGACATCGTCAGATGACCCTACCACCAGACAAAACCCAACCCCACCAGATCACATGACCAAGCTTGACCAAATCCAAATCCGACCCCACCCCACTGGACTCCACCCCACTGGACCCCACCCCACTGGACCCCACCCCACCCCACCCCGCCCCAGCTCACCCCACCCCAGTTCAAACTGAATCTACAGAAGAGAGGAATGAACGTTCCCGAAACAGAATCTGAAGATCCTCTCTGTTAACTGGCACTTTCGGGGGTCCAACTATAATCTACCCTTAACAAGGAAACATATCTGGCTAGCTTTGACCGTTCAGGACCGGGATGTTCGGGATCAACTAATCTCGCTCCTGGGAATGGTCGGAACGTTTAGAGGCGAGTCTCGTCCATCAATAGTTCTTCTTCTTCCATGTCCAACTCTGCATCATCTGGGGCCACCGGGGTGTTCCCTCCACTAATGACCATCGGCTCGGCTTCAGCTTCAGGTGGACGTTGTTCGATAGTCTCCTCTTTCTCAACAGTGGTGACTGTGATCTGCTCACGAATCACCCGTTGTTGAAGAACCTCTGCAACACTGGGACGGCCCGTGCGGGCCTGGGTTGAGGAACAGGGGTCCTCAATGGGGACCTCACTTGCACCTTCCGATCTCTGAGGAGACCCAATCGGTGAGATCTCAGAGTCCTCTGGAACAGCCAAAGGGGCGGGACCGATGGGGCATACCCTTGGCGGTGACAGCTCTGTAGATGAAACCACATCGGTTTGGAGTTGGGCGGTGTCCCCGGTCTCCAATGGGAGGGTCTGCTGGCACCTTCTTTGGTGAGCCAAAAGTCCTCGGGCCGAGCTGGTGCTATAACGGCCTTCTGATCTGTGGATCCCACTGGTGGAAGGTGATCTTGTTTGCCGGCCCCAGGCGGGGGCGTGGCTCCAGGGAGAGAATGGGCCATTGGGGCTCGTTCCTCCAGTAGAGGCACTGCAGTGTCAGCCGTCTCCGGTAGAGGCGCTGCGGTGTCAGCCGTCTCCGGTAGAGGCGCGGCAGTGTCGGCCATCTCCGGTAGAGGCACGGCGGTGTCAGCCATCTCTGGTAGAGGTGCTGTGGGGACGAGCATTCCCGGTAGAGGCGCTGCAGGCCAGAGGGGTGTGCCCCGTCCCAGGATGGGGGCTCGCAGAATGGGCCATTCAGAGGAGGCCCCTCGCGGCTGAAGCAGGCCGTCAGCCCCGGATGGATCCGGAACAGTTGGGGTCTGTCGTGTAATGGTGGCCTGTCTCCTGGGGTCACAGGCTGCGGCTTTTCTTCCTTCATTGTCCTCTCCCAATGTGGGAGGGGGCGTGGCCGAACGGCTTGACAAGGGTGACAGAGAGTCGGATCCAGCCGGGGACAGCCCTGGAGTGGGTGCAGGTGGGTCGGCCAGGAAGATTCCTCCCTCGATGGTCATCGGAC
>JAAUXT010116603.1_pt1 | contig 23086 bp, 37 predicted proteins | sample 7278171 | NCBI WGS metagenome assembly JAAUXT01 (sample SAMN14350112, study PRJNA611818) | marine sediment metagenome | isolation source: surface marine sediment (1.8m) | place: French Polynesia: Moorea | collected 2018-08 | reverse complement strand
GCAAGCCAAATCAGAGCAAGCCAAATCAGAGCAAGCCAAATCAGAGCAAGCCAAATCAGAGCAAGTGAAATTTCCTCAAATCACCGCGAGCTCCATGGAGCTATTTTTTTTTTATGTCAACGATTTTCAACAAGCTATGGACAAACAATCACCAGCTCGACGATCTGTTGAACACAGAGCTCGTCTGCTGGTGCTTCGGGGTAGTTGTGGCCGCAGCTGCAGGGTTCGCTTTCGTCTACTTGATGAGTTCGTGGAGCCCACAATAGACTCGAGGTAGAGTCTAGACATCTGGTGTCTAGATTTTCTAGATTTAGATTCCAGACTCAGACTTCTTTGATGATCGGGCAGGTCATTTTGATGAAGGAAATTTGCGCATTCCTGTGTATGTCCATCGACAATATTTGGAAAAACGTACCTCTCCCGATTTATCCTCCAAAGCCGCCACCCCCATTGAACACCTTTTCCTTTGCAGTCTAGATCTACCCCAACCCCTGCCCTTTCATAGATCTACCCCCGCACCCTTGTACATCCCTCGTTACAGATGAGAGAACATGGAATTGCGTGGATACTGTTGCTTGGAGCTGCTCTCCTCTCCCTGCACCTCACTCGTGCAGAAACACAACTCGGGAACCCAGCAGAGAAAGCGGAAACAGCAAATACATCACCAGGTGCAATAGAGCCAGTCCCAATACCAGAGCCAGTGGAACCAGAACCAACGCCAGAGCCAGTACATCCAGCGTCAACACCAAATCCAGAAGAGTCACAGCCAGCACCAGTGGAGCCAGTGTTGACACCAGAGCCAGCAGAGCCAGAGCCAGCAGAGCCACTGCCAACACCAGTGGAACCGTCGCCAAAACCAGAACCACTGCCAAGACAAGTTGACCCAGTGCCAACACCAGGGCCAGTGCAGCCAGCAAAGACAGAAGAACCAGCACCTGCGCCATTAGAAGCAGAACCAGTGCCAGTAGAGCCAGTGCCAACACCAAAGCCAGTACCACCACCAGTGGGGACGGCACTAGCAGCAGTTCCAGCAAAGCCAATGTCAGCACCCGGGTTCGTGGGGCCAGTGCCAGCTCCAGTGCCAGTGGGGCCAGGAACAACACCAGAACGTGACAACGACTTGTGTGAGTTTGTTCTGCCAAGAACCACAGCACTTTTCGAAGATGGACAAGATTTGGGTCTTTTGTTAAACTTGCACATTGGGCACGCAGAGATGTGTTGCAGCACAATTTTATCAGCGGTTCTACTGGCGCGTGAGATGATTGATGGAGCTGTTTGATCGCTTGGTTTCAGTTGTGCCGCTGGTGGAGAAGGAGGACGTGAAGGATGCGCCAGACCTGCCCGAAAGCGTCGCGTTGCCTGCCAAAGGTGCGTCTCGTATCCACTATGAGCGTGCGTGTGTGTGTGTGTGTGTGTGTGTGTGTGTGTGTGTGTTTGAGCCAACGCGTGTCTGACGTCAGCTTCTGGTGTCTTTTACGCAGAGTCGGGCGAGTCTGCGCCGCCGCTGCCGCCGCGACTGGTGCTCGGGGCGGAGGCGAAGCCGCGACCGTAGGGATGGCGCACCGACGGATCCGTCGAGCTCATCTTCGTCGACGCGTTCGGCGGCGACGCCGACCTCTACAGCGTCGTCGTCACCAACGACTTGGACGACCCTGCCCTCCAGGTGCGGCGGTGTGACCTTTTACTCACCGCGGCGATTGTCTCGTATGTTTCTCGCAGGGTGCCATGCAGGCTTGTTCACCATGGGGGTTTACCTGTCTGTTTGTATTGTTGTCAGTTCAGTCCCCAAGACGTCAGACTGTGTCATTGGCGTGCATGATGCATGTGTCCAGCTGCACACTGTTTTCTCGCAGGATCCGACGAGAGGCCTGGTAAGGCGTGACGTCACCGCGTCTCGAGTGCACCCGAAACGGGCCGCGGCGTTTTGGGGTCCGAGCGCAGGACTCGCCGTAGCGAGGTCCCACACCTGGCTGGTCAGTGCTTGGTCGTTTTCAGTGTTGTGTTTACATTCTGTCCCGACAACAGCCATGCGTACCCATCCACTGCCTCCTGAGGGTTGGGGAGGGGAGAAGGTGGGGGAAGTGGTGGGGATGGGCACCGCTGAGGGGCCGGATCTGAATGATCGACCAGCTGCGGGTTATTTTCAGGCTATGGAGCCGTGTCGCCACATGTTCACGGAGCCCATGCGCTGCGGACTCGAGAGCAACGGCACCTCCACCAAGTTCATCCTCGGAGGTACGTTCGGCGCCCACGAATGACAGTAGGGACTTTATGCACGGCGTTTGAGGTGCACCTCGCGTCAACGCCAACGTCAAAAAGAGCACACCAATTGATGACGTGCACAGTTTCCATGGTACTGGCCAATCACCACACTCCACTTGACGCAACGAGTGGTGTGAAGTTTCAAACAAACGCTGGTGCATAAAGTCCCTATTGCCGGCAAAGGGACTGACGTGTGTGCCCACGTTGGTGCTTCCAGTGTCACTTGAAGGGAACAAATCCAATGCCCAAACACATCCCACCCCAGCATATACCCAAATATCCCAGTTCAGAACTTTCGCAGTCACACGAAAACAAAACGAAACTTCAGTATGTTTCAGCGTTCAATTAAAACTTCTTCAAAACCGACAGATTTGCGAATTCCGGTTGGCCAGGGAGGACGCAGTGTCCTGCTGCACATCAGGCATTAACTCTTGTCGTGCAGGGGGCCCACTGTGTGAGCCTGGAGAACCGTACTGCAACGAGCCGTTGGCGTCAGGCGTTTACTACGCGGCGCTGCGTGGACTCAGCGGCGACGGCGCCTTCCAGGACTACTTCCCTGCGTTCCAGGACGCCGCCTTCTCCAAACCCATCTACATGGGGACGCCCAAGAAGCGCGAGGTGCTGCGGCGCGTGCACGAGGCGCAGAAACGCAGAACGAGTGAGTGACGTCATCAGAAGTGCCGTGAGGTGTATATACACGCGCGCATCAGTGGCAGCGTCAAGTGAGTGGCGTTCACGTGCAAATCGATGGCCAATCGCCAATTGACTTTGGCAGCGGGGAACGCAGGGAAGTGAGTATCGTCTCTGTTCGCAGGGTCGGAGCTCGTGCCGCTCATGTTCGGCGTCATCGCGGCGGCGTTGCTCATCATCGGCGCTCTGCTCGTCGTGTACGTGTCTGTTTGCCACGACGGCAGATACAGGTGGGTGTCATGACACACACACACACACACACACACACACACACACACACACACACACACACACACACAGGTTCATTGACGCCACAGTCATGTGTACACAGACACCAACGAGAGTTAAGGGATCCTCGAACCTCAGGTCTGTCGCGATGCATCTTTCCTTGTGTGACGCTCGAATGAGAATTCCCCATCTCATCGGTGCCGCCCATGCAGCTGAGTTCACAGCGGATCTTCCTTCAGTTTCAGAAGCAACATCTACGCGCGGCTGCTCGGTTCGCGAGTTCACCCGGGCAAGGACGCCGAGCTGGCCGACCACGCCCCCGCATACTACGTGGGTTCCGACGTCCTTCCGCGTGAGTAACACTCAGCCTGCAGTCGCCAGGGTCAAGCGACAAGTTTGATTCACACTGGGAATGGTGCTCCCTGTGTCAACGGCTTGAAATGCCAAGTTGGACACAAACAGCAGCGCACTGCTGCACTGGTATCTGTGTCCTGCGCGGTTTCATGCCTTCAAAGCGGCATCCATTTCTTGCTTTGTACCACGTGATTCTCAGCCATTCTTCCTCAGGTCAAGTTCGCACTGCACGAGTTGACGCAACAGACTTGTGCACAAACCGACAGGCGCAGTGTCTGTGCACCACAGAACAAACCCAGTGCGGCTGTGTTGTTCGCGGTCGCACGCATGTGACGCTTGACGTTGGTTTGTTTCAGCCGTTCACACGTCAGACGAGATCCGCACTGCGTGAGGGTCAATCTCACCGCGGCGCAGCTCTCCCGTCTCTACGCGTCCACATTACGACAGGAAAACTTGGGGAACACGGGAGTCCATTGCCAGAGTAACTGTGACAATAAACTTCGCAACAATGCCAACACGTCTGTCCTCATACGAGGGAGTTTTTTTAAGTCCGGTTCGTCCTTCAATATCTCGGGTGTGCTTCGGCCGATTTTTTGGCAACCTGAACACCTTGAAGACTGACATTACCTGCCTCATCTCCACCATGATCTTTGATCCTCCGGTCAGTGCAGACCGCACTGTGATGACCTGAATTTCACTCTGGCTTGTGTCGTGACAACATGTGAGACAATGAAGTTGCAGGGAGTGGTGAAGTTACTTTTACTCATTTGTTTCAAACTTTTTACTTGTTGTTCCACTAACCAAACAATGTCTGAGCTCGAGGAGCAATGCGCGGTCATCAAGTTCTTTGCCAAAACAGGGGACATGCCCATGCAGTGCTGGACAAAGTTGAAGGAAGGTTTCGGAGACCGCAGTCACACCCAAAACAGTGAGGCAATGGTTCAGAAAATTCAACAATGGAGTGACATCGGTCAAAGACAAGGCTCACCCCGGAAGACCCAAATCTGTGAGGACCCCTGCAAACATCCAGAAGGTCCAGGATCGTCTCCAGGCTGACCACAGATGCACTCTGGAGGAACTGTTCAATGATGTCGGCATTCACAAGACTTCACTGTACTCAATCCTGAAGAAGGATTTGAAGATGTCCAAATTGGCACCCAAATTCATGCCTAAAGTCTTAACCGAGGAGCAGAAGTGGTTCCGGATGAAGCTGTGTCAAGACAATCTTGATTCCTTGAAGGCAGACCCAAATTTTTTGGACAAGATCATCACTGGTGATGAGTGTTGGGTCAGTCTCTTGGAAGTGGAACTCAAGAAGGATTCTAAGGAATGGCATCCACGTGGTACTCATGCTGATCGACCACTGAAGGCTCTGCGCAACCGCTCCCAGAGGAAGGTCATGGTGACTGTGTTTTTTGACCGGAAGGGTGTGGTGTTGATTGACTTCCTTCCTGCAGGAGAAACCATCAATGAAGAGTACTATGGAGGCATACTCAGAACACTCAAAGAGCGAGTCCGACGCAAGAGACTGGAGCTGTGGGGTGGAAGGAATGAGCCTCACAAGTTTCTCTTACACCATGACAATGCCTCTCCACACATCTCAGTTTTAACATTGGCTTTCATCGGCAGCAGTGGAATTGACATGATCCCGCATCCGCCCTATTCTCTGGATCTGGCTGCATGTGACTTTTTTCTTTTCCCCCGTCTTAAAGCAGAACTGCGCGGACACAAACACAGAAATGTGGCTGACTTGAGGGTTGCCATCACCCGGACACTGGAGCATCTTCCTGTTCAGAATTACTCAGCTGCTATTAACTCACTGCCTGTCCGTTGGATGAAGTGCATCAAGGCATCCGGACAGTACTTTGAGGGCCGGCATTTGGCAATCGACCCATTGGGTGATCATGAGTTGGAGTTTGAGTTTGCTTACAGTGATGAGGAATCGGACTCTGATTGAATTCGACGTCTATCTACATGAGAATTATTTGAAATCCAGTTTTACACAGTCTTCTTTTATATTGGTATGTTGGCAATTCATTGGCATGACTGTTGGCTTGTTGTCTGTTGAGCATTAAAGTGTTTTTTCAATCCGCAAAATTCGCACCTTATTTATTGAAAGGAGAACCGGACTTAAAAAAATTCCCTCGTAGGTGACGATGAACACGCGTAGAGCTTGTGCCAGAGATCGATCAAGGTCCAGTTGTGAGCCAATCCCCCCCCCTCCCCTCGTCAACACAATCGGTGCGCGAGATTTTTGCTTTCCATAATCAGTTGCACCATACAAGTTGCCCCTCTGTGCCCTGCGTGCATTGTATAGTCTACCAACGTGAACTGGCCACAACATCGAACTTGACAAACAGAAAATTCTTTTCTGTGCAAATTTATTCAAACGGCAGTGAAAAGTGGTCAAAATACTGAAGGAGACCCTCAAACCAACAGAATTCAAACATGCGGTTATCTGCTCAGCCAGAATGAGCTTCGTTCACAAGATACTGGTCCAACAATCAAACCCGTTCTCAATACAGCTGTAGTAGGAAAGCACAAAACGAATGTTCGATATTTGGCAAGGCTGAAGTTGGAAAGGTGCAAGCACCAACGCACCGGCACAGACACTCTTTTCACTGCTGCTCGAGTGCCGCTCTGTGCGCCGCCCACCCCGCCTCCCTGTAGCGCAGCGCCGCCTGCGCCGCGTCCGGCGCCGCCAGGATGCCCCGCCCCACGATGATGACGTCAGAGCCGCGCGATCTGATGACGTCATCAGGAGTTGTGTACTGCTGTCCCAGAGCATCTCCGCCTCCCGCCAACTGCACGCCTGCACGGAGAGTGAACAACTTTACTTTCCACTGGTGGATGAACACACACGTGCGCAATGCACACTTTGGACATATTACAAACACAGAACTTTATCCTCAGGCCAGTCTGGTCCACGCAGGATGCGCCGTGCACAAGTCAATGCGCGTTGCGTTGGTGCAAGGGCAAAACACCTACACATAAGGTAACGCAACACACACGGAAAACCTGCTGAAACAATGCGGGTTTACGAACCTGGCGTGATATGGACGAAGCGCGGATCGTCGGTCACCCTGCGCACGCAGATGAATCCCATCACAAAGTCGGCGTGCTCAGCCGCCAGCCGAACCGTCGCTGGAGGAAACAGGAAGTGAGCGCCACGTGGTTCGGGGCGCGCAGGATATTGCGCAAGTTCCATTTCGTCAATTTCATCTCGCACCAAACGGCGATGCAGTGCGCACGCAATTTGCGGTCATCTTGAGAACGCAGTTCTCTGTGCAGGGACATGCGGCGGTGGGCAAGATTCATTCGGAACAAGAATGCTACGCATAAAAAGCGTGTGGTCCATACAAACGTTCGCAGTTCATAAACACCTTCAAGTTCAGGGGGGGGTTGGACCCACTTTTGGGAAAATGGCCAGAAATGATCAGTGATGCTCACTGACCATTTTTCCAAAAGTGGGTCTAACCGGTGGGGTGGGGGGGGGGGTAACACCCTTCGGGACCACACGCTTAATGACGCAGGCATGAGGTGATCAACTCACCCTGCGTGTACTCGCCCGTGCACAGGTTGCCCTGGGAACTCATCTCTGCGATCAGCAGGCAGCCGCAGTCCCGGCCCTCCACTGCCTGCAGAGAAAATCACTGTCTGTTGCTTCGTGCGCTGAGGGGAACGGGTTTCTTGCACTGCATGCAAAACTGCAGACAGCGGGCACTCACACAGCGTGCGCAAAAACGGGTTGAACCTGAACTGAGGTGAAACACCGTGTCACTCCACCAGGATAAGAAACCACAACTGTGCCCAACAAAATCTGTGGCCTGATTTTCTTGACTTGGGGTGACTGACGGTGAGCATCGAATAACTGTCAGCGCTGGTACTCCGTCACTGAGAAGCAGGATGACCGTCTCTGTTGGAGGAGCTCCTCACCTGTTTGAGGCCCGTGAGTACTCCAGGCCCCGGTAGCGCGTGCGCGTTGATCACGTCCGCCCATTGGCTGATGCGGTAGACGCCGCCTGCGCACTGACGCTGCGCAGTGTTCCCGATGTCCGCGAACTTCCTGTGGAAACAAACGGGACAACATGGGCGGGTTGCTCTTGACTTCCAAGTTCAAAGCGTAGCAATGACTGGTTTCTGTGTCTTTGCGGGTTGTTTGTCCCGTTGCACTTGAGGTTTCCCCAGTCACTGCACTGGCTTCGTCATTTTCTTCAGTACAAACAACGTCGACCCAGTGAAAACACTCCAGTACACAACAGGAAGCGCCACTGACCTGTCTTCGAAAAGCAGGAAGTTGTGTTTGTCCGCCAGAGCGCGCAGGCGCCGCGTCACTTCCGGTGAGAAGTCCTCCACGATGTCCACGTGCGTCTTCACTGCGCACACGTGCGGCGCGACCGACTCCACCAACTGCAGGGAAGAACGCAGACGCGTCTGTGATGTCCACACAAAATCACTTGGACGCGTGGCACACCTCCACGAACACTGAATGCATTGTGCGTTGCGCCTGCACAAGTAAGTCAGCCCTGTGCCACAAACTACAACGCAATTCCTTGAACTTACGCAGGGACGCAACTCACGATCCACTCGGTATCAAAATGGTTTGAGCGCCGCGCCTCCTCCTGATGTAATGCGCCACACCCACAAAAGACGTAAAGAAACAACTTGACGTCAAGGATCACCTTGAGTAGCTCCTGTGATGACGTCACATCCGCTGAGAACGCCAGGTTGCTGCGCTTTTCAGCCATGATGGAAAACAGTCGCTTGGCGACAGGGTGAGTGCACAGGGACGCACGCTCCTCATACGTCAGCGTCTGTGGCGAGGAACACAAGTTGCAGCTTCAAGTGACAAAGTTTGCACACGACGCGATGTCCCAGCTGGTACTTCTGGGATGCAAGTATGACGTCAGCAGTTGTCAGCATCTGAACCTGCGGCACAGAATTTCCGTTCTTTCTTGTGAGGACCAAACGTGTAGCTTTCACAATAAACTTTTGCGTAACAATTGATCACCAGACAGAAAGACATCGCCTTCACCTTCGTGGCGGGAGTTTTGGCGACGCTGTTGTCTCCTCCTGGCGGCGCAGAGAAGGTGTTGTTGTCGCGGATGAAGCTGCGCACGCGCGCGATGACGTCATCAGCGAGGACGCCGCGTCGCTGCAGGATGTCGAGCAGCGCGCTCATTGTCAACACGCTGTGTGCGGAGAGGGATTTGAAAGAAAATCGGTACTGAGGCTCTGTGGGCTGTTGAAAATGAGAACATGTCCACGGAAACGCACCGTCCCAGGGACAGGCAGACTGAAGCCTGTTGTTTCTTTGCCGCACGATGAAAAATGCAGACTTGAGCCTCATTTCACGCCCAACTGGCTTTCCTCGTGTCCCCCGTCCTCACGACCAAACAAACGCGAGCGCACCTGTGCAGGTTGATGCCTTCGGATTGGAGCCTCTGCTTCCCGCCCTGTTCCCGGTCGAGCAACACGACAGCGTCCTTCACAACCAGGCCCTCCGTCCCCAGCGTCTGTAAAACATCCGTGTGCAATGAGACAATCGCGAGATCCGTTGGCGCTGAGGTTACAACCACCAATTCACCATCTTTCGGGCATCAGGTCCACCACTTTGTCTTTCCACAGTGACACACCTGCCCTTCACTTTGCCATCCATCCACGCCTGAATTTGAACAGAATCAACTGCCACAGCATCCCACACATCCAATTCTTCTTCAACCACCCTCATTCCCCACCTATGCACTGTTTCAATCTGTCAGTGCCCCGACCACCCAACTCATCACCCCATCTTCCCCTCCACCACATACTGCCCCGCCCCACCCCGCCCACTGCACACCCACCCGACGTGACGCCCCGCCCACGCACCTGCACCGTCTCCAACACGCTGCTGCCGCTCGTCACCACGTCCTCGATGATGAGACACGTGTCGCCCGGGGAGAACCGCCCCTCGATCAGCTTCTTCGTCCCGTAGCCCTTCGCCTCTTTCCGCCGAATCAGCATCGGAACGTCGTGGTCCGCCGCGACGATCTGTGGACCCATCACAAACACGAAGTCCGAGTCTGTCTCACATTAGATGTGTGTCATACTTTTGATGTCAACGGGAGATTGGTCGACCTTTGACCTTGTGACATGCAGTGGATGCAACGTGTCAGTGTGAAAAGGCGCTGCCCAAGCGTTTTATCGTTTTGGTAGTCGGGCCGACACTGGCGGAATCATTGTGCAAAAAAACAGCAAAGTTCGATGAAACACAATCGGGCCCATAACAAGAAAGCTTCAATTTGGATTTTGGTCAAATACCCTGAAACCGTCACGTCACGTCCTTGGGCTCCGTGTGGACTTACATGTCCCCAAACGAGATGAAGAGAGAAACGTGCTACTTCAGTGGGTGGAATCTTGAACTGACCGTGGCGAGAGGCAGCGCGGTGTAAGGCACCCCACAGACCGAGGCGAACTCGCACGATTTCTGCACCGCCGCCGCGTGCAGCAGCTCCGACACGTCGCGCTGAAACAGACAGGGTGGGTCGGTGGGTTCACACTGAAATACTGAACGCGTGAAAGAAAGGTCTGGTGGTGACCAGGAGCAGGTGTGGTGGACTGAGCAGAAAAGTGAATTTGCATTTGAGGTTGCCCATTTGTGGCAGGGGGCAATTGAGCCTGCGGTTACAAAGGCGTTCCATCCCTGGAGTCGCATCTACGCAGACGAAGGAGTAGACGAAGTCAATTTGTTCACTGTCAATTGAGCCTGGGCGTTTGCGAAATGAAAGTCGACATGTGGCTTCGCTCTTTCTCGAAAAGACGCAACGTCGCAAGTATTTCTTGCTTTCAATCAGTTTATTGATAACCGTCTTGATACAGTTCTCACAAGTATTTCCAAAGTCAAAACTCATGTGTTAGCGTGTTTGTTGAAGGGCACTCACAGTACTCCCAAAAATCTGATGCTTTGGGTGCAATTTTGTTCCAGTGGCATTGAGCTGACATCGCACTGACACTTGTGCACTCCGCAGTTTTACGTGGCAGGAAAAGAAAAAGTTGGCGTTGAGCGATAATAGCAGACCGCCGACTTACCATGAGTTTGGGAAACGAGACAATGACTCTGAGGTCAAAGTAAACAGGCGACTCGATGCCACTCTTCAGGGTGAATGTTCCAAACTTGACTGCATCGCACTCAAACAGCCGGAGAGCCACATTTTCCAAGATTTCCTGGGTCGTCATGCTGTCACGAGAAACGCTTCTGATTCGGAGCTTCTTTACGGATTCGTTGCGGATTTTGAGTGTACGGCTCCACGTTCGCGCGTCATCAGAAAAGAGTCGGGACCGTGCGTGCGTTGTTGAGGGCATTCTTCAAAGCATCATTTTACTTTTCCAGCACACAGGAGATACAAGCTCGATTTGAGTTCGGTTGGCACCAATTTGTTATGTCGGCAAAAATATTCACCCATCTTGAGGACGCCATGATGAGCATTCGGTGACAAGAGACAGTTTGGTGACACACGGAAAGACCACCAGGTGGCTGTTGGGCACCGGGGCACAATCGAAATTTTATGGGTTTTCACCAACGACAACAACAAAAACAATAATGTTGGACGGAAAGTCTTCCAGTTTCTCTTGCAATCTTCAAAGCTCTCCTCAGTGCAGCAGCAGTTTTGTCAGCGCAGCCAATGGGAGCAGCAGGAGGATGAGGGACGCCCTCACGCGGCCACCGCCGGCGACATCGTGCCCGTGCGACAGCCCCTCCCAGCCGCAGTCCCTCATGAGGAAGTCGGTGAGGCCCCGGAACAGGTGCCGACTCGCGTGCAGGCTCCGGATCGAGTGGTTCTCATCGATGTAGATCTGGAAAACGAGGATTGTGGCTGTTTCTCACACACTGACACACTCCAACACGTGGAAACATGAAGAAATACGCACACACACACACACACACACACACACACACACACACACACACACACACACACACACACACACGCGCGCGCGCGCAAATTTATGTCCACGCGCACAGACATCAGGGTTCCCATCATCGTACAGACCGGAAGCAGAGACCGGAAGTTGGACGACACTGACCATCTGTCGGAACTGGATCTCGTGCTCGACGAGCGCCTTGACGAGCTGCGCGAAGTGTTGGAAGTGGACGTTGTCTGCAGTGAGAAAGAAGATTCACCTCAGAAGCGACCCTGAGAACTGCAGCGGCAAATACCCCCGACGTTTTCTCCTTTTCTGAACTTCGTTTGAGGTCAGCTTCAGGCTCTGCGGGCAACCTCGACCAGTCCTCCAAAACTTTGCCTGAATGAACCACACAGGCTGAGTTCTCATATCCCCCACTTGACTTGAGTGTCACTCAATGGGGCTTCGTTTGGATGCTGGTGCGGGGCCTGAGATCCTGGCTGGTCATTGGGCGCAACATTGTTGAGCCAGCGCGTCCTCCCGTGACTTGTATAGCTTGGGGGCCGTTCCCCAGCTTCAGCCTCACCGTCGTCGGTGCCGTGCGCCATCAGAAACGTCTTGCCAGAGAAGTTGGCAGCTCGACGCATCACGTCCGTGTTCTGCAGAAACAACGCACACGGTGAGACGAGGGAGTTTTGGCCGTGGCGAATTTTCTCCCAGGGTCACGGCACCAGTCAACGCGTGTTCAATGTACCACAGTTGTTGACACTTCAAGCTATGGCTACTCAGCTTCAGACGGAGTGTACTGGTTTTAAACCGCCAATGTCGAGGTCACAATAGGCGGAAGCGGAAACGCTCACGTCGTATCCGGTCGGGTTGTCGTCTTCCGTCGCGAAGCCGAGGTATCGCTCCGTGTACGCCGTGTCTGCGTGAGGGAGACGCAGAGGTCAGAAGCTGCTCACACAACCAGCTGAGTTGCAAGTGGTTGTGCACAATGCTCAAAAGCAATTGTTCAGTTCGCATAAGGAGAAACAAGGTTGATTTGAGCAATCAGTGATTGGCGACCAGTGCAAAACCCAAGGTCAATTTCAACCTCACGAGTCCACCCCTGGACAACCCTGCAATTTGGGTGGGTTCAGTCTGGTTGCTTTACACATGGCAAAGAACGCCACCTCCCACATGCACGAAGGAGAATTCTTTTCTGGCAGAACGATGAAGACCCAGCATGATTTGAGTAGCAATTGATGAGAAGGCGATGCTTTTGTTCCCCTGACGTGCGCTGAAGACCGCATCAGCTGTGAACTGTGTTTGTGACACTGCTTGTGTGAGAGACACGTGCCGTAGTAACGCTTGGAGGTGACGGGCGCCACCGAGATGCCGCACTGATAGGGACTGGAGGCGTTGGCGAGGGAGAGGGCAGATACCATCCCTCCGTACGACTGCAACAGAGAAGCAGGTATGTGTGCGTGTGTGCACGAGTGTGCGTGTGTGTGAGACAGATGAGGACATTGTCAGGAAGATGACGCACTCACCCAGCCGAACACAGCAGCGTTCGCGGAACCGTTCACATCGTCTCGGTTCTTCAGTTCACTGACGAACAAAACACGTGAGATGTTACACACTGGGAACGTCATTTTTTTCGGGAAACACTGCTGGCGCAATTGGACCCCACCCCCGCCCGCCCCGCCTTCACCGAAGAGTTGACAATAGCTCAGGCCTCGTTGCAGCACGTGTGCAATATCGCCCCACAATAATTCTTGCAGTGCGGCACTGTGGGTTCGACCCACGAGTTTCCAGAGTCCTGGCCACAAGCCACAAAAAGTTGTCCCCAATCTTAATTTTGAGGCTTCTCAGGTCAGTCCCCAATCCTAGTTGGGCCCACCACCCAAACCTCTCCAACGTCCTGCTTGACCCGCTCACGTACCTCCCAGCCATCATCTGGTCCCACACCTCGACCGTACCCAGCTTCCGGTACATCTCGTACCGGAAGTTCTGGCCCCGCCCCGACGCGCCGCGACTGTCGACCGACGCGACGACGACGCGGTGCTCGGACTTGAGGTGCGTCAGCCAGTTGTTGATGTAGGAACCGAGCGGGAAGGTGCGAGAGATGCGCTGACTGCCCGGCCCGCCGTACCTGGGGAAAAGGGTCGTGTGTGTTTGTGTGTGTGTGTGTGTGTGTGTGTGTGTCTGTCTGTCTGTCTGTCTGTCTGTCTGTTGTGTGTGTCTCTGTCTGTGTGTATCATTGGTGTGCGTCATTTTTTGTGGGAAGATTCACGTAGTATAACCTGCAGCCAAGGGCTGATGATGTGAAACACGCGTTCTCCAATTTGACAAAAGACGGACCATCTGAATTCCCAGAACCCTGAGTACCCCTGTGCCTCGCACACTCACGCGTAGACGAGGAGCGGGTGGATCTCTCCCTGCTCGTGATCCGGGGGGATGAAAACCTCCGCTTCTCCCACTGAAACACACAGCATCACAACCTAACCTAAACTTCTTCATTTGGAAGACCCGTGCACTGTGCTCGTCGCATCGAGGGGCGAACTCTGGGAAAGCAACGTCCCAGGCCCTCTGACCACTCGATAAACCCTTCTGAGCTGCAGCTGCTCTTCATGGTCAGTACAGTGTGCTTTGCTGCAGCTGCCTCCTATCGGGCGGCAGTACTCACTGTTTCCGCTCCTACCGGTGGTACTCACAAAGGCTGCCCCCTGGTGGCAGCATTCACTGTCGGCAGTACTCACTGTATCCGCCCCCTATCTCGAGCTGGGTGAATACCCGGGTCGGCATCGCTTTGGTCGCGAGTCGCTCTCGCAGCTCCGCGTTGTCCTCGAGAACCGCGACTGAAGGGAAGAGACGAGAGAGAGTTCAGCGGACTCAGGCTGGGGTCGCGTTGGGTTCACGGTGACAATGGGAAATACCAGGCAACAAGAGTCTCCCTCACAGAGGGAGGCTGAGGCTGGAGGGCCTGCACCCCAAAATTCAGTTCTGGATCTGAGAGATTGTCAAAACCAGGTCCCGTTCTGGATTTGAATGGTGCAGTCTGGATTTCCACTGGAAAAATATGAAAATTGCCACGCCCACCCTCCGTTCCGTCGACGTTGTAGAGGGTGTAGGTCGGGACGTCGGGTCCGTTGCACGCCAGCACGAGGTAGAGCAGGTCCGGGCTCATGGCTGCAGACACGTGGGCGCACACCGTCTCGTTCAGGTCACACGTGATGCACTGCTCCGGGGCACCGTCCACCAGACTCTTCCTGCGGGTCGCAGAGTCAGTGGTCAGGTGAGGGTGAATGTGTTTTGCACTTTGCCCTGTGAAAGGCATTGGGGTACACCCGTGTACAAACTCTGAACTCACCAGTAAAGATGCCGTTTCGTGGGGTCTCCACCCGTCGTCAGGAAATACCTGTAATAACAGACAACGTTTCCACACTCGCTTGTATTGAAAACAAAAAGAGGACATGAGTGAGATCAGCTACCAGGCTGGTTGGACAAGTGTGTGCGTTTGTGTGTGTCTGTGTGTGTATGTGTGGGGGCAAGAAGGTCCATGATGTAAAAGTGTTTTCTCACACGCGGTCGTTCCGCTCGTCCAGAGCCACGATGCTCATCACTTCGTGATACCCACTGGTTAAAAACTCCTCACTCCCCTGAAACATCCACAAAAACAACTCGTGCATTCAACACTTTAAAAACAGCAGTGATTCAGCAGTTGGGGACATGTTCCAGTGGGAGCGGACCTGGCAAAGTGCTGTTTGAATGACCTTCCAGTGGGCCTGGTACTTGTTTGAAAGAACATGAAATGCAAACAGACTTGTGGATGAAAGGGTGTTTGCGAGTCGGGAAAACATTGTTTTGGGGTGGAGAAAAAAGAACCCACGGATGCAAGTTGGACACACCAGATCGCAGAAAGTAACGCCCACGCGCCGACGTTGCCATGGTTACTCACGTCCACGAGCGACACCCTGTCGACGTGCGCCCACGTGGTCCCGTCGTCCTGGAGACTGGGCAGTACGGTCACGTAGTAGCTGGAGTCGGCCGCCACCACCGGAGGCGGCCACGGCTGCAGAAGGAGAGCAGGCAGCGTGCATCAATCATAGAAACAGCACAACAACCTTGTTCAGCGAAGTGCAATCATCACATGCACGTTACGGCCCAAAGGGCGCGCACATGGAATGGCCTCCCTCAGACACTAGTGCATTTCGACCCAGACAAGATGCGCAGTTACTCAGTGCATTTCGTGCGAAGGTAGACATTGCGCTCGGTGTCTGACGTTGACGTGTGTCACGTCGACGTGTTCATCACTCACGGAGTCGATCCAGCCGTTGCCCACGCTGAGCGCGTAGTTGTTCACGACCTGCACGTTATCCGGATCTGTCACGTCGTACGCGACGACGCGAGCCTCGTTCTGAACGCGGTTCGTCCACGTGACCAGCAGCCGCGTCGACGACACCCACGACGCGCGCGTGAAGTAGTGGTCCCTGCGGGTGAGAGGTCAGAGATGTACGAGATATGATTTATGATATATGAGATAATGAAATATGACATGCACGGACATGGAGGGTGGATTGACGCTGTGTGGTTCAAAAAAGTTACATCCGTGATATTGGGTGCCAAACAAGTTGTATCCGTCTGTGAGTCAGCGCCGTGTCGACCTTGAGTCGTAGCGATGCAGCATGCGACACCTCCAGTGTACACCCGAATGTTTGAAGCCAAATAAAATCTTTTTCTCTGCTTTGGTAGCTTGTCTCTAGTGTGAAGAGCAGCTTTGTTTCAGTGCGTGAGACTCACTCGTCGGCAAGCTCCGTCGGAGGATCGATGGCGATGTGCGCCGTGACGTCAGCGACGTTCACGACGTTCAACGTGACGCGCGTGTTGTTGCCTAGCGACGTTCCTGACACGTCTCCAGCCTAAAGGCAGGGAACATGACGTTTGTCTTGTGACCGATACGCCACAGTCCGGTGGGTACTTCCGGTTTGAACTTCCGGTTCTCCTGCAGACATACCTTGGGGTACTTGATGTGGACGGTTCTCGGGTACACGTGGGTACTGTCCATGTACAACGGGTATTCAATGGCGGTGACGTCGGTGTCGTCGAACGTGGCGAAGGCGACGTGCTGCGAGTCGGGCGCCCAGTAGTGCGCGACGCGCGAACTCAACACGTCCTCTGCGAGAACAACGTCGGACAACTCGCGGTCAGGGAGACGTGAATCAGGGACGATCCAACGTGCAAAACGCACACCAGGGGCACGTGTAGGCGCTCAAGTAGAGGAGAGGTGGTGCAGGCACCTGGAGCTGTGCACGTGCACAAGCTTGTCAGAGGGTTTCTTCGTGGGGCCTCGTTGTTCCTCTGCCTTTGCTGGCCGTCTTCAATCTTCACGTGTCTCGTGAATCACCACAACGAGATGAAACTCAACGGTGTTATCTGTGATCCATCCAGGACAAAATGCGTAACGGCAGCAGACACCGCCATTGTGGGGCGGGGGTCAAAGGCTCAAATCGAATCCAGCAGGGGTTGGGGGGCACTCGTGGCACCTGAACCCTTAACATTTGCCTTCCTGTTGGCCTCCCCTGCATTCAACCCCGTCCCTACCTTCGTAGAGCCAGTCCGGGATGCCGTGGAAGCGAACCTCGAGAACCCCGTCCGTGGTGACGGCCTGCACGGTGCCGGGGGCCGACGCGTCCGCCTGGTAGTACAGGTCGTTCCCCCACACGTACGTCTGCAGTGCAGGAAGAGCTTTGCTGGGAGAACGTACTCGTACAGGAATGCTTCGTACGTCTGTGGCACAGTGACGTGTAGCTGGGTTGGACACCGCCAGCTGACACTCAGGTCAGTGCACGCACCCGAGCCTGATCTTGGGTCCGTGTTTCCGAAACCTCAAGAATTCAGTTCACAGCTTATCCTTGTGCGAGCGATTCTTTCAGTGATTCAGATGGAATTGTGGACCCACCAGAGCGTTCTCCGTGGGCGCCCACCCTGCGAACTGCAGTTCCTCCGCCCCCGCGACGTCGACTGAAGCTCTGCAGTAGAGCAGAGAGGGACAGGTCACCAGATGTGTTGCGCACGCGCGTTGCGTGTGTGTGTGCGTGTGTGCGCGTGTGCGTGCGTGCGTGTGTGTGAGCTGACAGTAAGGAGAGATCTCATTCAACCAAAATTTGCAGGGTTGTTGGAGGTTTGAGATTGGGGTTTGATTGAGTGTGAAGCAGTCGAGTGTCGCGGGCGACATGCGTCAGGATCCTGGGTCCTTCCGTGGTTCTGATTCTGCTCTGATGTTGTGGGTATCCATGCCAAACCCTTTCAAAGAAAGTCCTTTTTAGAGGGAATTATGAAGTTATTTTTCGGGCAAGACGCACGTACCCTGTGGCCACGTTGATGACGATGTAGTGCGCGGTGAAAGAGTGACGCCACACCTGCGAAACAGACGTGAACCTTCACACGTACGTGCGAACGTGAGCGCGTTTGACGTCGACGTGTATCTTGAGTGTCTTGTCCAGGTGTGCTTGAGACTTGAACTAAACCGTGAATGTGAACAGACCTTAGTGTAGACGTGAGACTGCACGCAGACGTGGACGTACCTGCGAGACGTTGTAGCCGAGCATGACGAACTCGAGTGAGCTGGACACGAAGTACGTTCCCGTGTCATACTGAACCTGAAACACAACAAACACGCGACGTGAGAAAAACGTGAGCGATATCAGGGACCGGATCCAGAAGTCGTTGAGGTATTCGGATTCTCTTCTCACGAAGGTCGTGTTGGGCAGCAGCGTTTCCTTGGCTCCGGTCGCCGCGTCGTGCGTGATCAGGTTCCCGTAGGCATCTCGGTACACCAGCGTGTGGTCTGCGGAGAAATCAGTCAGTCAATCAATTATCGATCAATCAATCAAGCAAGTTTTTGGTCAGTTTGTGATGTGATCCAGCTCAGAAACGTTTGATGTGCGACAACAAGTCTGAGGTCAACGCTTTACACCTTGAAGTGAGTTGTCCTTTCCACAACTCTGTGATCACAAAATCTGTTGTGTGTGCTTGCATCATGGTAGAAATGGATACTCACCTTATGAACAGGGTTCCTGTTCAATCACAACTCATTTCTCGACCTCAGGAAAGGTCTCAAAAGGTCATTGTGTGATTTCACAGGAACTATTTTTGTACAGTGTGAGAACCCTGTCTCCAATCATCAACCAACCAATCAAAATCGTTGATTGACCAGTCTTCGCCCTCACCATTGAACCACTCGGAGGAGACCCTCTTGGGGACGAACTCCCCGCTGAAGATGTCGTCGAACGTGAACGGCTCGGTGTTCCGCGCTGTGGGCCCTTCCGGTCTCACTTCCGGTACGGAGAGGCCAGGGTGGCGCCCCGCTGTGGGAGGAAAAGAAAAATAGGTCGTGTGGTCTGCGCAAACTAGAGGTCGAGACTGCTTGACGACACCCCGCCCAACAACGTTGTGTGTGTGTGTGTGTGTGTGTGTGTGTCCATTTGTCCTCGTTCTCAGAATGGCCCACCTCACAGCGTCCCACCAGGCCCTCATAAAAACTTCAAAATCCAAAAAGATGGGCAAACATGGACGGTTTTTTCAGTCATGGTCTTGTCGAGAAAGTTAGTCGCTTGGTGGTGGTTCTTCCATTCCCGGTTCGCTCAACCCGAGCCTCGGCACCACCGTACGCACCCACGAGTTGGTTGAAGTAGTCGTTGATTTGCTCCGTCCGCGACGCACCTGCAACATGTGTTCTATCAGTCGTGTGACTAAATTCAAGGTCTTTTCTGCCGCAAAGGAGATTCGCAGCAAGGTCTCACTTCAGTTTGCTCAGTTGGCGACACGTCTTTGTCACAGAAGCTGATGGTGGTGGGGCTTTGGTCATTGACCCAGGAACTTTGTTGGCAGAGCGTCTTCACCACACCAGGTGGTGGGGCTTATTGTCAGCGGCCTTGGTGTGACGAGGCAACAGGGGACTTCGAAATCAGTCCCCAGGTTCTGATCATCCCAATCGCGTGAGCCCGGAAATTGATCTGAAAGACTGAGCGAGCCATCGGTCCCAACGGAATACAGTTCTGTCGTTTGAACCAGACGTTCGACAGACAGAAGAAGCTCAACGTCAAAAGGGGTACTTGTTCAGATAGAATTCTCCCTGATCATTGAGGAGGTCGCGTAGACTGAGGCCAGCTGAATTTGATGAACTTACCCAGTTTTGCTGCGGAAGTTCCAGTTGCGAGAAGTGAGAAAACCAGAAACCAATGTCCTGCAGCCATGTCGGATCGTGTTCAGAGAATCCGACTGAAACGTTCACCGCTGTGTATGTGCTGTTCAAAAGTAAAATCACTGCGAGTACTGGTGGGCCAACAACAAGTCTGAAAGTTGTCTGTTGAAGTCACTTTGCGCTAAACAAACGTCAAACAGGTGATAATTTCTAAGAGTTTATTGTTGACTGAGCTTCATTCGAATGGGGAAATGTAACAAAATGTGAACTACGAATTCAACAAGGATATTTTGCCAGGTCAAGAGTAAAGCTCTTGTGCGACGAGTGTTTGGTGATAATTGATATTTTATGATAACTTGCCGCCAACTGTCGAGTGTTCAAACCACACCCACTGACAAGTGAACTGTGCGTTCCTGTGAACTCTCCGATGGAAGTCATTCCAAAGTCAAACGCAAAAACCAAACAAAAACCCGAAATCGAAACTATTTCCAAAAGTTCCAGAATGAGTGTCAGTGTGGTGGTATTCACTTGAGACTGACAACTGAACTCTGCATGGCGAAGGTCTGCTGACACTTGAATACAGTGAAAACTTGTGTTTGGACATTTGTGGTGAACAAAGCAACAAAAGCTGTAAAAAGCTCTGAATTCTATAACATTTTGCATACGCCCTCTTTCCGTCTTATCAGATATTAGACGAGATCATCCGTGGTTTGTGCAAGTCTGGACACATGGGTGTTCTCGTTGAAACTTAACTCAATAGGAGTCTTGAAAACCAACACAGCAAAGTCTGAACGAACAATGATATTTGGCACAATGAAAGAACAGACTGCATCACTGGAAAAACCGGCATCACAATCACACGCAACTTTTTGTGACTTGCTCGAGAATGGAATGAAACGTTTTCGGTCCGCACAGAGAACCATCCGTGCATGCACTGTCCAACGCTCAGTTCTTGTGAGGAGCTGCAAAACTCAGCGTCTGTCAAATAAGTTCTTCGCCGCTCTCACTGTCTTCATCCAGTACCAGAGTGCAAACGTGACTCAGTCCTCACCAAACACCTCAGAGAGAATTCTCAGCTGTTTGCAATCGCGCAGCGCCTTTGTGAGGAGCTGCCGGGCCTCAGTGTCTGATGGCACTGTTCTTTCCCAGGCAAGCAAGATCTCGAGGGCCGCATCAGACAGCCGGTCCCTGTGGTCATTCAATGAGGCGCTGACCCTGTGAGACTGCACATCCAGGGTCGCGGCAAGCCGTTGAACGTCCTCTTGACTGTTCAGACGCGCGGCGACTTCAATGATCTGCTTCTGGGTCAACCGGCCCTGAAAAAGACAAAACATGGTCGGCAAACACGAAAAAGCGCCCCTCAAAATCAGCATTCGGGACAAGCATCAATTGACAGAGCTGATGTTACCTGTGTTGCTGACGTTGTTGCTGCGGCAGCTCCGGCCTCTGCGGTCACCTGGCTCGATGCTCCACCACTCGCTCCAGATGCCTTTGTTTCCTGTACGAATGACTGTGGGATCAATACACACAAACAACACACACGCACACGCACACACTTCATAGACTGGTGTCATGTTCCTTTCCGCGATACCTGATTGTGTGTTTGTGGCGTCAAGCGAGTTGCTTTCAGAACCAAGTCAAGAGAAACACAATTATGCTTGCCGTGTCTCCAGGAACTTTGAAGAACATCCTCTTCCTGATGTCGATGTAGTCCTGGCCCTCCTCTCCGCTCTCGCTGTCCCTCCGGGGTGGCTCGCCCGCTGAGTGAATAGTCAACTCAAAGCTGCCTCGAAACCGCGGCTGGATGCCTTGTGCACAGGCGTGAATGCTGAAAGCGTCCATATGTTCTACCCAGGGCCTGCACATGTGACAGCCTTGCAAAGGGAGGACAGTGTCCAGTGTTGCAGTCTGAAAGCAGAAGAAAGGCTTGTTGGAGTTCTGTGCCCAAGTGTTGTTGAAGTAACTCAATGGATAACATCTGAAATTTGGTCATCGGAGCAAAATGCCTCCAACAGACCCAGGATTGAGACCAGGAAATCTTGGCGAGGCCCAACTTGTATCATTTTTCTAACACGTTAAAAAGGGAAATATTTTGCCAATGTTCGGCAGAGCAAATTTATATTGTCAGTGGTCAAGCCCCATTGTCGCCATGTACTCACCATGACAAAGTCCCTGCCCGTCCACTCATCCTCAGGGTCTTCAGTGTCCTCGGGTCCCCAGACGTCTGAGTTGGGATGAACTTTCATGGTAACTCTCGTTTTCTGGGGATGAAACACTTCTCTGGTGATGACAACAGAGTTCTGTTTGACCAGTGCGAAGTGCTGCTTTCTCTGAGCCTCAATAAGAGCCTGAAAAAGGGTCACAATGTACTTGAATAATTTGCAACTTGAAAGAAGAACAACACGGGAAACTGCTTGACCACAACAGATTCTGTCCCCACGGAGTGTGAACATACAACTTGCTCCAAAGACGACTGAAGCGTGTCACTACACAACGCGCGACCAACAAGAAAGTGAGAAATAATCAAAATAAGCTAGGTTACTTCTTCGAAGTCCTTCATCGAGAAGAGGTAGCTGCCCAGAATGACGTTGACATCCACGGTGGTCAGGTCCTCATCGTCCAGCTGATCAAGTCTTCCAAACAGAAACATGAGGACTCTCGCTTGACAAGTTGTCTGGCCGCAGGAGCACACGAACTTGCTAAAATTGTCTGTTTCGACGGTGACGAACTTCTCATCCACTGAAAAAGATGCCTCTGTCTGATCTTTGCTGTCTCTGTTCCTCGTCAAGTCTCTGGATACTTGTTCATCTCCTTCAAGTCCGTACTGAGTTACTTTGACGTGTTTCCACAGTTTGTCGTTGTCAACACAGTGGGGAATTTTCAGGCGACATCTTCCTCGTGGATGATTTTCACTCGCGTGTTCTTCAAGTGGTGAAAACACCGCTTCGACAACAGGAGAAATGATGCATTCTGGGCCTTCTTCTGGTGGCAACAGTTCTGTACATTTGGAAAACTCCGTGTGAACTTGGATCATATAGACTCCAGGAGATTCGTCAGGGATCAGAAGGGAAACATCTGATTCCAGAGCTCCAAGGACTCTGGATTCGCCCAAAGACACTGTCGCCAGGAACTTCCTGAAGCCCTTGTGACTGAAGGCTGGACAACGACCCCAGGTTGAAATGTTGGGCGTTGGCAAGTCCAAATGATCTGAAAATACATTATAATTGTCGAACAGCACTGCGCACTTGTGCGAAATGAAAGGAACCTTGAATCACAAATCTGTGAGGCTCAATTTGTCCAAAAGAGGGATTGCTGGACTGTAGTAAAATTAATCAACAAAAACACGCTCTCTCTCACCCACTCACTCACTCACTCACTCACTCACTCACTCACTCACTCACTCACTCACTCACTCACTCACTCACTCACTCACTCACTCACTGATGGGAAGAGGGTCGGGGTGGGACAGTGTGTGCATGCCGG
>JAAUXT010014282.1_pt1 | contig 23087 bp, 23 predicted proteins | sample 7278171 | NCBI WGS metagenome assembly JAAUXT01 (sample SAMN14350112, study PRJNA611818) | marine sediment metagenome | isolation source: surface marine sediment (1.8m) | place: French Polynesia: Moorea | collected 2018-08 | reverse complement strand
TAAAAGTGCTGCTGACATACTTTTGGAAGACACTGCCTATAGGTGCTTTGATTTGGCTCACACCGATTTGGCTCATCAGCCCAAATCGTGCAACCCACCTCAAATCACCTGACAACCCTGATCACTAAACAGCAAGGGCTGGATCTAAATGAGTTGAGCACAGTATTTCCAGTACATGTATTCCACCTCTGCAGATAATTTTAGCAGCACAACCAAGTTCCTGTGTCACACACTTCATAACAAGTCGTTGCCAGACGGAGGGAAACCATATCTTGTTCAAACCTCGTGGACTACAGATCCAGATAATTTTTGTGGGAAATAGGTCTAGAATCTACGTGTGTGGATCTTTGATGGCCGCGGTAACCTTGGCACATTACACCCCGAACCAAGGCTCATTACCGCCCAGCTTGGGCCTTGCCCCCTCTGGGCCCGTTTCCCCTTCTCATGTGCCCATTATCCCCCCCCCCCCACTTAGGCCATGACCCCACACCTGCACCATCACTCCCAGCCTTTGCCATTACCCCCCCCCCCCTGGCAGGTATTTAACCCCCCATAATGGGCCATTGCACCCACCGCGGCCATTACCCCCCCCCCCCTCACCTCAGCCATTACCCCCAACCACCACATGCACACGACAATATGGCGCGCGACCATCGGGTCCCCACTGCCGGGACTTCTTTTTGCTCAAATTTAACAGTTGTTGTTTCATAATGGAGCAGACAAACACCTGCAGATCATGTCCTGCGTCCTCCGTTCAGTGGGTATGAATTCATGTTCGTCTTGTCTCACTCTTTTGTAGTTGAAAGAATAAAGCGCTTTCTGGGGAGCAGCGATGGGTAAGCCCTTTGTTTTTCCCCTTGCAGAAACAACGTGTAGAATCCAAAACAATGACTGTCCATGTCGTACGTAGTTGTACTGAGTTGTTCGGGTTGGAAAAAAAAAATAAAACAACAAAAAAACTTTTGTCTGCAAACGTAATCTGTCATCATTCATCTTGTGTTTTACAGCAGATTGTGTCTGTACGACAGTGATTCAGAGAATGAAGTGACAATAACGCAGTCAGCTGGAGAAATTTTGCGAGGCATAATCTCTGAGGTGAGGCGATTCTTGTTCACTCATTCAATACACACCGGGACATGTGTTCTTTCGCAAGGCGAGAATGGAAACGGACCAAGGTCTGAAAGGGTTCGGATGTGTTGCAGAACCTTGAATTTCGTCTTTGACAGGACGCAAAGACCAAACTGTTGCACGACGCAGTCAAGGCCCACCAGGAAAACTACGGATGTGGATCAAAAACCCTCGTCGTCATGGCTGGCTTCTGGTATCAACAGATACAAAGGTTCCCAGAAATGGTACACACACATCTTCCGAGTCATGTTGTGCAAGTTGTCCGTGCTTCGTAGTGCCAAAAACAGTACGACTCTGTCTTTCTGTTTTGCTTCTATTTTCTTTCTCAGGGTGTTCCCATCAGTGATGTGAATGCAGCGCTTGACACCGTTTTGGACGAAGCCTGTGCTTTTGCTGAGAATTCTGCGTTGGAAGTGGACTTTCTGCAGCAATGTGCAGATCAATCCACCAGCAACAAAAAGACACACCAAAGAGCAGCAACGGATGATTCTCCACAAATTATGACCAGCAATGTCACAATTTTGAATGTAGACACTGCAGACGACTCGGATGTTGATTGGTTTTTTGAACACGACGCAACGGAGGAAAAGGACTTCAGCTCGATATTGAAGAAAAAGAACGCTGCCAAATCAGAAGAATTTGAAGGAGCACATTTTTCAAACTCTCAGCATTTGGCGTCCAACAGCGATGTGGATGACGAGTTCGATGCCTGTTTTGAGGATGGTGTTGACTTCATGCAAAAGTCGGAGTCAGACAATGGCAGTTGCAAAGCTTTGGAATTTGTGCAAAATTTGGCTGACAGTCCGAAGCAGTCATTGGATTCGCGTGGCGTTAGCCTGGAAAGAAAATTGGCTGGAATGATCTCAACTACGAAGATGAACAAAGCCTCTGCTGTCATGAACAACAGTAGACACTTCAAGACAGCCAAAACAAGTGTTGAGCACATGAAACATTCACAGCATTGGGACAATGCGCAACAGTGCACTGTCAATTCTTCTCCTTCTGGACATGACGAGCATACAACTTCGTTTCTGGCCACAGAAGCCTTCAGCTCTTCAAATGGAAGGAAAAGTGTGCATATCAAACAGGTGTTGCAGAGCCTGAAGCATAAATACCCTCTCTCCGCTGATCTTCTCACGGAAACTTATCACAGACAGTGGTCGATGTCCTCGAATCACAGGCAAGAAACTTATTTTCGCTTGTAATCGAGCGTGCCTCCAGAGTGAAGAAAGCCCATTCCGTTCGGTCATTGTAGTTTCCCATTCCAGTGACTTATCACAGACCGAAGTTTTGTGATGTTTTGAGCGTGGTGATTGTCCTGTTTGATGCGTGTTTGTATCTGTTGGAACGCGAAAACTGAATTGTTCAGGACCAAAGACACAACAGACAGGACCATTGAACCACAAGTTTGTACCCAAATTGTGACTACGTTTCAAATCATCTGAAAAGTGACGCGCGCATCAGGCCGTATCCGTTCCAAAATTACGATCGCATGTGAGAACGCAAATGATGAGCACACGTCCTTGCAGATTTGAGACTGCAAAAATACATTCAGTTTGCCTTGGAGGATTGCCCGCTTCACGTTCTCGTGTCGTCCATGGACTCTTGATGCCAGTCTCTAGTGAAGTGCTGCAGCTGATGGGCGAGGACGACTCACGAAAACATAAGGTTTTGGTGAGTAGGCCTGCCCTTCGTTGAAAAAGCGCTTTCTGTCGTTTCGTGTAGATCTAGCGTCGACAAATTTTGATCAGGACGCACTCAGATGTCAAAGCTTTTCGTTCTTTTGCTTGCGCTCAGTTGATCAATGGAAGCTTGACTGCTCGACACAAACACGTTGGATCGAAAACTCTGCAGAAAGTGCGTCAAGTGACCGGTTCCGTGTGTTCATCTTGTATCGACCAGACCTGGCTTCAAGACACAGTCCGACACTTGACACAGGTACCGTACTTCACCTGCTTGCACTGGTTTCGTGCCAGTCCCATCGACTGCAGTCGCACACCCGGTTACCATTAGTTGCAGGTATCTGTCGTGTTGGTGAACGGCACAGTCGACCAATCGTTGTTGCACGCTTGTCAGCCACTCGGTATCTTCCTGCTTGAAGGAGTCTCCACCAAGATTATTTCTGCCATTGGAGAAGCTTGTCAGATTCCTGTGTTGACATACATCACAGAATGTGTTCAGGTTTGTGGAGCAAAGTTCTCGTTCACCCAGGTCACTCATTTCACTGTCGTCGGAATCTTCAATTTTCAAACGCACCGACACAACACAGAGTGACGCTGCTCCTGTTTCAAAATTGGTGTTTAGGGTGACGTAGGTTCCGGTCTGCGCATCTGCGAATGGAAATCTGACTGCTTGGACAAATTCCGTGCACCTCACCCACTGAATCAATATGTCGTGCTGTCTAGAGAAGGAATGCACCTGCAGGTGAGGAGGAACAACTGACAGTTCGCAAAACATTTCGACAAATCAGCTTCTTGCTTTCCACCTGCAGCAGTTCTCTTTCAGACAGTTGTAATCTGTCATCCGAGCCAACAAGAAGCTGCAGTGAGGGAGGAGCTGTTCTGGAAATGTGCCCACAGCCTGGAACACGTGACCAACGCGGAGCGGGTGCTGCCCGGTGGTGGTTCGACAGAACTTCGCTGCGCGGAAAAACTCTTGCAAACAGAAGGTGGGGATTGTTGACTGCGATGGTTTGTGCACCACATGCAGTGTGCTGTGGGACCCTTGTCACTCCAACCGCTGAGCACGACCTGGAATTGTTGCATTTCCCTGGAGGGACTCAGAGGCCAACTGATGGCACTGATCTGACAAAGATGGTCTTATGCGCGCACTTCGTGCGGCAAGACAATGCTGAATGCTGCATTTATCGTTGCAGGTTCGATGGTTTCAAACAAGTTGAAATCTGAGATCTGCGAGTCTGTGGCTCGTGGTTTTCTCAGCTTTCACGACGAAATTAGGAACAAAGTGCAAGAAGTCAACGACACAAGATGTGGGCAGATTTACGACGACTTGCCATCAAAACTGGGAGCTTGGAGACGAGCAGTTCAATTCGTGAAATTGTCCCTGAGCCTTGGGTTTGAAATTGTGACTGGAGTATCGGAAACCATGGCAGACTTTTGACTGTTCTACGTTGGAAGCCACCGCAACCGCGACGATCCTCCAGCCTGGCGCGTGTGTGGTATCGACATCAAATAAATTGACTCCGAGAGGGTCATTCAACATTGTACGAAATACTATTTGGGTCGAGATTGCGCAGCAATCGAGACTCCAATGGTCAGTATGAGTCTTTTGTCCAAAATTCAAAAAACTTTTTCTGCAGTACGGTTGCTGTTTTTGTCGAGATTCGCCAAAAATTCTGGACAGAAAACGCCAACCGTGCAATGGCAATAATTCTTCAGCGTTCACCCGAGGTCAAAGGACTCTCCACACAACAAAAGAACGAAGCGGTGTTTTGTGACAAGCAAAATGTGTGTTATTGCACGGCTGAAGATGATCAAAACGTAAACCCTTCAAATACAGCAATGGGTATATTGTTGCACAGATATAGTACCTTGGCGTCCACAAAATGCGAAAATTTCCACTCTTCATGGCAACGGTTCGACAAGTCAAAATGCACAAACCATTCCCCTGGCGCATGCACAATGCAGTCACACGTCTTTAGATTCCGACGTACAGCTGTACTTCTGCAGTATTTCTCAGACTTTTGAACGCATTCCTCACGTTGCCATTCCCCCAAACTGATTGCACCAGCCACAAAAGAGGAAATATGTTGCAATTTGAAATGAATGAAACACTGATAGCACTCTTGCGTTCGGAGCAGGATTCCAACTGTTCGCACCGAAAGGTGCCTGACAGGTGCAGCAAGTTTCCCTTTGCCAAGCATAAACAAGAGAAATATTCATCACTTGGTGATGATAAAGGCAAGAATATGGTCGAAGCCGTGAACAAGAACACTGAAGTGTCGAAAGGTCCCCGATTATGACGAGGGGGGGGGGGAGATCAGAAGAGAGGTCAGCAACCACGTTTCAACACGCGACAAGTTGCCGAAGTCCAAATTTCCTGTTTTCCTGGTTTGGTCCAGCACTGCTGAAATTGCGCAAATGCGGGAGAGCGGGTTCCTGAGAGTCAGTCCATTTTTATGCACAAAGGTGTGTCCCAGTTCAGGGAGGTGCAAGCACAAAATCAAGTTGTGTGATCTTCGCGCACCCAGGTGCAAGGGTCCAAGAAACACATTTGGTCTCGGGCAACATTTCGAACATTTTCGAGCCAGGACCCACCCAAAAAATCTGTCCAATGAAGGGGGAAGAGCGTTGGCCCCATCCTCATGACTCGCCTTGGTTTTGGGTGGGCCCCACCCTGTGTCCCAAAAACCTAAAAATTCTGTCCGCAAGGGGGATGTGGGCAGAAATTGGGGAAGGTTCACCCTCCATGAGCATCAGTTGGTCTTGCCCCCCCCCCCCCTCCAACGACGTCACTCATCCAGCAAATTGCCAGTGCATTACAAGTGCTTGCTTCGAAGGACGCGCCTGTAAAAAGGAACACCCACAGAATAAACCGAGATTCAACAAATGCAAGTGATCAACCGCGGCCCAAAAACACCGACCACAGCACTTGACTCTTGGTCCAGATTTTAGAGCGTGCCCGTGACAACAGCTATATCTTCATCAAAACACAGAAATCGCAGTTCATTTTTCTGGACAGAAAGAAACGCATGAATGGTAGAATTGCTCAACGAATCGAAGAAACTGGTTCATCAAGTCAAAGGACTGACATACGAGGAAAAATGAAAGAATACCAAAAAAGAATGAGAAAAGGTGTCGACAGGCCCAAGGCCTGAGCGGCGGCGATTCAGCTGCGCAAATGCATTGCGGGCAGAGAAAAGAATATTTTGAAGGCATCAATTACATTTTGCATTTTCCCAACGAAAATTATTTCTGCCCGAACCAGGTCGTGGCGAGGGTGGCATCTTTGAATTTTGGAAGAGGTTGAGGGGCACATTTTTTGAACACCTTTTCACTTGGGTTTGGGTGCACTTTTTGCAATTTGGCTTGACGGTAGATCTAACCGTTAAATCTGTTGTTGGCAGTTGGAAAAATCTGTCAGTGACGCCTTTTGCTCTTGTACACCCATTGAAATAAAAAAGATTTTTCTGAAGTACAAGCTGCAGCAGAAAGTCACAAGGGCAACTCGTCTCAGTTCCTAGTGGCAAGAATCAATCGTGCCCTTGTTCAACCCGTCGCCAGAAGCGACAACGTGAAACAGCAGTCAAAACAAACGAGCCACACTGACGTGACAAGATACAAAACCTTTTTGCAGGACCATTGTCCAAGTGACTTGCTACGAAACATTTTTGCAGGACAATTTTACAAGTAACTTGCCAGAAGTTCAACTTGCTTCCTTTCTAACAATCGTGCAACATTTCAGCTGCAACTTAGCACCACTGAGGTAAGAACAGCAAATAGTTTTGAAGTCTTGTCGGCAAAGGCAACAATGGAATATCCTCGTCAGCACTCAGTCTCAAAATTGCAAGTCGACACATGTGCTTCAGGCTCAATTCTGTCGGCATTTTGTACACCGTGATAGTCTGGCCGAAGTTCCCGATCAGTGCCATGTAGTCCCCAGTCTTCGAGAAAAGCGGTGTGAGCGACGCATGGAAATGATTCACGCTGATAGAGCTCCGAGAAATGACGCGCAAAACGGTCAGGTCTTCGGGGTGGTAGAACACCACCTTGACAGGATACATCAAGTCAACTCTTGGCGACATCATGCGAATACCAAGAGACACCAACAAGGTACCCTGTGGGTTGTAGACCAAGTGGTGAGACATGCTGCTTTGGGTCTCGTCGCACTTGACGACAACGCGCATGTCTTTTATGTCAAATAGCGCCACGTTGTCACCAGAGGATTCTGACGTGTAGTTGCCGAGGGCCACTTTTGAGCTTCCAGACAGTGGATGGAAAGCAATACTGTGCCACAACGATGAGATGTCTTCAATCACGTTGACAACTGAGCTTTCAAAAGTATTTATAGCAATGATCTTGATGTCCTTAGTGATGGCAAAGTTTGTGAAAGGATCTGAGCAACGTGAATAGGCAAAGTAGAAGTTGGGTCTCAGCAAATAGCAGGTTTCATCTGGGCTCAAATAGGCTTCGTAGATGCATGGCTCGCTGATGTAGATATCCTTGTACACTGACAAATGCTTCCCAGTGTTCAGCTCAATCGCAATGAAATGAAGCTCTTTCGTTTTCTTGTACACAACCTGAAGTATTGCATTCTTCCTCTGGTATCCAATGATGCTCACCGTCGGAGCAAAGAGAGGATAAACGTAGCGACTGCGTTTATGAACTAGTTTAGGAATTTTGTAGTTTCGGTGGCCACTCGGTCTCCTCGTGTCTGGCTGTGGCTCCCCCTTCTGCAATTTCTCAATCTTGAACTGGTATCCTCGCGTACAGTACGGCTGAATGTTCTGGAGGAATATATCCGACTGGTTCTTCAGTTGAGGGATGCAGTAGTCAATCTTGTGGTCGAATCCAAACACATATGAATGCCCACTGGACCACTCTGACAAACTGCAAGTCATGACCTCCGCCCAGTCTGCGTGTCCCACAGACTTGGCGTGCAAGACTATGTGATCCTTGGATTCCTTTTTCTGATCGGGGACTATTCTCACTTCCTCCTTCGCGTATCGCGAGTGATCGACACCCATCCTGCCAACAAACTCTCTGGTCAGAACAACCTGCAAAAGAACAACACAAAAGTTGACAAGTGCTGTCCAAAGCAAAGGAACGATTTGTTGGCCTGCTGAAACACAGAATTGAGTCACAAACGATGCGAAAACACTGATCCAAAACGAGTTTATACTGTCAAGAGTGCTTCCTGACAGTCAGCATTTGGGTTCCAAAATTTTGATGTTGACAGTGTCTAAACTCGAAGGAACACAACTGGCATGCCAGATCAAACCTGTTGTTGTGGAAGTTGTTGCCTTTGACGAGATTTTCACTTTACCCTCTGATTTTGTACACCGTCCGAATGTGTACATCAGTTGAACAGGTCTTTTTTCTTCAATCGAACAGTCTAGAAAAAGAAAAATGCTCAAATTTGACAAATGTTCAGTGAAAAATCCAGATGGCCTTGACCTACGTGCCACGTGATCCTCAACCGACACACATACGTGACACCCGTACAAATTCGCCGAGTGACTACGGGCAAAAACTTGGACATAAAACCCACCATACAACATCGGTGGATGAAAAATAGTAAAAACCCGTTTTACAATAAATTTTGTAGGATATTTGAGAGGGTAAGTGTGAGGCATTGGTGAAAGTATGGCAAAAATGAGAATATTCGACATATAAGCGGCTACAAAAATCAAAATTTCCAGTCAAGTTCAACAGCACCGCAGTCCGCCATGGCTGACAAGAAGCTTCCCTGGGGTATCAAACCCGATGGCCTGGCGCCAGGATCCATGAAGGTGAAAAAAGTTTTGTGCTCATAATTCCTCAGTACCGTGAGCTGTTATGTGTTTGGTTCTTGGATCATCAAGTGCTTTGTATTCAGTGGAGAGACGGGCTCTGAACGAAGCATAGAATCTAAAACGTGATCGCCCAGTGCCTTTTGGATCAAGAGTCGAGATATGTCGTAGATTTCCGTCACCTCTTGGTTCTTGGAAGTCTGCTTGAGTTGCTTTTGTCAGATCTGCAGTTGACAAGTTTCGCAAAGCACATGCGAGTTCGATCATTGGAAACGCAGAAAGACGGTGGTGGCACTGGATGCTAGAATTGCTCATTTCGGGTGAACTGGCGAACCCCTCCCACGTTTTGAGGCGAGTGCCTCGAAACCATCAATTGACGACAGTTAACAATCTTGATTGTTTCCTTCTGTTTTGCAGAGCATATCGGAGAACAAGCTGAAGATGTTCAACATTGGAAGCATGAATCTACGAAAGGGCATGACCAAACGGGAACAAGAAGAGGCCAAGAAAAAGGTGGGAACCCTGTTCTTCAGACATGCACTCGTGCTAGTCATGTCAGCACTGTGAGCTGCTCTGTGCCGGTCGACAGAAACAACCAGACCAGACTCGGGTTTGTCCGAACATGTGTCTGGGGACACTTCTCATGACAACCCAGAAGCGTAAGAATTCTGTGGACACGTCTGGAGAAACGGGCTGGGCAAAACTGACTGACTGATTTCTGGCGAGATATGTGAAAATTTATTTGGGCAACAGATTTCTGATTTCGCAATTTTCCGGAAACCGGCGTCTCCTCGCATCGTTGAACCAGGTTTCACTGTTGAGGGTCATGTTGGTTTGCACTCTGGTATATATGTTCAGGAAAGCAGGACGGTTCTACGAAGCGACAAACAGATCTTCTCACGAACATACCCTGCACACAGCCCAAAAATAGTACATTGTTTTGTCTCTGAAAATCGCTGTGACTGTTTTGTTTCCAGGAAGAAGAAGAAGCTGCAGCTCAAGTTTTCCAAGAGTTCGTTGCTTCGTTTGATGATGCAGGAAAAAACATCAATCGTGCTTGGGTGAAAGGTGGAACAGTCAATCCCGACAAGAAAGGTAAAAAGTCTTGTACGGAACACCAGAAAGAAAACGAAGTTCCGATGACTTCTGCACCATATCACTGCGATTTGCAACATTGTGCATCAACAGAAAACTGGCAAGCAAAACTTGAGCAGACTGGACTTGAAGGCAGACCACTCGAGTGGCAGTTTTGTTCTGACCACCGCATTTCAAGTTGAAATTCCAAAGGTGCGTCAAATGTTTTCTTGTCAATTTCAGGTGGAAGTAATGACAAGCCAACCAAAACCAAACTTTACAGACCGACGTCGAAATTGGCGGAACTAGCCTCAACTTTCAGAAGTGCCAAGGAAGACAAAAAAGAAGAAAGACAAAGGGACAGAGACAGGGACAGGGAGAGGAATCAAGAGTACTCAAAACCGGTGAGTGTGTACGACTGGGTATTTTGTCAGCCACTGTCGATTCCTCAGCAAGACACATGTAGTTCCCGTGAAGTGAATAAAGGAAACTGTGCCATTTTCTTTTCTTCAGGACAAGCCGGGTCGAAAGAAGGAGGTGGAAAAAAAGAAGACCAACCTTGAAATGTTCAAGGAGGAACTGAAAATGTACTTCACTTTGCAGCAGCTTATCAAAACTTGCATTTTTTCTTTCAGCACAAGGTACCCAGAATTTGTTGGGTATTTTGCGATTTTCTTCTTTTTCACGTGGATGTTTGTTCAGGTTGCAGTCTGAGAGGGAAGAGAGGAGAGCGGCGAAACGCGGCATGGGTATTGGTGGCTACTCCAGAGATGACGAGCCGGTGCGGCGCACCCGGTTCGAGCCTCTCGACAGCACGAGTGAAATTAGCTTGGCCAATGTTCCTCCCAGCGACGAAAAAGGAGGCTTCAACTACGACGACACAATGACAACCAATTTGTACCTGGGCAACATCAACCCAAAGGTCAGCCCCCATGTGTGCAATTATTCGTCGACACTCACTTTGTTTGCTGTGTGAAATTTCTTGCTGGTGTTCTGTTTCTCGCCCAACTGTACAAATTTATTTCCTTTGCTGACTGTAATGTTTAAAATTTCAGTTGTCAGAACAGTATTTAATGGAACTCTTTGGCCGCTTTGGTCCTCTCGCGAGTGTTAAAATAATGTGGCCTAGGTCAGAGGAGGAACGGGCCAGAGGACGCAACTGTGGATTTGTTGCATTCATGAACCGGAAAGATGGGGAAAGGGCATTGACCGCTCTGCAAGGTATGCTTAAGGCTTGCTCGTGTCTTTTCTGCGAAATTCAAAACATTCTGTGGGCAAATTTGGGGGCAAACAGTTTGAACTGATCAAAATTTACCAATCAGTGGGTGTAAATTTTGAGTGATGCGTCCTCAGAGGTAAGATATTCGCATTCTGTGCACATGAAATTGCTTGGAGCTTGGTCTGCGCGGGTTTGAATCTGCCTGTTTACCATTTCAGGGAAGGACTTCGAAGGATTCGAAATGAAGCTGGGCTGGGGCAAAGCGGTTCCAATCCCCCCTCACCCCATCTACATTCCGCCTGCCATGCTTGAACTGACTTTACCGCCGCCGCCGTCGGGACTTCCGTTCAACGCGCAGCCCAAAAAGAGCAAATCGAAGCTTCCCAGCAAACACAGCGACAAGGCTTACGGCAGTGTTCCTCCCCCAGACGTGGCAGACAATGATAGCAACAGCCAAGAATCTTCGTCTACAGTTCCAGAAGAGGACCTGGAAAAGGTAACTGCACGCGCACGAAATCGTGTTCTAAATAATGACTTTATGTTTTCCCTTCTTTCTGAGCTTCCTGCCACTGTGTCTTGTTGCGCTTGGTGTGAATGTGAGAGGTCAAACGAATCAAATATTTGCTGTTTTCGTGATTTGTCATTCGACACGAAAATTTGGAAATTTGTACACCTCCGCCTCGTGAAAACTTTTCGAATTGGTCAATTTCGGAAGATCAACACTTTTGTGACAAAAGATCCGGGTGAAATCTAGGGACGCCCATGCGGAGATAAAGAATTGGAAAAGTTAGACTTGGGCGAGACAGAGACAATTTTTCGGATAACTTTGGCTCAACACTGACAGTAGATCTGCCGTTTCTTTTGGCCGGTTCACATGTGTGGTTGCCTTTGTGGACGTTCAGCTCCTGTTTTACTAGTGCTTGATCAAAACGAGCAGTACCTCGAGTGCGCACATTCTGACTGTTCCAACTCTTCAATCAGGACCAGGTTTGGCAGGACAGAAACTTGAACTAACAAAACAAAGCAACTTTCGGTGTCAGTTTTGGCACACTCGAGCATTTTGTGTATTTTAGTCAGGTTCAAGCTCACCTTTTGTCTTTTTTATCTGCGGTTTCAAATTGCTCCCTTGCCAGTGGTTGGAAACCTTTGTTTTGTTCTTTCCATTTTTCTCTCGATTGTTGCTTTTTCTTGACCTTTGGAACAACACAACACCACCTTTCTTTCAATAAGTTGCCTTCACACGCTTGCTTTGTTTAGCAACTGTCATTTCATACACTTGTCTATCTTGACCAGTGTACTTGTCTTCCAACAAAATCTTATTAGTTTGTGGTAAGTATTTGGTCAGAAAGCGACGCAGAACGGAGAATGAAGTTTGGGAATTGCCAGATTATCTCTTTCAAAGCAGAAACAAATGGCTTCGTTCACAGACGAGTAACTTTTAATAATGTTGTGCAAATTATGGGGACCATTTCTAATATGTGTCATTTAATTTTTCGACTGGTATTTTCACAGACCTTAGCCAATGCTGTTGTGAAAGTGGTTATCCCAACAGAAAGGTATACGTCGGTTTGGTTTGGATCTTAGTTTAAAAAGTTTTACACCACTCGTTGGCTGCAAGCAACTCAACCGAATGCAACAAATCTGGCAATCAAAATGAGGTGTAGGGCCGTTGAGGTTAGCTAGGGAAAGCATTGGCACTGATATCAAAACGAAGGATGTTCGGAACGCAAGACGACGGATGGGGAAAACAACAGCGTCGTTGGGATGGCAAGGTGAGAAGAGAACAAGTGCAGGTGAGCCGTTTGCTGTTCAATGAGATTGTGAAACTGCACGGAAGATGTTTTGGCAATATGACCTTTGTGCCAAAAAATTGAGCAGCACTTCACATTTCATCCTCGTCCGTGTGACCATCTTTTGGATTGTTTTTTGGCTCAAGAGATGAGTGAGTACGGTAGCATTTTCTGTGCAGTTGTTTTTGGTTCAAGAGTAAAAAGAATGTGAATTTGCAAAAGTGTGTAACGTGTGCGTTTCGGTTTTTCGTGGTTCTTGTGCAAGAATAGGTACCAGAAACGTTTCTGTCAGTTCATGGTCGGGGATTGTCAAAAACAGGAAACTGAACGAAAGGTGAAATTTGTACCAACAGCTCGACTTCTGAAAGTGTCTTCACGTACGAAATGGAAGTTTGGACGTTCACAAATCTTTTGACAGCTGGTGGACATTGTAATTGTGATAGAAAAAGAAGGAATTGCTGTTATTGTTACGTGTTCACCGCTGTGGGGGTGGAACGAGGAGAACATTGTTACACCAAACATTTGTAAAGTTTTCAAGGAGTTTCCAATGTGTAAAGTTTGTGCTGAGTTTGTGGGGAGGGAGAATGAGGTGAAAATCGTTGCCAGATACAAAATGTCATTCTGTTGTACATCGGTTCTGACGCGCGGGACTTTTTGTGCTCTCTGATTTCAACGAAAGTAATTCTGGCTGAAAGCCAAAATACTTCTTTCTCTTGTGTAAAAAGAACGACAATGCGTTGGGTTTGAAGTAACAGAAGGGGTTTGCCCCTTTGTGTTGCCATGCTGTGTGTTATTTGCAGGAGTTTGTTGTGCATCATCCACCGCATGATCGAGTTCGTGGTAAGAGAAGGACCCATGTTTGAAGCAATGATTATGAACAGAGAGTTGAACAATCCCAACTTCAGGTGAGGATTATTTTTCATGTATTATTTTTTATTTGAATTCATTCACGTAGCCATTGGCCGCCATCCATCAACGTGAAGACAGTACCTCCACCCCACCCCACCCCTCGAAAAATGCAAGACAAAATTTCAGAACGATTTTGCACCTGGTAATTTCCTTGGCGACCCGGAAAACAGGAGGCTGCTGAGGCGCGTGTTTACACTGACAACTGTTCTTTCGTGTCGTGTGGAAACAAAAGTGAAAACAGATTCAGTTGACGTTGACAAACGGTTTGTTGCACTGGCACAACTGTTACAAAAGCGAATTTCACATTTTGTTTCCTTTTCCTCTTCAGGTTCTTGTTCGAAAACCAAAGTCCCGCACACGTGTACTACAGGTGGAAACTCTTCAGCATTTTACAAGTGAGCACACTTCTGCCCACGCCGATTTGCTTGACGCATTGGCACGCGAAACCAGTGTGCCGTGTCGAAACTTTGAGAATGAGCGCTCGTTTCCAAAGAAATCTACTCGACCAGAAACAGCGTGACGAGAGCTTCCGAGCAAAACGATGCACTTACTTTCAGGGCGACCAGCCGTACAAGTGGCGGTGTGAAGAGTTTCGGATGTTCAAGGGCGGGTCAGTGTGGCGTCCCCCACCACTCGACCCGTACAGCCGCGGAATGCCGGAGGAATTGGTCGGCAAGGGGCGGCGTGACGCCAGGGACTCCGAGCCAGGGCCCCGCAAAGGACAACTCTCAGAGGCGTGAGTGTTCAAAATTAGTGTTGGCTGGCAGGAGGCATGGGATTTCGCTCTGTTCGTGGCGTCGTTTGTGGCGAATTGTGGTTTTGATGCTGAAGCAAGAGATTCAACTGAGGGTTTCCATCATTTTCGGCCATGTTGTTTGTTACAGGCAGCGTGACCGGCTGGAGGACCTTCTCAGAGAACTGACGCCTGAGAGGGTGAAGGTTGGGGACGCTATGGTGTGGTGCCTTGACCATGCTGACTCGGCCGAGGAGGTCGTCGAGTGCATTACCGAGTCCCTATCTATTCTCCAGACGCCCATTCCCAAGAAGGTACCGTGCAGTTTTTCATATTCCCCAGTGTCCCCTGAAATGGGTGTATGTGATCCAGAGGTGTTTGCAACAACTTTCAGGTTGTTTACGCATCCGCACACAAAAGTTTGACCTGTGATGACAAATCACTGCGCAAAATTGAAGAGGTTTAAAGTGTGACTCCAGTTGACTGCAACTGTCAGAGTTCTTTAAATTTCAATGTCAAAATCAGTTTCTGAGGTCAAGTGTGAGTGCTCGACATGTTGTTTGTGTTTCTACGGTTGTTCTCTTGTTGACGTTGGACTGTTTTGAATTTCAGATTGCGCGGCTGTTTCTCGTGTCTGATATCTTGTTCAACTGCAGCGCGAAAGTGGCGAATGCGTCGTACTTCCGAAAGTAGTGAGTGCTGTGCAATTTATCCTTCCATTGAAATCGTGCTTTGATCAGAATTGGTGAAATACGTCAGTGGGATATTCTTTGGACCCTTGAAAATGGGAGGGGTGAAACTCTCAACAGCAACTCTTGACCCACGAAATTTGATTCACAAAGTTCATTTCACAAGGGCTCAAAAGTGCTGCATTTGAACTTGTTTTGCTGCCAGGCGTCATCCATTGGATCGTGACAGAAAGTTGCTGTGAAATGTTGAAATGTCTTTTTTTGTGTGTGTCTGCGTGCAGCTTCGAATCAAAGTTGCCAGAAATCTTCAGAGACATCCACGAAGCTCACGACAAGATTGATGCCAGATTGAAGGCTGAACAGTTCAAGGTAAAACAACCACTTCAATCCACATTGTAAGAGACAGAAATCGAATTTTCAACTTGGTGTCAACCACAGGGGATTGCGATGTGTGACATAATTGCACTGTCCCGTTCTTTGCAGCAAAAAGTGATGAACTGTTTCCGCGCATGGGAGGACTGGGCGGTGTACCCGAATGAATTTCTCATCAATCTGCAAAACATCTTCCTTGGCCTCACGGACATGAAGGTACTCTGCCGTTCCAAACTTCATGTGGGTTGCTGTGTTGATGAACTTGTTGTTGATCGATGTTCATGGCTATGTTCAGCCCAAGACGGACGACGTGGACGGAACCCCACTGGACCTGGACGGGGACCCAATTGAAGACGTGGACGGGGAACCCCTCGACCCAGAAGTGACCAGGCGACGCAAAGAACGCGAGCAGCGGCACAAGGAGCGCGACATGCGAGAGAGACTGTGAGGCTCATTTCACACTTGTCAAGACACGCGTCATGTTGCTTCCATGAACAAATTTGTGGGTCCTTCAACTCAAGCATGACCTGTGCAAAGGCGATGCCCACGAACCCGTGTATTTGAATCAACGCGCACCGCATTTTGCGAGAGAGCGCTAGTGTTACAGCTGTCGCAAGTGTGCAAAGACAGTGCAAGGCACCTGAAAGGTGTTGATTGTGATTATTTGTGGAGGCATTCGATTTCGTGAGTAGTTTCTTTCCTGGTCTCCAGGCTTTCGTTTCGTAAGGCCAGAAACCCAACTTCTGCCTGCAGTCGCTTGAAAGCGAGAGTTTCTTTCTCTTTGCTGCAGCGACTCCGACGTGGACGGCGCCCCGTTGGATCCCGATGTGGACGGAGTGCCGCTGTCTGAAGAAATCGACGGAGCACCGAGTGAGTAATCTTCCCGTGTCGTTGCAAGGCCGGTGGGATTGAGCTTCGTTGAAAGCACTGTTTTCACACTTTCTGTATCTGTCAACAGTTCCGGAGGAGGACGTGGACGGAGCTCCAATGGAGGTGGAGGAAAAACCCAAAGGCGGCTTCCTGCCGTCCAAGTGGGAGACGATCGACAAAACGGAACTGGAGGCTCAAGGTGAATTTGCTCACACTCACTTTTGCAGCCGTATTGTGCTGAACGATGGATCCATGCTTTGCAGTTGTTACCTCAGGGGTTGAAGGGACTGATGTTGTTCACCGTATCCGCCCACACTGTTGATCCACGCGCCACTTCACCTCGCATATCGCAGTGGTGAGCACTGTGTGATCGTGTCTTCTACTTCCAGCAATGACGACGTCAAAGTGGGATTTGCTGGAGCAAGAGAAGCAGACGACCAACGAGGAGGAAGATGTGGACGGGAGGTAAGGAGAGCCTTTTGTTCCGTTTGCTCGTGTTTGTTTCGTTGGAACATTGAAATATTGTTGCCAGCGGTGACCTCTGATCAATCCTAGCAGGTAGTGGAGGCAGCGTTGCAACGAGGTGAACTTGTAGAGGCCTTGCCCCATCCCAGGGATGCCAGAAGTGCGAATCGTATTTCCATCGATTCGGACTCTGCAAGTGATCATTTGGTTGAAATGGACGCTGTTTTGCGATGCGCCGAAAATCAATTCCTGACAGCAGTCCACCGTCATGTGGGAATGGTTCTTCTACCCTGGACGGTCTGGGTGTTGAGTATGCGAGACGCACACCCATCAGTGATGGAGACATGAGATGCATCTCTTGAACCTGTTGTTCTTTTGCAGACCACTGGTTGGTTACGGCGGTGGCTCGTCTGACGATGACGACGGAGACGAAAACGACGTGGCACACGCGCTGAGCACAAGCCGCGAGGGTAGCGCGGCCGCCGACCGCGAAGCGATGACGGAGGAGCGGCGCAGCAAACTGCGCGAGATCGAGGTGAGGGCGCTGCGTCCGGTCGTGCATCGCGGCTGCAAGTGAAAGGTCGCCTGGCTGTGGAAACCTCAGCTGTTTTCGCCGCTCGATTGTGTTGACTTTGCATGCGATGTTCTTGAATTTCACTGCACCCAAAACTGGCCTTTTTTTCTGCAGCTCAAGGTGATGAAATACCAGGACGAGCTGGAAGCCGGGAAACGGAGCCGCAAAGAGGGCATGACATTAGCGCAGCAACTAGAACACTACAGAAAGAAGCTACTTGCCAAAGTGAGGGTTCTATTTAAAAAATACTCAGGTGGTGTAATTTCGGGACTGTTGGCACCTGCGCCCTGGTTCGTTCTTTGGTGATGTGGCAGTCCACTAGACCTATCAAGACAGATCAGTTTGCGGAACTTGGACTTTCTTCACTCTGCTGAATATATGAAACTTCGAAAACGAGTGGTAGTGTTTGGAGATTGATACAAAAGCGTTGCTTGCAGGAGGAAGAGAAGCTGCGTGACAAGGAGCGGGAGCGACGGCGAGAAGAAGAGAGGGAACGAGTGAAGGAGTGGGAACGAGCGAGGGAACGCGAGCGCGAGAGAGAACGCGAACACAGGTACAGCACGCGGCTCGGAGAAAACAGTGAGGGTATCTTCTCGTGTCGAAGAGCAAGGGGGACAGCGTTGCCAACGGAAGGCTTGGTTTGCTTTCAGGGGCCGGGAGCGTGGCGGCGCCGACAGGGAGCGCGACTGGGGCGACGCGGTGCGACTCCCGGGGCTCGTTGACGCGTACGAAAGCGAAGAGGAGACGTACAGCGAACCCTCCTCCTACCGGGTGAGTGCTCCAAAGTAGCCATCCGGAACGTTCAACACTTGACAAAAAGAGTGGTTGGCATTTACGAGTACATTAAACAGAAAACCCCTCAATTGTTCGCGGATTGTATGATTTCTGATCTCCCTACTTCGGTGCAGTTGTACAAAATTCAATGAATAGAGAGTGCGTGTGTCGTTGCGCCCTCGACAATTTTCAACACGTTGCAAGAAACCACGCGTCAAGTGGTGCTCATCGAAAGTTTGCTTGCTGATGCACGTGTCGACATCAGAATGTGTTCGTGTTAATTTTGACTTTTGCCATCACAGCGGGGAGGTCGGCGCAGCGGAAGCAGCAGCCCGAGTCCGGGGCGCGGCGGCGGGAGTCAGCGGCGTGGTGCGACCCCCGCCACCCCGCCCGCTGCGTACAACTCGCCTTCCAGGAAACGGCGCCGCTCCCGGTCAAGAAGCCCGAAGCGACGCCACAGATCCAAGTCCCCAAAAAGGTGAGGCCTTTTGGTCGAAATCGGGCTGCCGGCTCCTGACAATTTCTCAGTGGTCAGGGTTGATGGCTACTAACAAAATTCTTGGCATGTGGTGGTCCCGAGCGGCGATAACCCAGTGACGATGGCGTTCTTGGCGACTCGCCTGTGCGCAACATGCAACAAGCGAGGCTTTCTCCGGACCAAGATACGTAACGAACGCAGTTCGAGTTTTGGCATTCAAAACAAATTACTGGGCATGAAATTGCGTGAGAACACTGGTGATTCCGCCGTTCTTAAAATTCCAAGTTGAGTGGAAACGCACTATTTCGAACCGAGACCAAGTACACCCACGGTTCCAAGCTGAGGTCAACCCAGGTAGTTTCTGCCAACAAAGTGTGCATTTATTTCGACAGTCGACGACACCCGTCCGTGTGCAAATATTATCGTGAGTACAGAAAGGTCACGAAAATGATCTCGTTGGCACGTTTCACGGACTTGGTGGGCACTTCCGGCATGTGAAGTGTCGGGTTCTCTTCGACAAAATTTCAACAGGGTCATCAATTCACGTTGTGGATTCTCAAATCAAAGTTGAACGTGTACGCTTGATGTGGTGAACAGTGACTGAGTGACATTCACAGGAAAAGTGTCAGTAACTTCCCCAGGTGATTTGTTGCATGCAACACCCTCAGAATACTGCTTGCCAGGTGGCAAGGTATGTTTTGCGGCAATATATCAACAACTTGGGCGACCAGTTGGTTTACCCTGTTGTGCTGCAAAACAACAGCCGTGGTTCGTGAACTTCAGTGCTTCTGCTTTGTCATGCCACGGGTTTTCGTAAAATTTTGTGTCGACTGGTGTAATTCATTGCATCATCGTGTTGAATTTGGAACTTCCAAATTCAAAAGCATGAGTTTGTTTGTTCTGTCGCCACAATCTCGCATTGCGAATTCTCTGACGGAACGACAAGTTTGTTGAATCCTGCTTCCAGAAACTGGACTCCTGTCGTAGAGCCGGAAGACTTGACATGTTTCCTCTTCATTGCAGAGTGAAAAGTCCGAAGAGATCGAAAAGCAGCAGATCTCGATCAAAATCTCGGTCTCCCACCGGCAGACACAAACACAAACACAGGAAGTCTCGGCATTAGTGGCGAAGTCGTTTTGGTGTGTGTGTATGTGTGCGTGTGTGTGCACTGAAAATATCGCAGCTGTGGTCATGGAGGCAGCAAGGGCGTCCTGTGTTGAGAAACCTGCACGCCAAGTTTGTCACGTTGTGTGACTGGCGCAACGACAGTCAAATTCGGGCTCTCGTTGCATGTTTTCCTCAGGCGATACTGTGATTGTTGTTTCACTCGGCTTCAGTATTGTCAACGCGTGCTCTCTGCCGCACGGTGAGCGGTGTTGTTTGGGATTGGGCGGACCGGACCGTGCCTGCTCGGGGATCGTTGGACGAATGCGAAGAGCGTGTTTGTCAGTGTACAAGCGCGAGGCAGTTTTTGAATGACGTCGTGTGATTTCGACACCAATTGTGAATCTGTACATACCGCCTGATTGAAATGCAGCCAGTTTTTTCACACAACGACCTGACTTTGTTTTGATATCGTTGAGTGTTTCCGGTACAATCAGCCGTGCAGAAGAATTGAACACAGTCAAACAGTCAGGCGCTGAAGAGGCGTGCATGGAACTCGAAACAACAACTCTCGTCATTGTGATGCCGATCGTACACGAGTAGATAAAGAACCAAGCAGATTTGAACGCGCAATCGCTGAAGCAATCACCTGGATCCCAACCGCAAAAAAATATTTCAGTGGTGATCATCCCTGATAATCGAGAATGGGGCAGAATGGATTTCTTGTATCCAAAGCCATTTTGTGACGGAAGTACTGAAAGTTGCGTTCACGCGAGGGGAGACCCCAGACCTGGGCAGGTCGCACTACGCACGCGTACCTAAACATTGTTGGGTATACGTGGTTGAATTACCACTCGGGGCTGCAGGCAAAACAAGAATGCTACGCATAAAAAGCGTGTGGTCCATGGAAACATTCACAGTTCATAAATGCCTTGTTAAGTTGCCAGGAAATCCAAGATGGCTGCTAAATGGCTTGACCTACATAGCGCCCAACACACTTGAGTATGGGGGACCACAAGACCACTTCACTATATTCACTATGCCAGTTTGAATGCACTGTGGGCAAGTGTAAGTGTATTACAGGCTTTGTTGAGTTTCTGCAGAATGTAAGATGGCCACCAAACTGCATAACCTACATAGCACCCAACACACCTGTGCATGGGGACCACCAGACCACTTCACCATGTGAGTTTGAATGCGCTATAGGCAAGCATAAGCAAGTTATGGGCTTCATTGAGTTACCACAGAATCCAAGATGGCCACCAAACCATGTGACCTACATAGTGTCTGACATACTTGTGCATGGGGGACCACCAGACCACTTCACCATGTGAGTTTGAACATGCTGTGGGCAAGTGTGAGTTATGGGCTTTGTTGAGTTCCTGCAGAATCCAATATAGCCACCAAACCACATGACCTACATACCTACATAGTGTCCAACACACTTCCATGTGGGCAACCACCAGACCACTTCACCATATGAGTTTGAATATGCTGCAGGCAAGTGTAGCGAGTTACAGGCTTTGTTGAGTTACTGCAGAATCCAAGATGGCTGCTAAACCATGCAACCTATATAGCGCTTGACACACTTGCATGTGGGGGACCACCAGACCATTTCACCATGCAAGTTTGAATGCACTGTGGGCAAGCATAAGGAAGGTACAGGCTTTGTTGAGTTACTGTAGAATCCAAGATGGCTACCAAACCATGTGACCTACATAGCACCCATCACTCCTGTGCATGGGGGACCACAAGACTACTTCACCCTGTAAGTTTGAACATGGTGCTGGCAACCACCACTGAGTTATGGTCTTTGTTGACTTACGGGGGGGTAACTCAATGACTCAAAAAACCAAAAATGCTTAAAATGGCCTAAAACGGTTATGGCTCATTTTCACAATATTGAGTTACCCCCCCCCCCCTATCTCAACATTCTCACACACACATACACACACACACATACAGAGTGATGGTGATTACACTAAGCGTGTGGTAACGACCCTTCGGGACCACACGCTCAAAAAGGTTGGTCCCCCTCCCCACTTGGTGATGCGGGAGGACGCCTTCAGCAAACCGCATTCCATCCACGATACATCGGTACCAGGTAAGGGGTTGTGACATTTACCAAAACAAAGATCAACAAGCCCGCGGCCACCACAAACAGGCCGTGAGATTCGAAACGGAATGAACTAAACTTTCAAGCAGAGAATCAGCCGAGCGACGCGTACACCAGCAGCAGTGCAGACACTTCATCTCAGAGGTGAGCTCATAAGCTCCCAGCCTTCCAAGATCTGGAAATTTTTAACATCATTGGGGGGATGGGCGGGGGGTAAACCAGAAGTTGAAGTTTCCAGTTCTGGAAATTTCCAACTCCGGGGTTGTCTGGAAGTTTCCATCTTTGTATTCATGCAGGGGTTGGGGTGGGTTGATCTGGAAATTTCTACTTCCACATTACCCCTCACCACACACACACACACACACACACACACACACAGAGTTCCATACCTAGAAATTTCCACTTCTGCATAAGGCTGGGTGGAGCTGAGTTTCCCACTTTCTAGGTTTCCAAATTTCTAGCTTTCTGGGTTTCCAACTTCCTGGATTTCTAACTTTGTGGGTTTCTAATTGTGGGTTCTGCTTTCTAAATTTTGGATATTCTATTTCTGACATTCCAGGTTTTCAATCTTTGTGGTTTACAACTTTCTGGGTTTCTGACTTGCTCAGTTTGCAACTTTCCAGGTTTACAACTGTCCAAGTTTCTGACTTTCCAGGTAGCCATGTTTATGTGCCAGGTTTCCAATGTTCCAGATTTCCAACTTTTCAGGTTTCCAGGTTTCTGACTATGTGGGTTTCACTTTGCTGATTTTCGACTTGTAAGGTTACTGGGTTTTGGATTTTGTATCTGGAATGAGTTCGTCACCCACATAGCCAGATACAGGGGCCAACCAATAGATCCATCAGCGCGGCTGATATAAATTGAGAATTCTTACCAAAACTAACTTTGGTTGGTTTTCAAAGGGGGGGGGGAGGGTTAAACCAACCAACCCTGACAAGGCATGCCAGCCAGGAGCAAACCAACTTGGTTGGTTTGACTGCACTCCCCATGAAGGTTACCAAAGTGGTTTGAATCTACACGCACGCACACTTTCTCATTGGTTCACCCGGCAACTTTAGTTGGTTTTCAAAGGGGGGGGGTAAACCAACCAACCCTGACAAGGCATTCCAGCCAGGAGGAAACAAACTTGTTGATGGTCGCGTAGCTGGCCATCTAGGTGCCGCTGTCAGCTTAAAACCCCTTAGTATTCATGTGTGCATCTGTCCACACTTTGGAATGTAACCACCCCCCCTCCCCACTAACCACCCCCTCCCCCACTAACCACCCCCTCCCCTACTATCCACCCCCCTCCCCACTAACCACCCCCTCCCCCACTAACCAC
>JAAUXT010052959.1_pt1 | contig 23089 bp, 22 predicted proteins | sample 7278171 | NCBI WGS metagenome assembly JAAUXT01 (sample SAMN14350112, study PRJNA611818) | marine sediment metagenome | isolation source: surface marine sediment (1.8m) | place: French Polynesia: Moorea | collected 2018-08 | reverse complement strand
GCTTCTCACACTGCATGTGAGCCGACCTGCCATCATGTTGTAGAAATGGGATCTTACACCACAACTGGTTTGAGAATTTGTTTCTGCTCACTGTGCACTCAAAAATTGTTTGCAGCTTGATGATCATCTTGATTGCTTTGCAATCTCGATGATCATCTCGCTGCAACATTTTTTTCGTGCATGCAGTGGGCAGAAACACGCTTCTCAAACCGGTCGCGGTGTGAGATCCCTGTCATGTGCGACGATAACGCGCTGTACAGCTCGACCACGCGCTCCTTCCTCATCGGGTTCGCCGACGATGACGTTTCTGTCGGTTGCGAAAAGTACTGCGTGACTGGCAAACTGAATGTGTGACTTTCAAGCAAAACGCAGTGCATCTGTGTTGGTTGTTTACGAGGAATTCATTTGCAATTGGTGCTTGTCTGGTGGAGAGCAACAAATTACGAGTTGTGTTGGACCTCATCTGCGTCAAACTTCTTTTGGCCGGGTAACGAGCGAGTTTTTTCTGTTTTACGCATTTGCGAGTTGAAAAGTAGATTATCACTTGGTTTGTTTCTTGTGAAGACAATTGTTTTGTGTCAAAACCCTCTGGACGTGAATTTAGCAGGTGCTGGAATTCATGTTGAATCTTGCACTGGGGCTGGGAATTTGGAGCCTGCAGTTCAGTCCAGTTCAGTTCAAGTTCTTGGACTTGCCTTCAACATGGAAACATGGACATTTTGCTTGGTTGTTGCTCATGGTTGAAAGAAAAACTCTGCTGCTGTTCCGATTTGTTCGGATCCGGCATTCAGTGCAGTGTGAAATGCAACCACTGTCTTCAATGCAATTGTTGCAGCAAGGAGGGAGGCATCATTTCGTTTCAACAAGTGAAGGGGGAAAAGTCAACTGAAACACAGACGCCAGAGGATACCAGCTTTTACAGCACTTGCCTGGAAATCTGAGGTCTGTTGACTTTTCTGATGCCAATGGAGGAAATGAGGCTTTGTTTGTACCTTCGAGCCGGAACCGAGTGGATTCTGCTTGCATTGACTGCTGCAAAGACGTTTCAGTGGCACTGCATGCCAGTCATTGTGCTTCCTTGCGTGCACGTTGAATGCGTGGAACTGCTGCGAACATCGCGATGTGTGTATGTGTGTGGACCATAAATTGGCCAGTCTTCCTGTCAGGAAATGTTGCCTTGCCCATGCAAACACCAGCCACTGGGCCTCGCTGGGGCAGGGGGTGGGGTGAAAAAACAATTGGTTACTTCTATCCCCCACCACAATTCATGGTTTGGGTAACAGTTCTTGACAGGCAGGCAGCCATGGCCTGTTTGCTGGAACAATGTATGTTGTGAGCACAAGGGCTCGTTGATATTCGGTCTCTGGTTTCTCTTGAAACTGAACACGTATTCTTCGCTGAAGGAACTTTGGTCACCTCTGCCTTGCTACATCATTTCAGCTGATGGTCACCATGACAACCTTCGCACAGTGGCTTCTCGTGTCACTGCAAGTACTGACTCTCTGTCACGTGGGTTGGTCACGTGCATTGTTGGAACCGGAAATTCGATCTCTATTCCCCGAGGATTCTCCATCCGACGGTGCCGTCAGCCGTTCCAGGCAGTCCATTCCCGAGGGGAATTTTGGAATGAGGTCGCAGGTCTCGAGCTTGGAAGCAGTTCTCCGAGACTTCAGAAGCGGTGAGAAAGTCCCTTTTATCAATGAATGACAAATTCATACAAAAGTAGAGTCTGCAGATTCACCTCAGAAAGGGTCAGATATTGCGTCAGTCTAATTTTGGTGTGCATGTGCAGGTTGATGTGCAAAGACGCAAAAAAGAGCACTTCACAAACACCTTGATCAATTTTGTCCAGGATTAGACCGAAAGGAACGAGGTGACTTGGACAATTGGCACGCTGGTATTGAAGTGTGGAGCCACCACCACAACGACAAAGACTAAATACCCCCGTTGCTGCGAAGCACAACCCACAGGCGCTGTATCACAGGGTTCCTTTGTCTGACATCGTCTCGTTTCAGTGAAACGCGGCCAATACGACAAATACAGACCTAATGTTCAAATCTGGAGCAATCATCACAACGACTAGTGTCTGCAAATGTCCAAAAGACAAGTTGAGGTTTTGATTTTTTGGTGCCGCATTTGTCGTGGCAGCAGGGTGTGGCTCGCACTGGAAGAGCACCAAGCTGACATCTCGGAGAGCATGTGAAACACTGTTGGTCACAATCTTGGACTGCGGGAATCCCAGGGTGTGCCACTGACTGCAAGCTGCCAATCCAGTCGGTGAAACTCGTATTGTGAGTCACAACTCGACGTCAATCCCAAAGGAAAACCGCAGGGTGTTTGGTGAAACACTTTACGCTGCAACCATGTTTTTGTCACGTTTTGCAAATTCACGTTCTAGAATTTTAACGCCTGAAACAATGTGCTTTTTCCGGAGCAACCAGGTGTGGGAAACTTGACCAACACGTACGGCGTTTGGCTTTTTGGTTTTCGTCAAGGGTGAAACAGCTTCAGATCAGGGTGACCCACCACAACTTCTCCTGCACACCGCAGCGTGATTTGCATGTCTTTGGGTTCGGAAATTATTCACGAAAATGCATTTCGTCGTCAATGGTGGGACATGGACTGCAGCGCTGCAAATTTGCCCAATCTTCCCAATTTGGAGTGTGGCAAAGAAGCCACTGGAACTGCTGGTGCAAACTCTGTGTGTGTGTGTGTGTGTGTGTGTGTGTGTGTGTGTGTGTGTGTGTGTGTGTGTGTGTGTGTGTGTGTGTGGCATGGTTCGTACTGATGAATTTCAATGGATTTCCTGTGCAGCTGCAGACGCCATGTTCTGACGATTGGCCACAACAAAGGACAAACCACTCAGTTTTTGAACAGTTTTTTCCCTTCAGATTTATTTTTGCTACAAACAAGCAAACTAAGTTTCCATGAACCATGTTAATATCCAGCGCAACAACTATTGTTAGCATTCTCATTTAACTGACAGATCTAATTGTACATAAAAGCGAATAAAATATTCTGCTTCACCAGTTATGAGTTATTATCTTTAATTACAAAATAATGCTAAACTTAACAATGCAACAACGCTATGCAAGCAGTTATACCCAAAAAGTGTCGTTTTCGGTGATTGCATTGCGACCTTGTCCGATTTCCAAGATTCACTGACAAATGGTGGTCAATTCGACGTCACAACACGAAGATGTTGGCGACACTCACAGATGTTCACAAAGGCTCAGATGTTCAGGTGTTGCTGCCTGTTTTGTTTCAGATATAGCCACCTGCTTGCAGAAACCCAATAAATTTTAAGATCCGCTTGGTAGAACAAACAATTATAACATTGGAATACTTATGTACAACAAACAGATTTGAACCAATTAAACTAGGGCCCAGGTAAAAAGTCCCAAGTTCAGCGACCAGACCAGTTGATGTTGTGTGATGTTGTATTCATATGTAGTTTCATTGCATTGCAGTTGGGGCAAGTACAAGGGCCCCTGCTTCAAAATAAATACTCAACATTGACAACCAACAAGTACAAGTATGCAGGTAGTGAATGACATCAACGACATGTAACAACAATGACATGAAAATCTGAAACACGAGAAAGAGAAAAAGCTTCACCACAATCACCACTTCAAGTTGCACGAAAAACTGCCCATGTCAGGGTCACTCGATGAAAGCGCATCCGTTTCCTTCTGAAATTGCCGCATTTGAGCGAAAAAGTGTGCAGATTTCTACTTCAGGTCAAACACATGTGAGAAAAAGATCTGTACAATGAATGGTTCATGCACGAACATACAATTTTCTTTGAACAACCATGCAAAAATTAAAAGTATTTACAAAAAATAGGCTGTTACAAAAACAGAAAACGGGAGAGCACATGAAACATGAAACAAATACTAACTTTACATCCTCGAGGATTGTTCTATGATACACAGAAGCTTCTTCTTAGGTCTTCGAAAAAAATAATGAAATCATAAAAATTGCATAAACTGCATCTTCCCCTTGCTGACAAGATTGTTGTCTCTCATCGGTGCCTCTCATTGATGGGTCTTTGTGAAACTGTGATTGGTTTTGGTTTTGTTTTCAACACGAACGGATCTTTCCCTTCACAAAAAGATGGTGACACACTCGAAAAGTCTAACTGGTGAACGTTTCGTTTGTTGGTTGCAGTGTCGTGCGAAAAGACGCGAAATTTACGCAACGATTATGATAAAAACACGATTATTCGTGTGTGCCAGATGTTTGTTTGACGCATGCGTTTACGTTGAAAAAATGCTGGTGTTTTCTCCTGGAGTTGTTCCTCCTTTTGTTTGTGCTTGAATGTTTCAACGTTTTTTTCTTGTTGACGTTGATTTCACGTACGTTGGTCGATTGTTGAGCTCCGGAGCGCGTGAGGATGCTGACGTCACGATGTCACCTGGTGGATTTTGTGACGTCCCATTTGACGTCACAGTCGTCTGCGTCTGCGTCTACTTGGGGCTGCGTCCTGCAGGGCGTGACGTGACGTGAACTGCGCGCACGCACGCCCTGCATTACGTCGTGACGTCGCGGTTTACGTTTCTGCGTTTAGATGACGTCGGAGAGTGATCGCGTGTTGTTCTTCTTGTTCAGGTGACGCCAAAACATCCTCCTTGCTGAAAGGATATGTACGTGTGCAGAATGTGAAAATCTGCGATCCAAAGAAATTAGTTTGTCCTGTGAATCAGCGTAAACAATCTCTTTCTGTTTGCGACATCCATTTCAGAACCTCACCCTCAATATTGGCGACGTGAGGTCTACAGGTCGTAGTAGCTTGGGTCATTGCGCGTCTTGCAGATAACGTCTCGGGCGCGACGGCGCACGTCAGACACCGGTGGCTCGACGTGGCGCGGAGGCTGGAAGCACAGCGTATCATCAGCGCACAGCAGTTGCGTGACGCGGAACTATTTTGTCGTTTTCAGGTGAACGGAATGAGACTGATTCCTTTGATCGATTACAATTTGCATCCAACAAATTTTCGATCAGTTGAAATACATGCACTGGAACAAAACATCCAGTTTGAACTTTTGAGCTCAGGTTACAAGCGTCTTGCATGTGTTGCAGAAAAAATAAGTCGCTGAACATGCTGATCTGGTTTAAATGCGCTGACAGGAAGGCAAAATTTGCAAAAAAAAAAATGCGAGTTAATGGAAAGTTCTGACAGGCCAGGGGGACCTTCGTCTGCTCCGACGTTTGCGAAGGAAATTCACAAGAATCCATGTCTTGCTCCTTTTTCGTCGTCGACGCTGACACTCGCTGACAACACCCAAAATTTCGGAACTCTTTCGCAAAAAGTCGCTCACAGACTTTCACCTGTCTCTCCCGCTCAGCTGGGAGAGGCAGGTAAAGCAGCAAAATAAGCCTCTACTTCTTGCGGTGTCGGCCACGGGCATTGTGACCCCGGACTCGTTCTTACCCGGGACGCGGTGAAGTTACCGGCCGGAACCTCGCGCGGCCTCGCCGGCTCCCACGACCGCGGCGTCCCCTTGAAGCGCTCCACGGGTTCCGGCGCCGCCGCCGGCATCGAGCTGGCGCGCGACTCCCGCGGGACCCGACCTCTACAAGCGAAACAACGGACGGCGCTATGATGGAAAGGAAAACAAACGCAGCCCAACTGAATAAACATCTGCGGCTTAGGGTTTGCTTGAACAGGCTCTGTTCTCGGCAGTGATTTGTGACTTCCTGAGCATTGCGTCGTCGTTCGGTTGTCTGCCCATCTTCCACAGACTTACATCAAGAAATCCTGTGTTTCGTAAAATTATCGCACACCGGAGATACTTTCACAGCATTCACTTCAAAAACAAAACCACACCCAGTCACGGTCTCGAGGCTTGGATCTGTCACGCCAGTTTGTGGCAATGAAGACAGGGAAGTCAGAAGTTGACTTGAAGGTGCTCTTTGAGAGAAAAGGTGAGCGAACAACAATTTTGCCACACTCCACTCACAACCAAAGCCTGGCTGTTCAAGACAGGTTCATTCAAAACACAATCACACAAAGGGTGGGGCACAAGAGCAAGACCTTTGTCTCTTTACACTTCAGAAAGGAACATCAGGTTTGGTCTTTTCAACCAAAGTGTTCATCCTGTTCCGTATTCTTGGAGTGAACGGTTGTCAGTCACACACATCAATTGAAGAAAGCTTTTGATCTTTGGTATCTCTCTTGGAGAAAAACGGGTCACATATCCCTAGACATGAAAGTCACCCTTCTGGAAGCACACATCACGTGGAGAACAGAAACGGAAGAGAGGCGCACCTGCAGCAACAACACAAAATATGGCAAATGAAAAACAAAGGCCCTGCATGGAAAGACAGGATTTTAGGTTGAACAGCGCACGCAGCAAAAGGAAACGATGTATTTGATGTCAATACAAGCAAGCCCTCACGAGCAAAAGGAAGAGGCGTGAAGCTGATTTGTGCACTTGGGACATGCATACATGGTGCAAGAGGGTTTGATCTTGTGCGAGTCAGATGGTCTCCAAGATTGATGCGCTCAACTTCGATGTTTTCAGGCGAATTCAGATGTCAGCATGAAAACGAAGGGCCTTTCAGCAAGTGACATCCAGATTCAGATGGGGTTGTGCTCTCACAAAGTGAGATAGAATAACGAACAGGACAACACCAAGGGGCACTTGCATGCAAGGACACTGACGAAGGTCACCTTCAGCTTTCCAGAATGGTCAAGTTGAACTTTTCTTCTCTCTGGGATGAAACTGCAACCTTTGTGAGTGCATGGCAGTCAGTTGTGGGCATGTCACACAGAAACAGACGAGCATGCCGTGCGTCACAGAGCGGTGCGTTACCGGCGCGGTGCAATGAGCGTGTCATCTCCGAGGTCCAATGGGCGGTGGTGGTACGGGTGGCCGCCCGCACCTCCCCTTGACCCTCCGCCGAGCGGAGGTGTGTAGGTCGGGGCGGAGTGGTGGGGAACGGCGTGTACTGGGACGTGATGCCCCGGAACGTAGCCGGAGCCTGGGCTGTAGCCACCGCCCCCGCCGCCGGGGTAGCCGCCACCGCCGTAACCCCCGGGGCGGCCCCCGCCTAGCCCTCCGCCGGGACGGCCACCTCCGCCACCACCGAGGGGCACGTAAGGACGAACGTGCGACGTTCCTAAGCCAGGCTCGGCGAGGTCGAGAAACTCAAACTCCTATCGACGGTGCGATGTGGTGCGATGCGATGATGATGGTGGTGAAATCATGATGTGAAAAGAGAGAAGAGGAACTTGTGTCAACTTAGGGAGAGGACTATGGACCTCAACATTTTTCACAACACACCCAAGATTTGGCTGGTTGCTACAGACGGTGCTATCTCTTGTTGTGTTGTGAAAATGAAAACAGAAAAATTGTGGTCATTTGAGAATTGCTTTAGACTCGAGACATTGCCATCGGACAATTCTTTTGCACACAATGGCTTGCTCACAAATGAACACAGTTTCTCACAGTATCTCAGCACCTGAAAGAAAGAAGAAGTTGAAAAATCAATCAATCCCAGGCAGTCCAGATGCGTGATGACGACCAACCAGGAATTGACCAAGCCGGCGCTGGGGCATTCACGTTTGCAGTTTGGTGCAACAGCAGAAAGACCCAAAGAAGCACGGATAACTCAACACAACAGTGGAGAAAGGCTTGCAAACGTCGGCTTCTTTCCGGAAAGCTACGTCCGGCACATGAATGCAGAAACAACTTGAACATGTTGTGCCGTTTGTTGGATTTGCTCCTGCATGTGCTCTGAAGCGTGCTGTGCCTCAAAGGGTGCACAAGAGAAGCAGAAGCAGTGTGTGGGTGACGACTCGCCGAGGTGGCGTGAGTACCTGCGGGTGAGGACGGGGCTGTGTGGGGAGATCGGAGAGACCGGGCGGCGCGGCCGCGGCGGCGCCATGCGCATCAGGTGGTGAATCGGGAGTCCACCCGGCACGTAGCCGGCCAGGTCCAGCCCCTCCTGCACAGGCGAGCAATACAAACGGTTACCGTTGACATTATTTGGAGAGGAGAAAGGATCGTTTTTCGTGAAATTTGTGGGAAAGAGAAGGTTCCACATGAAGCCCAAACGACTGCATGATGTTTGGTGTACGATGCGGGCTCGTTGTGGAAAGTCGAGGAGTATCTGAACGACACAAGCAATAAGGGACCAAAGAGAAAAACCACGATACGTTGCTTCGGTGGGACTTTGGGAGAGGGAGAGTCCCACTGCGACACAGCCAGGTTTTCAAGGACAGGGTATGGGATCGTGTCTGTTGAGGCCACCATGCAGGTCCGGTCCATCCTGTAGAGAAAAAAGCGCACACGGCTTCGTGGGGCAGCGGGTGGACTGTAGTGTTCGGTTACAAATCAAAGGACTCTATCCTACAAGTGAAACTGACATTCAAGGAAATTGTGCATGTTTATACCGTGGCATCAACATCAGATGTAAATCATCCATCATCAGATCATCCTGTTGACAAAGAAAGAGAAGATTGAACAGTTCCGTCGTACCTATGCAATTTCGTCACACGTCATTTCACATTTTCTGTTCAGTCGTCATTCCACATTTTGCTCATCTGTTTGCAGCGTGTGACTGTGTTCGACAAAAACCACCAGACAAGTTGTTTGTTGTTTCTCCACAAGTTTTGGTTTCGGAAGCACAGGTGGACATTCGTGTTTCATTTCACTGTTTTACATGTCAAGAAATGTTCGTTCACAACAGGCGAAATTTTGCAGGACGTGGCTTCCTTTCTATTTGTTTTGGTTGAACTAAAGCGGCACAGAAGGCAAATAAGGATTCAATTTCACAATTTCTTCAAAGCCCTGAGTCGTTTGCTTGAATTTCGTCGAAATAGTGCATAGCGAAAGCCCAAACTTTGCATCGCTTTGGTCACGACAACGTTGCGATCAAACGATGTCAAAGCTCCAACAAAGTGGACCATCGTACCGCTTTACGTCTGACAGGGAAGATTTCGTCCAAGAGTTGTTCGTAATGGTGGGGCCTGGACGTCTCGTACACACTGATCTGGATGGAAAAGGAACAAACGTTGTTGCAATCGCGTCGAATCGCCCGGTTGTGGAAACACAAGCGGGACCCGCTGAGTCGAGTTTGAAGACTTGTGACCCAGTTTCATTCGTGTATTTTCGAGGCAAGGGAACCAACTGTCTGGTGGTTTTTACCGGCGCTGCTCATGAAAAATTACGCGATAATAAAATTGGCACAACCGCATTGTGGCTGATAGAATCAGACACTGATGGCCACCCACAGAAGAAGTGACAGCAGTGTTCACCGTTCTTTCTTCACAAAGGTGACAAGTCAACTCGAAACTGAGATCTACTCACAGGCGCTCCACGACTGGGCGAGTGGCCTCCCGCTCCAATTCCATAGTGGCCTGCCCCGGCGCCGAGGCTTCCAAGGCCTCCGAGGCCAGAGCCACCGCCATAGCCGGTGTCGTAGAGCCCCGCTCCGCCGACAGGCGACGAGCTGCGGATCCGCGAGCCGCTGCTGCTGATGTGGTGGTAGCTGTGCGTTCCGCCGCCGCCAGCCCCGGTGTGGCCGCGCACGACCTGTGAGAAGCAATTGATTCTGTTCATTCTGCCATCAAGCAACAAATCTATACCTCAGTGACACCAATCTATACCTCAGTGACACCAATCTCCTGAAATTCACTGTCGTCTGAATGTTTTGCTCTGCGCATGCATGGTGTTTGGAGTGTGTGTGTGTGTGTGTGTGTGTGTGTGTGTGTGTGTGAATCTGTGTCTGTGTTCCTTGTGTGTCTGAGCATGACACAACCCAAGAGTGTCATTATTGTGTTGCTTGTGCATGTGTGTGACAGAGAGAAAGAGGTGTGTGTGTGTGTGTGTGTGTGTGTGTGTGTGTGCACATATGTTCAGTGTTTGTTGCGTCTGCTGACAGCAGCAGAAAGCAAAGTCTGCAGAATAGACCACCATCATCCAGATACACAGAATTTTGAAGTGTCCGCAGCATCACACGCAAGTCACTTACAAGCAAGCACTTGTATCTCCAGTGCGTGAGTCTGTCACTGAGCTGGTGCTGGACTCTGGTACTCAGGGCGAGACGAAGCATCTCTATGTTGCGAGCCAGCCGATACAAGAGCAGGTTGTTGTCTTCAACACCCACAACCATGCTTTGCTGTCCAGAAATCAACTACTCGATGTGCGTGCCCACAGGTTCAATATTTGAACAATTATGAGTTGATACAACCTCGAAACAGTGATTAGCATAATGGCAGCAAAGCCTGTGACTGGAATTGTCTGTCTTCGAGAAGCAAGCCGTGCCGTGTTGATCAGGAGGTCATAATCTTGTTCATGGACAAATGTTGCTTGTTCATGTCACTCCCATGCTTGAGCCGTTCCGGTCAATGTGTGTGACTTCCGTGGCACTTTCCATTTTATTGTATCCACTGTGGTCCTGTTTTGCAGAAACTTGTGTCACAGCCAAGTGAAACTGGAGAGTCCATGGTATCGTATTTTGGTCTGCCAGTAATGCACAATGACTAACGCTCGCATGTTATCCCGCTGGTCTTTGTTGCCTCTTGACGTCAATGCGTGTGTCCTTGTGAGCAGAAAGCCTCAAACCGAATGATCGAATACCCTGAAGTTAGACACCAAGCAACAAAACCAGCGCTGACGTGTGTGTTTACAGTTCCAGGTTTTGTTCCTGCCCCGTCCAGGCTTGGGGTGAGTTGGTGATGTGGCGTTGCTGCCTCCTGTGTTTGCTTTGTCTGCGCACACAGACCTGCAACCTCAGCCGATGTTCCTGTTTCAGATGATTGTGCGATTCTGCTGAACTCAGCACTGAGTCCCAAAGCCCAATGAAGGACAAGCAAATACATAATCCGAACATCAGACGCAGCTCTCACTCGCGCCTGGACGTTTTGCGACTGAGCGCCTTGTTCTGCTGTTCGTCTTGTTTATTTGGTTTGCTTAGTCTCGAGCCAGTGGCGCTGACCTCGCCTCGCTAAGCTCGACGCACAACTGCGGGATCAGATTGCAGCGGACTCTGAGCCTGCCAAACAACGTGCGCGTGTGTCGGTCTCAACAAGTGCGATGGTCGGTTCACCTCTGTTGTCAGTTTCTTCATCTTTGCGCCTTTGCGTGGCAGCTCAAGATGGATCTGCCGGATGCTCAATCTGCCAGCTCCAGAATCAGCACCGACTCGTACGTGGTGAGCAAAACACAACTCAGATCCCAACATTCGATCTGTTCCGCCATCTGGTTTCAAGATTGGAGAACCCAGCCCCAGCGAAAGATAAAATTTCATTTCACAGGTTACTAAATCCGAAGTCGATAGAAAATAACAACGGCTTTGAAACGACAGGTGTTTTGGTGGTCAATGTGGGCGGTTGGTGGGTGTTTCAGAAATTTGCGTCGTTCTTGTTCGGCGGGATGTTTGTTGTTTGCGGCGGACCCAGAAGGACCAAGACCCCGGCGTTCATTACCAGGTTATTGCTGACTCCTTTGTGCGCGGGGAGGTGCTGACATTTTTCTGACATTAACTGTGAGTCACCCTGGGAGTCGCCTCCCCGAACCATTCCTTGTGTCCGCCCTGGTTGTTGAGAAATACTAAACAATCGATTCCTTGCAAGTACCAGCAGAAAACATTGTTGAAAAGTCTTCATGAATCTTTCTCGTGCCGCCCACACATTCTTCCAGTGCCTGCAGAAATTGCAACACTGGTCTGTTTCTTCCATGGGTGACTTCTACGTGACACTGCAGTTGAAGTCCCCCACCAAAAATGGTACACTAAATGGAAACATCTGCTGCGGCCAAGCGTTTTGCTGAGGTTTTCATCTGCTATTCAGATGTCAAGTCTCCTTGAGTCCCAGCAGATCTGTCATGGCTTCACATTGAACAAAACAAGACGAATAATACCACAACACATTGCGGGAGGTAATCAGATGGTTGGAGTAGCAGTTGATGTTGCTGAGAATCACGAGTCTAATCACTGCGCAAACAACCGTTCCCCCATGAACAATAACACCAATATCAGTGGGTATCCCTGGGCCCAGTATCCGAGAAAACATTCCACTTGTGTTTACGTTCAACGTTCAGGACATGGCATCCACAAACTGTTAAGTTCAGAAAAATGTGGAGCTGCAATCAGTGTGTACAAAGCAAGGCACCGATCACTCCTGAGTTAGTTGATGACTCTCTGAGGAAGATGCGACCATCTTCACAAATGACTGAAATGCTTTCATATGAACTCGTGTCAATCGAACTGACGACGTTCGTTGCGCACAATCAAATATTTTCCACTTCACAGTGCACCAGAATAATGGTAAATGCAGGAACTGATTCTGCTTGGCTGTGAGTTCTGGAGGTTCCACGTGATTGGACCTGCCAGTGGTTTGAAATCAAAGCGATATCGAGCCTTTTTCTTCACATCTACTCAGCAGTTTCGTGTCAGACCAGAGCTCAAGCTCAGTTTCAACTGCAGAACTGAAGGAACTCGGAATTATTTCTCAAAGACAAAACTGAAAAACACCAGGTATGTCCGCAATGTTCCCATCAGCACATTCCACGGAGGCCACCTCACCCGCCGCCTGCCGACACGGAGCGAAGAGTCCGCGCCAATTTGCTCAGCTCCAGGGTCTGGCGAGGCGTCCCGCCGAAGCGCAGCGCTTCCATCTGGCCTGGTTTGAAGAACATGTTCTTCTTCAACGGCTACAGTGTGTCACATCGGGGGACACGGATGAAATTCAGCAAAGAAAGAACGGGACAAAAGCTTGATCTCAACTTCCAAGCTGTGTTTCAGCCCATTTGTGAGACAAATCCTGGCATGACAAGTGGGCCCAGATTGTTCCCCTCGACATAAATTTAGATGCTTGCCCCCGTTTGCTCTTTGGTTCAAGTCTACGCAGAACAAGAACATTTCAAATCTCCGCCCCTCCTGGACATCTGAATATCTGGATGTGAATTCAGAGAAAAGCCGTAAACAACTTCCATCGAGTGAAAAATTGATCCTGTCAAGTTTGAAAAGTTCAGTCGAAATCTCCAGTTTATGCTGATGGATGCGGTCTGGGATACACGAGCTGCTGGAACGGCCGACAACTGACAAGATTCATTGTCTGGTTTATGCCTCAGGATTGCAAGTAATGACAAAACCCACCAAACTATCGGAAAACTTGAAATCAAGGATAAGTGTGTGAGACACACCTGTTCAGGGGTATCAGGAGAATGGAAACTACCCTTCCTTCATGCCGTGAAAATGGTTGTCACAGTCACTACGTATCATCAGCAGTTGAGACAGTCTGTACGTGGAACCCTCGTGAAGTTGGTGTGGAGGCCCGTCCAGATCAATTGTCGAGGATTCTTCGCAGGCCAACAGATAGCTTGTGTTTCACACAAGTAGACTTGGTTCTGCGACTTCACCCTTGACTTCAAGTTGATCAACCGAAAATATTTGTCTTTGACATCCAGCAGCAGCAAAACAAGATCGAAACAACAAAAGCAACAAAACAACACAGACATTTACCGACAAAATTTGGATGGCCCTGTAAATTGGACAGCAGAATTCTGTTTGATCAAGTCAGGTGAAGACAAACAGCCACCGTATGTGCGAGTAGAATCTGCATGATCAGTATATTTCTACATGCAGACTGCCATGGGCTGAAAATACAGGATCAGGCTATTTTGGTTTGAAGCGGTGGCGCCTGCATCCACATGTTCACTCTGCAGCTCAATAATTGTGACTTACGCTCATGGTAACTCGGAGTGCGAACTTATCATGGGTGTGAAGCATGCTTCAGTGCCTGACGCAATGGGAATGCACGCTATTCTCACAAATATGTATCCAGAGTGAGTCAGTGGAGTTTCAGTTTTATGGTTTTTGGGTTCGAGCTTTGCTGTTGTGCTGAGCACTGCGCGTCGCTGCTTCTTTTGTCACTTTCATGGAAAGCGGCACCGCATTGACAGGAGTCAAGGCCCAGGACAGACCTGCCTTGTTGTGTGATCTGTCAGGTGTGACAGTTCCACTGTGAGTCACACACCACCTTGACAGCTCTGTAGTCCATCCCGGGATCCTTGCCCAGACCCCGGGGGCAAAGCTCCTTGGGACCAGTATGGCGCACAGTCTCAGGACCCTTGTCCCCGGAACATAACAACACTCACTCATCAGATCAGGCTTGTTTCGTCTGGACAGTTGATAAGAGGATCGGTGTTTCTTCGGGTCTTTGTCCGTTCATTGCCCGGAAGGTATTGCTCAAGTTTTCAAGACGAATACTGACTGTAGATTCTCAACAACGATACCGAAAGCGCTGTCTGATTATTTTGCCAACACACAAAATTCCCAAAGTACCACACCCATGGGTGTACTGAGGCTACCCCGGACGTGCCACTCAACAAAGTTCAATCAAACCTGAATATCAACAGCAAATGTGCAATCTTTGTGCGCAGTTGCTGATCGCCCTGTTGTGCAAAAAAGTCATGATGGCTTTTTCAGGTTGATTTCACAGCAAAAACACTTGGTGTGAAATAGTTAGAACATTCGGAAATAACTCAAACCTAAAATTGGATGTACTCAAGTGAAGTTGCTGCCAAGATGTTTTTCTGTGAGTGAAAAAACAAGAGATTCTTCGTTTTCCGACTGTGTTAGTGAAAATATCACCGAAGTTCTGCCGTTCAGCAAAGACGAAAACACAAATTCTCAAAAACACTGCAGACCAACCTTTTTGCTTTCACCTGGTTTGGGTCGATACGGGAACCAGAGGTTGAGAAATGAAAGCCGTCAAACTAGTGTTCAACACATGACAACTCTCCGCTGTCTTACGTTTATCAAGGCCACCAACTGGACCGCCAGACTAAACGGCAGCAAAAGCAAGCCTGTTGCTGGCAGGATTTACGACACAGACACCACTGTGCTGTTTTGCAACAGTTGCATAACGTTGCTTCAGCTGCTGTTTTTCAACGTCCAGCTTCACGAAGAGTCAGCCTCTTAGTGTTCACCATATTGCAAAGCTTCATGCACCCATTCATTCCTTTGTTCATTCATTCATCCATTCGTGTTTGCTTTCACGCATTCACTCATTCACACCAGAAGAAAACATGCATCAAGAAGATGAAGCCTGAAACACAAAGAGCGTACCATGACGCAGACGACTCCGTCCTTGTTCCTGGGCTCCAGCTCAGACTGTCCCGTGGCGTCTTCGCCCACGCTGTGTATGTAAAGCGGACCTCCGGGGCGGCGGCGCACTGCCCGGGCGGGGTAGTAGGGGATTTCCCCGGGACCAGGCAAGGATAGTGCCCGTGCTCCAGGAAGCAGCCCGTAGGGCGGTGGCGGTCGCCCCTCCCCCGAATCCACCCACATCCCACCGGTGGGGCCACGGGTCCCTATCTGTTGCAAACGAGTTTTGAGCGGCTGAAACTTTGACGTGACGTCAGGCTGGTCTATGAGCTGTTGCCTCGTGATGTAGTAGAGATCCACGTCGTAGAGGGGTGAGGTTTTCTCAACTGATGCTGGGCGGGTGATGGGTGGGTGGAGTGGGCGGCGTTTCTTGCTGATTGTGGTGGTAGTTGTGGCGGCCAGAGGTCCAGTGGGCGGGAGAGCGGCCCCCAGCGGCTTGCTGACCGTGGTCTCCCTGTACACCTCGACGGCTCCCCTCATGTCCACGCCCATCCTGCTGACTCCTGCGTCTAGCGAATGCCTGCGACCCAAGTACCTCGGCAAGTACGGAACAATGTCCCAATCGACGTCCTCTGTGTCGGGCACAGTTCTGCGGACTGGCCGCAACGGAGATTTTACCAGCGTGTAGCGCTCTGTGGGAAAGCGTTTGGCGTACACTGGTGCGTGCTGAACGTAAGTGTCCTGGATGTCAATGGTACTGGTGCTGGACTGTGGAACTCTTCTCACTGTGGGAGTGTAGTGCTTTCTCTTTGAGACTTTGGGGACTTCAGTGTCTATGATTTCCGTGTAGATTCCAGCAGCAGGGGTTCTGCTGGTGTAAAGTCCGAGACTTCCGGTTCTGGGCCTGGAACTAGTGACCGAAGCGCTGTGTCTTCTCGGGGTTTTTGAAAAGACCCACGGGTTTCTGTACGTTGATGACGACACTTCAGACGTGACTGAGTACCTGCGTGGAAGATGGGATCCGTGCCCTCCGTATTGAGCCTGTGCCTCCGCTAGTCGAGTCGAGAAGGATTTTCGCACTGGGGATGGTGATACAGGTCTGAACTGTGGCGGCGGCGGCGCTGATGCGTAGGACTGCGCCACCAGCTCCGGCCGGATCTGAGTCCGGTTCACGGGAGGAGGAGACCTTCGCCTCAGCGGAACACGTGTCGGCGGAGGCGGCTCCCAGACGGGGGAGGGTGAGCGGTAGCGGACGGGAGGCCTGCGCCCTGGGAGGCTCGGGGTGTGGCCGCCGGTCGGGGTGCTCCTTCGCACGGACCCGGGTGTACCCGGAGTTACTCCTGCGCCTTGATACACCGCGCTCTTGGCCGACACTCTAGCTTCGTACGCCGACGGTCCCTGCCCGACGCCCACTCCACCCAAATCCAATCCAGACCCTGCAAAATCCGCGAAGTTCCTTCCAACAGCCACTGGCTTTCCTGTGGTCAGAAAGTCCGAAACAACTTTGCCGTAGTCTCGCCTTGTTGTGACGTAATCGTCGGCAATTCTCCCGTAATCTCGCTTCACTCCTCCGGGCGAGAAAATGTACGTGTGAACACCTTTGATGTGTGGACTGGGTCCGTTGTCCGTTGTTCGCGTTTCTCTGCTTGATGAGTATTGATAATCGTAGCTGTCACTTCGGTCAAAGTCCGTGAATTTCTTGCGCGTGACGGTCGGCGATCGTGACGAGCGAAACTGACCCGCGGAGACGCTGCCTCCCGCTGTCGGCGCAAACGTGTTGTCGTGTTTGAAACTCTTGCGCGACTTGGTGAACGCAGTGGCGAAAGCCGGAGGAGCTCTGTTCCTATTGTTGCCTGCAGCGTGTCTGTTGCCTGCACCAGGAGGCGGCAACACATCACTCAACTGCTCCCGATCCATGATTGTTGTGTGTGGATGTACGCTGCCGAATAGCCAAGCAAAACTCCTCCTCTATTGTTGTTTCCCAGCCAAGGTGCTCTTTCAGTGCAGATAGATTGCAGCAAGTTCAATATACTGCGGTAAACAGAACCCCAGTGGAGTTTTCGCGAAGTCTACCTTGCGGTACTCAACATCTGAGCTGAACCTGAATGCCAAAACCTGGTGTGTTGTGAATCACTGAACAACAACACGTCATGCAGTTTTCGCAACTGACCTTCAATCTCTGTTGTATTTGCCACGACAAACTTTTTGTGCGAAATGAATAAATGAAGATCGAATAAAGATTCTGGCCTGCAGGTCCACTCTTGATGATACTTGGCACAATGAAAAACCGGAAGTAGTTTTCACGAAAACTCCATCGGAGCTTTTGCTAGGTGTGTACCCGTGTGCTTGATTGTGTTGTTGTTCAGCAAAAACCTCGTTGGTGTGAGTCCACTGTGCAGACTGCAGAAAGCCTACAGGTTCACAAATAACTTCCAAGTACTCCACAGATAAGCTCACACCAAAGCAAAGGGTTTGCACAGTGAGTGAGAAGACGAGAGGCTGTTGGTGTAGGCGCTCGTTGTGGTGTCCGTCACAGTCTGATCTTCACAGGTTAAAGATGAAAGAAGCAGAAAAGTGAAGGGCTGAGTCCAACCCCCGAGGTTGTGCCTGTCAACTTCACGACAGGTTCATTGAAGGAATCCGACTTCAGGTGGAGGTCGGGTGCTGCTCCCTGGTGTTTCCGGTTGTGATGTCTGGTAGCTGAAGTTGGTTGCTTGTTCAGTGAGTCTTGTGTTGTCTTGTTTTGTCTGCCTGAACGACGACAAGATAGAACTCCAGACACCTGACCTGTTGCGTTGTCAGGTTTCAAACTGCTGTCAGTTCCAGTTGAGAAAACTGATTCCTTCCCACAAGCGAAGCGACAAATCCTTTCTTGAAGAAATCTAGTTGTGATGAGGTCAATCCAACCTTTTCCTGATACACAAAAACCAACCGAAATCGCAATCCCCAATGAGCACAGAGTGAGCCCTGTCGCACGTTGTCAGACACTTCGTAAACAGTGACTTTTGCTGAACAACAACAGTGTCAAAATCCTCTCTGTTGCAGCAGCACTGAACCAACTCCTCACGTATCGAATGCGCAGATAATAGAGGTTGACTGTGGAGAATTCTCCTCCTGCTGCGGTGCTGAAGTCAGCTGTCGGTTGCAGTGATCTCGCGAGAACTGATGCGGTTCAGCAGACAATAAAAGTTCTTCTTGCTCCGAAGGCTGCTGCGAGTGGTTTGGTCTGTAAAACCTCTCACCTGAATAAAAAGAGCCCCGTTGGTTCCTGGAACCTGGTGTTGCTGAAGAGAAGTGCTTCAGTTCTGCACTCGACTCGCTTCGGTGCGTCTTCTGCACGAACACAAAGTTTCCACAGGCTCCGGGCTGCTTACCGAGTTTATTTTTTCCTGTGCAACTTGAAGACGGGAGTTGTGACTTGGTCAAGTGTGATAAATTCTTGAGAAGGAACAAGTTTCTCACCCGTGAGTCAATCGCAATCGAGACAGCCTACTCAGCAATCCCAAGTCCTGTTTGCTTTTGTGACTGCAGTCCGATCAGCCGCAAGCAAAGTACTCTTCGGTGTGGAAATCGTTCCTGATTGTGTAATCACCCAACACTTGCCCTCCTTCAGCAAAGTATCCGCAGCAGCCGTTCTGTTCCCTGTGACCCAGATAGCTCCGTTCTGTGTTCAGCCAGGCCAATTCGATTTTGACTGTTTTTACGACTTCTGTTGTTCTGGCGCTCAGCCCTGTGGTTTGACACCCAACAATAATGTATTGCTCCCTGAACTTCAGCACTTGTAATTACTTCCGGATTTGCAGGTTTTGGCTCGGGCTGGTTGGACTCAGGCTTCAGTGTTGTTCCTCTTTCACTCCAGGGTCTTGGCTGGTCCTCTCGTTACCGGGTCCCTGCTCTTTCCCAGCTCCTTGCACCTTCAGCTCTCAGTTCTACACTGATTGGATCTGGTACCAATCCTCTGTATCCGCACAGAACCGCACTGTGGTGTACTCTACCCCCTCCTCCGCACCCCGCCCACCCACCCTCTCATGCAGCCTCCATCCACCCGCTGCCTATGTAACCTCTGTCTTCACTTCTTCGCTACCTCAGCAGCAGTGTATCTGCTCTTATTCTCCAGCTGCTCTCCTTGCCCCTTTGATGCTAAATCAAAATGCTATGTGTTGGAATAGCGCTGCATTGATAGGACTGAAGCCCATGGGCTCGCAAAGTGCATGCAACAATGGACCACAAATTTCACATTTCTCACAGGACGTGTAAGCGCTCAGCACAATGACATCCACCAGTTGATCTGACAAAACAAAACACAGGAAAATCAGACGAAAATGGACGAGACGTTGCAGATTTGTGAGCCAGAGCCACAGCTTGAACGTTGCGCCTTGGACACAGAGATATGTTGCAGTTGAAGTCCCCCAAGGAAATGATGTGGTTGAATGCGCTCAAAAACCGGACCACGAGGAAAGAAAACGGACCCCTTGAGGGGCCTTGTTGGCCTTCGAGTCCGGCTGACAAACTTCTTCATCACTATGTGAGAAAGGAATCACATTATGACGTACTAACCGCCCGTCTGTGTGAGTAAGAGCACTCACCATCGAGGGAAGGCTGCGGGAACTAGATAGTAACCTCCTCAAAGTTGGACCACATCAAGATGCTTCTTTCTCGCTGATACAACACTGGCTAGATACATTCAGCTTCACAACACAGTCTCAACGAAGCGAATATTGGAGAGGGTGGTTTAGCAACCAAACTGGTGGGGTGCCACCCTTTTTATAGCAGTGACCTTGACTTGAGGCAGGTTACCAGTGGCAACCAACACTGCAACATCTGTGGAATGTCATGACGCGGCAGAAGCAGCTGCTGTGACTCTTTCTCCCACAATTCAACCCTGGAACTCCTCACTTCCGGTCTTTGACTCAGTGAAAACTTTGCCTTTTGGGGGTGATGCACATCCCGAAGAAAAGGGTCATTTTCCTGTCCTGAGCAAGGCGAGGGCCGGAAGTTACACCGTGAGCCCAACTTCATTCGTCCACAAACAATGCACCATAGATCTTCAGCGGTTGACATGATTCCTTTTTTATTTCCTACAATAAAGAATCGTTGCTGTTCCCTTGTTCAGTTTATGATGGCAAGATCAGCCACCCTGTACCCTTTGGAAGCAGTCCCCTGACCAGGTCCTGGAAGCTCTCATGAATGTTGTCGATCGCGTTCCATGAGATGGCGCCAGTGAAGCTTGGATCGTTGGATCTGTGCTGGACAAACGAAGGTGGCAAGAGAAAAAGGCAAACGACAACAAAACGACAACAGGTAACGCATGAGCTGAAGTGGAACGTGGTGGCCTTCCGAAACGCAGAACATTTGAATCCTTCGTTTTGAGGCAAAATACTCAGCTTCCTTGTTGGAAGACTCGTGTGGCCTGAGCCTGAGATCGAGCCAAAGAACGGTTGTTTGACAAACTGAAAGTCAGGAAGTTTGGCTCGCTCCTGATTTTCAAAGGAATCCCACAGCGCGCAGCTGTTGACACTTGAGGAGTCTCAGATGCCATCATGGCATCATGAGAGGCCACACAAACACTGCTGAAGAAAGAACAACAGGGGCTGTTCTTGTGGAGTGGTGCTGGTTGTAAAGACACATGCCCTCAAATGGCAGTTCACAGGTGGCAGCCTCTGCAGATATGTACAAAATTCTCACTGGACTTCAACGGAGGACACGTTGTCATCACGTGGAACTCGCTCCGCACAGTGAGAACCACGTTCAAGCAAAACCAGCACCAAGCACAACTGAAGGGCGACCACATTTTGACTTTGTGTTGTTGCCCTTTGACTATCTCTTCCTTTGCTTCAAACAAAACTTAACTTTGAACGCACAGAATGACAGAATTCAGGGCAAAAAAAAAAAAACACAACAGAATTGCCCAAACTTGTAAACGATTGACAATTGAATGAATGAATGAATGAATGAATGAATAATCGCTCCCCCTTCATTTGCCCTTTGTATCTGAAACAACGTGCTGACTTTTGAGTACTCGAAAGGCTTGTTTGTCTTGCGCACCTCTCGCTGTGTACAAGTACATCAGGGTTGAATATCACCGGGAATGACATCTAATCTCCAATCTGGGGCACAACACTCAGGATCTGTGCGAAAACAATGGTGGTCCGTGTGTCAGTTGTGGAAAAAGAGGGAATGGATGAACATGAGAGGAACGTTGAGAACACGAATCTCCACTTTTGGATTTTCACTAGGCCGCGGCTTGATTCATTCTTATGAGTGCATGACAGATGACTACAATTGGATCGTACGACTCAAATCCCAAGAAGAAAGCTTGAGTGCAAAACCGAAAATACGTTGTTCAGCTGTTTGAGTTGTGTTCCATTTTGAGTTCAACAAGAAATCACATTGAAGTGAACAAATGTCCCTGGTGAAGCAGGAGCGTCCAACACAGTTAGATCGAGGGAAATGTTGACCCAGGGCACACAATGAAGCTCGACGAGAACTACCTGCCACATTGAAGAAAGTTTTGTGCAAAAAATATGAGAAAGAAAGTGTCACAAATATCGCAGTTTGTTCGACGTGACGATCGGAGCTCCTGGTTCTGCAGGATGCGTTCCCTTGGGACAAGGCGTTGAAACTGTGTTGAGTTCAGAACGAATTTGATTTGGACACATCACAACAAGACTCTCTGAACGTGAACTGCAAATGTGTTTTTTTTCATCTGTGTGCATAGAGGTGTCAATTTCTGTGAGATTTTGTTGGAAAAGAGCCTTTCACACTGCGACCAAGCCGCGTGGCTCAATATCCACCGTCTGACCATGGGGTTTTGCTGGGACACTATTTCCAGAAATAATTCTGACTTTTGGACGCAGGCGCAACAAATTCTGTGACGATAAAACAGGCCTTGCAAATCACTTGTCAAAGTCGCACTTGTTGCCAGCTCCACGCATGCACTTAAGGCTTCGGACTCAAAGCCAGTACCAGAAAACGAGTCCACTAGAAGTGGCATCTGTGTGCCATTTTACAGGGAGCCTGACAAAACAGCGGCCGTGCTGGACGCGTACGGCGACAGCAATGAAGGAAGTACTCACCACCATGCCGACAATGTGCGGGTTCAGTTTGACTTCCATTGTAGCGTTTCTGTCCGTTCCGTTCTCTATCAGCTGCGTACGAGTGAGTTGTGCGGGAGGCGAACTGAATCGATCTGATTGTTCTACGGGGAGTTTCAATCGCGTTAAATACCACAATAGCAGTGGGCCGCGGGTATGTATGCACCCAGACACCACCACACCCCGACAGAGCCCGCAACAGCTCAGTGAACACGGAACGATACAACAGAGCTCGCAAGATTCAATATCTTGCTTGGCAAGATGAATAGGTCAAAAATCACGATTGCCTTGGAGCGAAACAAATAGAATTCTCAACATCACTCACTGGTGGACAAACAACAATTTATTCGGTTTGTCCTCACCCAATCACACTCAACACCAGGGTGTGGTGCCAGCACTTTTTCACGTGCTCACCTTCCAGCAAATCGAAATCACCCTTCAGAGAACACCATCAACCTGTTTAATGTTCAAGCAGAAAAGTTGTATAATTCGTGGCTTCAGTGAACAAAACTGATGTTCTGTTTCGTTGCAACGCAGCAGAACAAAACCGGAACTTTTCTGCTTGACACTCCTCAAACTGGTCACAACACCATCTTCGGTGCACAGTGGCTCACAACAAAACCTTCAGTTGGCCAAACTTTGCCGAATCTTGCAACGAGAAGACGTACTCCCTGGAGGAAGGGAAGACGGCTGCACCGAATCGCTTCCTGGTCCACACCCTGCACTTGCACTTTGTTGGCTGCCCCTTCCCGCGCCACAGCTGATTGAGTGCAGAGAAACAAACAGCGGAACACAACATCCACAACAGAATCTGCAGGTTCGACACATTTCAGAAAATAGCTCCATGGAGCTCGCGGTGATTTGAGGAAATTTCACTTGCTCTGATTTGGCTTGCTCTGATTTGGCTTGCTCTGATTTGGCTTGCTCTGATTTGG